>Ga0123365_1266512_pt1 | contig 9842 bp, 10 predicted proteins | sample GoM_2015_C6C_201_FD_105262 | JGI IMG/M metagenome (GOLD analysis project Ga0123365, IMG submission 105262) | Marine microbial and viral communities from Louisiana Shelf, Gulf of Mexico - GoM_2015_C6C_201_2m (Metagenome Metatranscriptome) | ecosystem: Environmental > Aquatic > Marine > Hypoxic... | reverse complement strand
TGAGTCGAAGGAGTTCGACATCTGCGCTGTCAACATGTTCGACTGCCTGGTCGACCCCAGCTGGAAGGTGTGCGAGAGCTTCCCCGAGTTCTGCAAGAGCGTGCCCAAGTTCTACTTCAAGTCTGACGATGAACTTGGCCGCGCCATCTGCGCAAGCGACAAGGATCTGTTCTGTGACGGAACTGATGACCAGGTGAACACTGCAAAGGTGTGCGACAATGTCGAAAAACTTTCGCAAGAAGTATTGTACGAATCAAGCATGAGGTCAGTTTGCGACGCGAACCCGCACGCTCTTTGCTACGATAAGAGATTCAAAGACAAGGTATGCCCCAACGGCTAGGTCACCAGCAACTACTGCGCAGCTGGTCTCTTCCCTGAGAAATGCCAGCGTGGCTCTCCTAAGTATGACCCGTGTGCTGAAAACTTTGTGGCGTGCATGATCAATCCGTTCTGGCACTACTGCGACTCGTTCCCAGAGCTCTGCCAACTGGAAGCGCCACCTAAGATCAACACGCAGGAAGACATTGACTACGCTCTCTGCTCAGCCGATTCAGGCAAGTACTGCCGCAATGGAAAGACCTTCGTGCTGCAAGATGTCTGCGGCGCAATCGACACAATCGACTCAGTGATCCTCGATCAGACCTCAATCCGCCAGGCATGCAATGCCAACTTCACAGCTATTTGCCAAGAAGACTACTACAAGTCGGAGGTTTGCCCCAACGGCGTCCTTTCGTATGACTTCTGCAGCTGGTACCCTGAGAAGTGCGCTTACGACTCGCCTACCCGCGACAAGTGCGCTGTCAACTGGAGGCACTGCCTGACCAAGACTGACTGGGACTTCTGCGACAGTTTCCACGACCTCTGCTTCACTGCGCCGCCGCCGCCTACCTTCCAGTCTTACGCTGACATTCAAGCGGCGCTTTGCTCAGCTGACACCAAGTAGAAGCTTTGCGATGGCGGCTCCGAGCCAAACTGGAATAGAATCTGCATGGAACCTGAGCTTGTGCCGATTGATGTCATCATTGAGACAAGTGTGCCTTCACTCTGCTCAGTTGACTACAAGAAGGTCATGAAAGATCCGCAGCTCAGCAAGGATGGCAAGATAAAGACTGACCTTTGCGACAAATACCCTCAAAAGTGCGATAAGGCGAGCGCAGAGTATGATGCCTGCGCAGCCGACTGGACTGCCTGCCTGCTCAACATCGACTTCCACATGTGCGTGCACTTCCAAGAGACCTGCTTCGGTGCAGAGGAAATGTTTGGCCCTCAGTCGGAGGAATTCAGCACGTTCGCCGAGCTGTCTCAAGCGATCTGCAACATCGACAAGGATTTGTACTGCAGAGGCACCGACACCGTCAACGTAGTTGATGTCTGCGCCGAGGCAGACTCACTGCCCTTCGAAATCATGGGCGGCACTGCTCTCGGCTCACTCTGCGACCTGGCTGACTTCGAGTACATGTGCAAGGACCTGAAGCTCTGTGAGCCTGACCTGCCCAAGAACCTTTGCGAGCGCTTCGGAGCCGGAGAAGTCGACGAGAGGTGCCAGGACCCTGCGTAGAAGGCCTGCATTGAAGACTGGCAGACCTGCCTGATCGACCCTGAGTTTGACTTCTGCGCAACGTTCGAGGACTTGTGCTTCCCGCCGCCGGAGACGTTCACAATCCCTGAAATCCCCGAGGACCTCAAGATGTCGTACGGTGCGCCTTTCTTCGAAAAGCCGTACATCGGCGGCTCTGTCAACTTCGACTTCAACGACAAGAGCAAGATCGTGACGTGCGAGTTCGAGCTAGTTGAGCCTCTCTCCGTCGTCGAAAAAGTCATTGCTACCGCTATGGACACCCGGAAACTGCAGCTGTTCCCCGGCTCCCAGTTCAACCCGTCCATCCAGCATGGCGCCCGCCTCTTCGACAGCTACCAAGCCAAGACGTCAAAGCTGCTGGCTGAGTACAAGAACAAGCCGACGCTGACCTTCCCTGACAACCAGGGCTCCTCGGTTGAAAGCCCAGAAGAGAAAGCAGAGAAAGAAAGCTTCGAGAAAGTGTTCCAGCAGCCGTCCGCTCAAGTTGGCGAGATTGTCTATCTGGGCGAGAACAGCGACTTCAACCTCGTTGAGCTGGAGGGCACTGAGAAGCCGCCTTACGAGGTCATCTACACGGCCAAGGCTGCCTTCGCAGTCATCGAGAGCAACGGCCAGAAGGAGGTCAACCTCGGCTTCGAATTCTTCACGGACATCCCTCGCGCAGCCTTCGAGCTTGACAACCCGCCGAACTCGATCGATAACTGGGTCAGATACACGAAGATGGACCAGGACGGAAACCTGAGCGAGCCCTCGTCGGCAGTGGTTTGCTCGCAGGGCGCTACGCAGCCGATCACCGTCAAGACCTATCTCTACAACGAGTTCGCCAACGGCTTTAACAAGCAGGCGACGCAGCAGAGTGACGCGAACCAGCAGTTCCGCAGCAGAGAGCAAGAGTTCCCTGACATGTACGGAATCCACGACCATGAGGAGTTCGCTCAGATCAGCTGCCTTGCTGCGCTGCAAGTTAACCCCGACGACAACAGCATCTACGGCACTTACTGGATGCAGTCTGGCACGACCTTCTCGATGGAAGACGGCACCGAGTACGTGATGGCTATCTCCGACTGGTACGCTGAGCTCAAGAACGACAAGGTGGAGCCGCCCAAGAAGGAGTTCCAGGTGCAGGGCAGCCTCAAGTACAAGAAGAAAGGTGATCCGATTGAGTACAGCGCCACACTCGGCTACGAAGTGACTCAAGACCTCGAGACTGACAACACGCTCGCCATGGTCTTCAACTTCAAGAGCACGCAGGCTGACAAGCTGAATCCTGAGTCGCAGAGCGTCACGCAGTTCCTCAGGTACCGCAAGAAGGGCGACTTCTCGCAATACCGCTACGTCATGTGCACTGCCAAGGGCGATTCTGAGTTCCATGTGGACAACTTCCAGCCCTACCTGGGTGATCTTTCCGCCATTGATAGCCTCAGCACACGCTCCGAAAACGCTGCCGGCAACACGGCCACATTCTGGGACAGCAAGTTGGCGGATGTTGTCTCTGCCCACGGCCACTTCTTCGAAAAGAGCAACGACAAGGGAGCCAACTATGCTCGCGTCAAAGACGGCGTCGCAGAGGCGCAGTGCATCGCCAAGCTGAAGATTCCCAAGTTCAACGACGGCTCCGAGTCGTTCGTGGGCGACGACATTCTCGGCGACTATGACGTTCAGATCGGCCTCAACATTTAGGAAGCAGGCAAGGCTGCCAGCACTAAGCTGACCTTCTCGAACAAGAAGACCTTGAGCGTGAAGGCCCCCAAGTACGCCGACGCCATCTCGAGCGAAGTCCAAAAGCACGCCGAAGTCGTTTACGACCGCTTCATGGACTCTGGATTCGTCGAATTCGACGCCTTCGAGCCATTCAAGGCTGGCTCTGGCGCAAACAAGCCGAAGGGCCAGATCGAGCTGCTTGGTGAAAACATTATCAACCCTGACCCGAAGGCCACGCCGATCGTCAGACTGACCATCAAGACGAAGATCCCCGCCGAGTCGCTGCCCTAGGAGAACAACTACGTGTATCGCCACACGCTCAGACTGAAGAACCAAGAGGTTTGGGACCAAGACGACCTCGTGCTCGGCTGCGAAGTGGACGCCAAAAACCCGTCTAGAGTCGACGTGAAGCAGTTCGACAAGAAGTACGACCTGCAGGCCGTGGACAAGACCTACAAGCCGCAGGGCGGAGAACTGATCAAGGCAGAGGACAAGATTGCAGCTGCCGACGCCGACAAGAAAGTCTTTAAGGCGAAGCAGGCCAAGATCAACGGCGTCGACTTCGTGGAGACTCAGTGCGTGATTGCCATCAAGTTCGACGAGCGCGTCAAGAAGTTCGCTGACAAGATCTTCGACAAGTTCTACGTTGCCGAGCTCGGCTTGCAGTACTTCGACAAGAAAGCGACGAAAGCACCTTACTCGGTCTGCGCTGCGAAGCAACAGACGGAGGCCTTCCTGCCCGTGCCCGTCTTCAAGGACGAGTTCCTTTACAAGCCGTCGGCCAAGTTCTTCGAGCACGGCTACAACATGCGCGAGTCCGAACTGAACGAAGTCTCGTACAGAGACATCTCGTGGGAGTGGAAGGTCACTAAGGAGACGAACAAGCCTGACCAGCTGCGAGTTACCTTCTTCTCCACCTTCGACAAGAAATCCATCGCCACCAAGCAGAAGGTCGAGCAGTTCATCGAGTTCCACCCGTCCTTCGACCGCAGCAAGACTCCCAAGAGAGAAGTCATTGGCTGCGAGTACGACGATGCCACCAAGACATTCACGCCCTTCTACAAGAAGGATGTCGCCAGCGACTTCAAGAGTGCAGACCTTGCCACCGTCACTGGCTACAAGACCTAGAACGACTGGAAGCTCGACGCTGCTGTGTCCAAGAAAGAGATGGGCAAGCTCGTGGGCGCTGACCAGGTGACCGTGAACTGCACGATCACGAAGGACTTCGACAAGATGACGCGCGACTACAGCAAGTTCATGGACTACAAGGGCAAGTCGGGCGTGAGAGCCTTCGCAGCCAACGGCGATGCGGAAGACTTCGGCATCGACGACACGCAGTTCTTCCTGTCGGAGCCGCAGTACGACTTCGGCGAGGTCTCAGACAGCGACTTCATCCTGCAGCCGATGGACGTGCGCAGCCACCAGTTCTTCGCTGCGGACCTTGACGCGTCTAAGGAAGGCTTCGGCGAGATGCGCATGGAGACTGACTTCCTGCTCAGCCCATACTTCTTCGCCGACGACAAGCTGCGTGCCAGCTTCGCGCTCGACATTCCCGAAAGCTTCATGCCGAACGACTCGTACGTCTTCCAGTACGTGCAGCTGACGCCTGACAACGACCCTGGCAGCTCCTACGTGACTATCGCCTGCACGACCAAGGTTGGCGCCAAGAACTCGCAAGTGATCACTGAGTTCCAGGGCGTGAACCGCATGGACTCCAAGTCGATGCAGGGCAAGAGCGTGTTCGGCCAGAACAGCGCCGAGAAGGCCTCCGCTTCTTCTTGGGTTGCCAACAAGAACTCGACCCTGTACGACGTGTTTGCCAGCGAGATCAAGGGCAACAGAGTGCAGCCCTGCATCAGCGAGATGCCCATCTACAAGAAGAACCCTGACACGTCGATCTACACCACTTGGAGAGGCATCGGCGGCGCAAGGATTTACTCGTCTGACACTGACACGAACCCGCTCCAGATCGCCGAGCAAGACATGTTCTTCACCGTTGAGGCGCCCGACTTCTCCAAGGAGATCGTCGACCCGAAGGAGTTCGCCGTCTTCGACGAGCTCGATCTCTTCGATGCGGAGGAGGCTGCTGACGAAGGCATTGAGTCGCAGCCTCTCGACAAGATGGGCGGCGAGTTCACGCTCGACAAAGATACACTCGGCTTCGAAGGCAAGGCCGTGCAGAGCGTGCTCGCCTCGTACGAGGTTGTGCCTGACCTGGCCAACCCCGACAACATCAACTTCTTGTTCATGGCGGACATCCCCAGAGCAGCCATCTACGAGAGCGCGATCATCTACCAGTGGGCGCAGCTTTCGCCGAAGAAGGACCAGATTGGCGACCTGAGCATCGACTGCAAGGTGCAAGTGGGCAACCCCGACGGTACTCAGGCTGGCGTCTACAAGTCGAAGATTGAAGACTCAGTGAGCAACGGCAAGGCCTTGGGCAACCTGGGCGGCACTGCGCACGACACTCTTAAGGCCGAGTTCATCAAGGACGACATTGAGTTCTACAAGCTGAAGAAGTCGGACACCGACTTCAAGAACCAGGTGCAGAAGTGCCTCGCGCAGATCAAGATCCCCAAGGCGGACAGAGACAACAGAATCTTCCAGGAATACGACGTTAAGTACGGCATCAGAATCTACACGGACGATACCGACAAAGCGCCCAAGATCCTTGGTCAGTCCAGCGACGTCATTCCTCTGAACGCACCCAAGTACAAGACGCAGAAGATCGACACGACGGTGGGCATCCCCGAAGACGTTGAGTCCGAGACCAAGAAGCTGAAGGAGCAGATCACCACGATCCCCAAGGCTGACTTGTCGTCCTTCGGCGCTGTCAACCAAGATGCCAAGCTGAACGTGACGATGAGCTACATCGCCATCAAGAGCACTGCGCTGCCCGATATCCTCAACTTCGACTTCCAGACGGACATGCAGAGTGGCATCATCAAGGACAACGAGTACCTCGTGAACTACCTGCAGTACAGAAAGAAGGGCTCGGGTGATGCTTACCAGGAGATCGTGTGCGCGAACAAGAAGAATGACCCGGCCAACGCGAAGGTTTACAGTTACAGCGGCTCCACAGACCTCGTCGGCGGTAGCTCTGCGCTGAACAACAAGAAGCTGACTGAAGCGCCGCAGGGCCACACAGCGAACACCTCGCACAGAAAGGGCTTCGGCACGGACCCGTACAAGACGGAAACGGCGAACGGAGTGGACTCGATCAAGTGCCAGGCCCAGCTGGACATCAACAGCAAGATGGACGCCTAGACTTTCAACGCGCTGTTTGCGACCTACGAAGTCAAGGCAGGCTCCCGCGTCTACAAGGACGAGCTTGCCACCACCTACAAGACGATTAAGGACGTGACCACCGAGTACAAGATGGAGAAGCCGACTTACAAGTTCGGAGACGAGTTCGAGCTCAGCGAGGAGCCGCAGCCTCTGGACGGCTTCAACAAGTACGAGCCGTTCGAGATGTCTGACTTCGACCCCACGCTCTCCGGCAAGGGCTTCGTCAAGCTGCAGGGTGACTACCAGATGGTGCCCAACTTCGAAACGCTCATGTGGCAAATGACCTTCTCGCTCGAGATGCCCAAGCAGTACTTCGACACGTCCAAGTACGTCACCTTCTACGGCACGTACGCTCTGGAGTCCGACCCGACTAACGAGCACACCATCACTTGCGAGGTGAAACTGGGCGACATTCAGTCAGCCAGTGTCAAGGAGTACGGCAAAACGTTCGCTTTCGACAGAAAGACTGCGACGAAGCGACTGTCCGCTGCCAACGCCGCTGCTCTCACTGACACTGAGGGCTATCACCGCAACTACGACCCGGGCTTGTACGAGCTGAAAGAGACTATCGGAGGCAAGAGCAGGTAGAACTGCGCGGCCATCACGGAGATCCCGCCCGAAATCGCTGACTAGATCGTGGGAACCAAGTACAAGGTCAAGAAGTTCGGCGCCGTCATGTACGACAACGAGACTGCCCAGAGCAGTCAGATTGGCGTCGAGACGACGAAGGTCTACGACTACACGATGCCCGCGCCCGAAGGCAGCTTCGCCAGCCTCATGAAGCCGAAGGAGACTCTTGTCAAGGACAGGCAGCTGCTCGCTCACCAAGAGCAGACCGTGGACGCCAGCACGCTCACTGCAGGCGTCTCTGGCCAGATCACTCAGAAGGTCGAGACTGGCTTCGAGATCAACCCACTGAGCGAGACGGCCCCTGATGAGCTGGTCTTCAACTTCGACCTCGATGCACCAGCTGCTGCGATCCCGAAGGGCAGCCGCATCGTGCAGTGGGTCACCTTCACGAACCCGAACAACAAGAAGGAGAAGCCGATGACGCTGGCCTGCTCGACTCTCGTGGGTGACCCCTACGTTTCGCACGTCCTCACTTGGAAGGGCTTCACTTCGATGAAGGATGATTCGAAGGTCGTTAAGAACAAGCGCTACAACAAGGTCAACAAGCGTGAGAAGACAAAGAAGAAGAGCTCCTTCAAGCTCGTCCAAGAGCCTGAGTGGTACGCCACCGAGGAGTACGCAGCTCCTGACGGTAGTGCTAGGTTCTTGCACCCTTGCCTTGCCAAGCTCAACATGGGCAAGAAGATGGAGGACAACGATCCGTTCTTCGCCACCTACAACGTCGACATGAGCGTGAGAGTCTACGCCAGCGACAAGGCCAAGACCTTCCGCAGCATTGCGACCAAGACTTCGACCGTCGAGATCAAGAAGCCTAACACTGACCTCAAGTCGCTCTACGAAGAGCAGCAGCCGGAGACCTCTGCCGAGACTGTAACCTACTTCGATGAGAGGTTCAAGTTCAAGCTGAAGGACTTCTACCAGAAGGACATCTAGGGCCGCGGCTTCCAGCGTGCCCGCGGTGGCTACAAGCTCTACGGCGATGCCAATGCGAAGGACAGATGGTTCTTCAACTTGGCCATCGAGCTGCCCACGCAGGAATTCAAGACAGGCGAGATCATTTACCAGTGGATCACCTACAACTTCAACGAGAGCCTGAAGCACCTGAACGGCGCTGTGGCTTGCAAGATCCAGGTTGGCGACTACTCGCAGACCTCGTCTGACCAGTGGGTCGGCGCCATCGAACTGGCTTCGACCAACAAGGCAATCAAGGGCAAGAAGTGGTACAAGCAGCAGCCTCTCAACAAGCTGAAGAAGTCACAGTACAACGCTATGTGGTGGAACAAGGAGCTGTTCGAGCTGAAGACCTCCAACCGCTCCAAGGGCTTCTACTCCATCTAGCAGTGCGAGGTTGAGATTGTGCTGGACAAGGACGCGATCCCTGACAGCACCTTCGTCACCCTGTAGGTCGGCGCGAGGGTCTACACCACCAATGACGCGACGACCTTCTACACGACGCCGACGAGCACTTTCGACTGGTACCGCAGCCAGATGAGCTACAGCCCTGCTCTCGAGATCCCTGCCACTTACGAGGCAGGCACCGAGCAGACCACGGCCGGAGAGACCAAGGAAGTCCAGGTCGACGTTTCTTCTGCTCTGCAGACCAGAATCGCTGCTGCTGGCTTGTCGGCCAACAACGCGCCGGTAGCGAACGGCAACCTCGAACTGCTGCCTAGCTCGCGCGTCTCAGTCATGGCACCAAGCCTGAAGGCGGCAATTACGGCCACTCAGACCATCAAGCAGGGCTACAAGACCTATCAGCCGATCAATGAGAGCGACTGGTGGTGGTGGTACATTGCCATCGATATCCCGGACGCGCTGCTCAACAATGGTGAGATTCTGTACCAGTACGTCTCTGTGACCGACCCAGCCACTACTAAGACGTTTACCGTGGGCTGCTCCATCAAAATTGGAAGTGCCAACAGTTATGCCATTGACTACTACAAGCACACCGACGGGCAGCCTGACCAGCTCATCTCCACCAGTTCAGAAGTGACTGGCAAGACCTGGCTGACGCAAGCACCGGACCTCAAGGAAGAAGCTGATGACATCAAGTGGAAGGCTGGCACTACTCACGTACCATCCACTGCGCCGGCAAGCAACACTCCTGGCAACACCAACCAAGCGTGCTACTTCTACGAGGAGCTTCCGAAGATTGGACGCAACCCGAACGACTTCGACAAGAACCTCAACTTGAAGTTCGGCACGAGAATCTACAAGGACGACTCAGCAACGACCTTCGATGCGGTCCCCGAGTCGACCGTCACCATTAAGAAGGAAGCGCTTGCCGTTCCCAACTACCAGGCGTAGGTTGTCGTCAACAACAACAACAACAACAACAACAACAACGCCAATGCCAACAACGGAGCGGGAGCTGGACAGCAACAGCCAGTTGCGAACGACGCCCAGCAAAATGCGAACCCGTAGGTTGCACCCGACCAGGCTCAAGGCCACGGATCTTCGCACCCGTACATCATGACCCCTGGCGGCCACAGCGAACTCGTTATGGCTTTCGCCTCCTTCATCCTGTTCTTCTCGCTCATGTTCTGAGCTGAGCCACACGATGACAAACGGACATGCAAAACTGACAACACTGTGCTCTGAAGGCACTTCAAACAAGTTCTGAGTTTCATAAGCTACTTTAAAT
>Ga0123365_1119439_pt1 | contig 10004 bp, 2 predicted proteins | sample GoM_2015_C6C_201_FD_105262 | JGI IMG/M metagenome (GOLD analysis project Ga0123365, IMG submission 105262) | Marine microbial and viral communities from Louisiana Shelf, Gulf of Mexico - GoM_2015_C6C_201_2m (Metagenome Metatranscriptome) | ecosystem: Environmental > Aquatic > Marine > Hypoxic... | reverse complement strand
GGAAAAGTAAAAAGGAAGTCCTAACCGCACAAGGCGGTTAGGTTTTACTTAAAACTTAACCGCCTTTTGTGCGGTGCTTAGAAAAAGCACCGGACAAAAGGTGCTTTTTCCCCGTGGATTACCACGATTTTAAATAACTTATTTGCTATTATGATTATCAAGCCAAGCTTGCATTATCCAGTGTTCTGGTCCAACCCAATCATGGTAAGTACCAGATCTGACATTGGATATAATAACATTTAAGCCATGTGATATTCCACCATTTAGGGTATATTTAGCAGTATCTTGATTAAAATCAATAACTGTATATCCTAAAAACGTGGAACCGATAATGGACATGTTGAGGTATTGATCTTCAATGAACGCAACATATTCAATATCATTAAGAATATATGAGCTAGACTGAATAGTTGATAAAAATTCAGATAGCTTAGGATATGTAATTTTGTTATTATTATTATCCTTATAAACGATTTTACCGGCGTCTGTGACTTCGGAAAACACATAATTGGTATTATTAACTCTGAATGACAAGGCATGAAGAGCAGATCTAATATCTGTCAACTCCGACACAGGAGTTGGAGATGGCAAGATATTAGGATCGTAGTAATAATACTCTAGAAATTTCTCAGCAGTAGCATGTGTGAAATTTCCAGATCGTGGATTCCCTAATGTGTCTTTAAAAGCTAAAGTTACATGAGTGGAATTAATGTCTGTAATCAAAACATATGTACCAATAGGGACTAATCCTTGAGAAGCTGTCGACAGAAAAGTCTGTCCTTTGATAGGGTTAGTAGAGGCATTTGCCCAATCGCCTAGAACAAAGCAATACGTTGCTAGTTCATCAACTTTTGGTGAATAACCTGAGTCTACAATTTCTACAGATGGCACTCCGACCATCATACCAAAGGTAAAATCATCGCCTGCAGCTTCACGAATTTTAATCGTAAATCTATCAGTTACATTGTGTGGATTAACATCACAATAAAGATAAGGTCTAGGATTTTCAACAAGAGGCAATTCATCAGTAATAAGCGAAAAGTTAGCAGTTCTTTTATAAGGAACTGTAACTTGTAACACATTATTCATGGAACCGTCTTGAGAATGTTCAAATACTGAATTAGTATAAACTTCTTGAGACCTAAAAGCAGGATTGTCTTCGAATTGTGTTACCTCATTAATTGGCAAAATAGAATATTCTTCTGTTGTTGCTGCTTTAATGCGGTAAGGTCGACTCGAAACCATATTATTAGCTTCGATATGATATCTACGTGAACCAATGAAACCTCTATACATAAAAGAAAGAAGTCTCATTTGTGACGTGGCAGCCATACCGTTGCGTTCTGGGGACCTAATCCAATCTTGTGGATTTGTCAAAACTAAATTTGGTGTTGGTACGGCATTAAAATCAGCCATATCCAAAAACCAACCATTTGGCGAAATGCTAGGTTGAATTCTATCACCAGTATCTCGTGTACGGTAATAGGTCAAATCTGTAAATCGTCTGGTTAGTTGTCTTAAATTGATGTACTCCTCTCCGAAAACACGCTGTCCGACATTGGTGTCGACGCGTTTAGTTGGAGAGGCGTCTCCAATAATAGAACCAAAAGAAGTTTTACGAGGGTCTATAATCTCTTCAGTTTCTTCTTGATCGAAAGTGTGAGCATAAATCGTTTTATCACGTTTATCTTGATATGGTACTCTTGTTGGCATAGTATTTGGTGTAATATAACCAGATACTGGGTCAAAGAATTTCATATCTTCACCACAACCGGTACTAACATGAAACTGAACAGTTTTAGAAACTGTGGAAGCCCTAACTAGTGGGTTTTCTATAGTAACTACGATCCAACCATTATGACATTTAGCTCTGTAAGTGACATCATCAGCTAAATCTTTTGCTCCCATGCAACCAACTTTGACAGGCAAAACAGCTCTGTTTTGTTGGAATGGCACAGAAATAGCAAAAGATGAATTTTCCTTCTTAAATTCAACAACTTGTGAAAATGAAGAAGGAAATTGAGAAATGTCCTTTACAAGGCTATCTGTAATTTCCATAATGTTTGAACCTGGGATATAAGTAAATCTTAAACGAAGGGAGTGCAAATCTGTCTTGGTAATTTCAAAGGCATAATTCATAGTACCAGCCCAAAATTTATGTTGAGCTGCTACATATCCCAAGTTAGTAATTTGATAGGATGTAGTAAGATTCGTTGTGGCGGAACACATAGCGGGTGTGACTGGTAAAGCACACACAAGAGTTCCAGCATCATCATCAATATCGATCGAGTACCGCTCGACGAATTGGGGAACTGAGCCAATATAGCCAATATCCATTTCATCTGAAGCAGTACCAAATCGCGTCATATCTGTAATTCTGTTATCAGGTAACATACCTAATTTCACAGAATTGGTAAGTCCGTCGGCATTCGTATAACGAGCAGCCGGCAGATTTTCATAGAGAGACGATGATGCCAACGAGTCTTCCTTATTAAATCCGAAAGTAGCTGCGACTCCACCAACGATGCGGGAAGCCCAAGCGACAACACCAGCAACCTCACCGATAATAGGTACAGGTTCCAGCGCCGAGGCGACTGAATTGACAACCGCAGCCGGACCAGAAATGATTCCAGCAGCTGACTTTTTGTTTTCTTCAGCTGACGGCCCTTCGTTAGTGTGCGCTTTGCAGCCTCGTACTGGTGTAGAGCAACATCGCAATAGAGTTGCAACACTCTTGAGGATGTTATCATTGCAGCAACGTCGGCGGCGATTGCGTCTACGCGGGCGCGGTCGTGCTCTTTCGGACTCATCATCCGCTTCATGATCAATCTCATCATACGGTGTGCCATTAGAATGTGCACTGAACGGGGACGGAAAATATCGTTCAGACAGAGGCTTATCTGTCGGACCATAAAGTTCTATATTAGACATTTTGATCTGTACTTTAACATCTAAAGAAGTATTAGATTCATCTGAAATTGTATCAAGTGAACCAAATACTACCAAATGTAAATTACCTAAATCAAATTTTCCGTCTACGAGATCAATAGCATCTAGTGGCGCTCGGTATGGAATATGAAATTGACATGGAGCACCTGTGGCAATGTCCCATTTGACACCTGGGAAACCGGTGGCTCGAGTAAGGTTAACACCTTTAAAACCTCGTCTACCAACATCGTTTCCCAGAGGATCAAACATGACCCACAGTTTACCTTGGTGAAAGGCAGAAGGATTTACTGTTAACAAAACATCAAAATCTGCTCGTAAATAAGTGTACCTGGTCAATTTATCTCTTAAGTTTTGTGATCTAATGAATAAGTCATCAGGTAAAACATAAGAGCGTAAAATCTCACCAGGTCCTTGAGAAGAAGACCAAGTAGCTTTAGGCATAATTACGTATCTCCCCAAAATATCATCAATTCGATGTGAATTTGGCGATAAACGCGTTACAGTCCTAGAGGTATTGTCTTCTGATCTCATAATTGGGGCAGAATCATTGGTGTAAGTGATAACATCTGAAGTAATTTTATTATTATTAGAACTCATAGCGAGAAATCGGATTCGTACTGAGAGTCTTCTCAATCTAACAGTATATAGCTTATCTAATAAATGGATGTTTACGAATATATATCTAGGGTTAGACTACTATAAGCGTGTAGTCGTTTGGCTACCATTTCCCATAGGATATATATAAGGTACAATTTAATATGGTTTGTACTCACTGGCGCGAATAATTTCACGTTGATCCCAGTAATTACCATTAAGAGTAGCTCCAATACCACAATAGACTTCGTCCAATTCATTTCTTAATTTTAAGTAGAATGATTCGAAAAAGTCTTGGTCATGGAGAGAAGCTTCACGGAGGGCATTTTTAGCATTGACAATAGTTTGTTGAGGGACATTGTTTTTGTCTCTAACATAATCTGTCATACCAAAAATGGTCTCTGTGTCAATAGGGGCTGTGATATAACCAGTACGTGGACATTTTCTGAATTTTCGCTTCAAGAAATTCAATTCGTCAATATTTCTGAATGGAACCATTTGCGATGCATCTTGTTTCATTTCATCAGTATATTCGAATCCGAAAATAGGCATTAAAGCACCTACAATTTCTTGATTAAAAACATTAGAAAATTGTTCATGAACGGCGGTTAAACTGTCATCTCCATAAGAAATATGTACAACAAATTCATTGAAGGATTCTGAATTAGCATATTCATCTAAACCAGCATTCTTCATAGCTCTGTTCCAACATAATCTCATGGCAGTATTATTGACAATGCAATTGATAAGTGTGGTCAATGGGTTACCCGAAGGCATTCCTTTAACCCAAGTGAGGATGTCGTTTTCATTCACATGGACGGAATTTATAATTTCCAACCATAACATTTCACGTACATTATTTTCTTCAGGTGTGGCGAGAGGATAAAAATATTTATTAATAAGTCTCATCATACGTGAATTCAAAATATAGTTATGTGAAGAATCAAACGCTCCAAAATCACCAGCAAACACTTGATTGGGGCCAAATTTTACAACTGTATTATATAATTTGTCCCAATCTTCGTTGTAGCAATTAATGCCAACACCAAAACCATTGTCAACACGTCCTTCCATTGTAGTGGCGGCAAAACCAGCGGTGTATTTACGCATTAAGATTAAATAACAAACATCGGCAGAACAATTGAACATACGAGTCTTTCCAATATCGACTTTAGCGAATGGACGGGTTTCATCTTTCAATTGATCTTCCCATAAGTGATTTAATCTTTCTTTACGAGCAAATTTAGCAAGTGCATCTTTCTCATATTCTTCGTAAATATCAACCCATTTGGTTTTGTCAGAATCGAAAGCCTTGAGATCAGATTCAGTCATAAATTTACATAGAGTTTTAAAACATCTATTGTTTATTTTGACTGCTTCGATATCAACTCCATCTTCCTCTGCAATGCGGCGTTTAATAGCCATCAACTGTTCATGTGGTAAAGCCAAAAATTTTTCGCGACCCAAATGACCAGATGATGAAGAACTTTCAATAGCATTAATGTACTCTTCAGTTAAAACACCAAGAATTGCTTCCTCGGTAGTGAGGACACGATCTCGTGTTTTATTGTAGCTAGAAGCAGAGAAAGCAACAGCTCCTTCGACAGCAACTTCGGCTTCATACCGATCAATAAATGTGTTTGGTGTAAAATATTTCCTCTCAGCATTTCTGCGTGGATTAATTTTATCACCATCTGCATTTTTGAATGTAGTCAAATGAGCTGGTTTCTTGGATACTTCGTGCATTTTGTTATAAAGTCCACTAGGTACAATAGCAGTGTTCTTGGCACCAATCACAGCTTTAGGAATAGTACCTTCAAAGGTAACTTCTCCTCCTGCTCCAGTGTAAAATTCTGAAGCAACACCAGGTTTGATGTCAAGACAATTGAATTGTACTTGTTGTCCCAAATGGAATTCGGCTTCATCAATATCTTGCTTGGTAAATTTAGTAACAACTCCGATTTCTTGGTTTCCACCGTTGTAGACTCCGAAAAATCGTGGTTTTTCACCACCATTGACCAAACAAATAGATGAACCACTCTGACCAGCGGACATAGAATGTGAAGTAGTGTATGCTTCACAAACAGCAGAATTTTCACCTGAAAAATTTAAGATGATGTCATCACGAGCTTGACTTGAATGAATCATTGATACGTAATTGTATGGTGATACATTCATGTCATCTCGCAATTTATACGATTTTGAAATACAAATCGAAAAATTAGACGTTTTCTCATTTTTATCAAGTGTATATTTTGTTAAATCGCGTCCTGGTACCATAACTTCGGGATCTACAGCAAAGAAACCAAGATCCTTGGTAGTCCGTTTAATATGCCAGTGATTGCATTTTGGTGTGTAGTAAGTTAAATCACTAGCAACCAAACCAATACCGACATGACGGATTTGATTCTTCAAAATAATCATATTGCTTTCATCTTGAGCAAAGTATTCTTGCATGTATGTAATAACGTGCTTAGCAGTAACAAACAACTGTCCTTTCATACAGGTGACATTACCAAACAAGACATGTCGTCCGTTGGTGCCATCTGATAAAGTACCACGTTTTGTTTTAAAAACTGCATACGAAGCTTTGTTCAATTCCGAAACCAATTTACATTCTGCTGATGAAGCAACCCATTGTGGGGGATGTTCGTTAGACGGTTCAAAGAAAATTCCTTCTCGTACCATTCGATGCATTTCTGCTTTCTTAGCCTTCTGTCTTTCTTTGAATGCTGCCGTTCTAACATGTCCAATTGTTTCTTCACCTTTTGGTTTTGAGAAATAATAATACGCACCTGCGAACACTGTGAGAGCTCCTGAAAATAAACCAATAACAGTCCAATAATGTTTTCCGAATAAAGATTCTTTAAAATCGGATAACTTCTTGTTCCAAGTTTGGTGATACTTAGCACGAGCTTGTTCAAAAATAGGACCAATAACTGATCTAATATCTTCTCGCATACGACCGACTATACCAGTGAATCCACCGTGTTTTTCGATAAAATCACCGTTTGTCATAGTTTCAGCTTTGATCAGAGGATCAACTTCGCTGATAGTCATATCTTCACGAGAATGATTTTGAACAAGGTCCAAATAAGTGTTGACAGGCTCATTCAACTGAGCATTAGATACATTATCAATCAAATCAAGTTGTTGATAACAGCAAGTTTGAATATCTACATGATCGATACATCTATGTGGATCAATAGTTGAATCACAAGATCCATCAATACATGTACGAACTGATAATGTGACTGGGTCTACAAAGGCACCGATATCAAATTTGATTGATAATGCTTGTCCGAGGGTACGAATTCCCAATGGATGCATTTTCAAACATTTGCTATCGACGCACCAAGTGCCCTTCCAACAATAATTGCGTGAATCAGCTACAGTGTGAGACATGAGATTTTTAATTCTATCTCGAGCTTCGTCTGTATATGATGCAACCAATTTCTCAGTGGCGTCCTTGCGCATTGATAATTCTTTTTGTTTTTTACAAAATAGAGCTTCAAATTCAACCAATGTCAAATATCTATTAAGCGGAATCTTTTCACCATTAATAGAAATTTGCGATAAAGGCTCAAGGCCTGATTCAGAGCATTGATCGAGTAAAACGAATCGGTAAGCATTATGAGTTTTATCACCATACTTCTTGATAAGTTTTACTGGGTCAACTACTCCCATCGAAAAACCGCAAGCTTGATTCTGTTGAGTTCTGAACGCTTTTGCGATAACTCCCAATTCTTGATTGTAGTCAAAATGACGTTTAGTTTCAGGAAAACTGAGAACTTCTTCGTCCATTAAGACCAACAATTTAAAATCAACACGTCGATCAAAAGCATTTGAATCTTTAAGAGAATATTTATCTTTCAAAGTTGAATTTGTTGTTAAAATAATTAAATCAGATGTGAAATGCATATTTTTATCTTCAATAGAGGCCATATTTACATTACATGGAGCTGCATTTTTATAATGAATAAATTTTTCATACATTTCATCAGGATTACCTTCTTGTGTCTGTTGTTGACAAGCATCATCGAATAAATAAATTTTTTGTCCATGATAGCCATTAACATATTCGTTGCCACCGTCAGCATAAATCTCATTTTTCATCATATATTTCAATTCTTTCTCTGATGTGAAACCACAACTCATGAAATAAGTGGAATATAAAATGTTGAGCAATGTAGATTTACCATGACCTGGTGGTCCACATAATACGACGCTCAAAGGTTCTTTTCTGAAACCTTTAGTTTTGTTAAAATATTTTTGTTGAACATCTTTACATTTGTTCTGTAACATAGTCAATTGACTCTTTACAAGCCCAATTACGGAATCCAAAGATCCGTCTCTTGCGCGTTGTAATGCGATCAAATGAGATTGTCCAGCCAAATACAAGTGTTCGATTTTATTATCGTATAAATCCTTCTGTTGAGGTGACAAATCGGTCATGCCAACTGGTTCTTCATCGTCAAGATCCATGAATTCACGGACATCACGTTGAAGTAACAAATTGGTACGACAAATCCAGTCATGAACTTCGCCAAATTTGGCGTCAATTTCAATACGATACTCTTCACCAGTTAATAATTTATATACATATTTGAAAATACTGTCAGAATATGATTTCAACCATTCGAATACTTTTTCTAAATGTGTAATTCGTTGGTATTTGCGATTAATGGTATCGACAAAAGTATCCAATTTAGTCAAATGAGTCAAAATTGAATCTTGTGCATTACCAGAGGACAAAATCATTCCACAAGAAGCAATACTGAGGACACCTCTTACGGCCATCCAAGTAGTCTGCATTAAATCTCCGGAATGAGAAACCATTTGTTCTGATATTTTCTGAACAATACTTCGCATACATTTTTCAATAGCTTGACCGACACAATATTTCATAGCCATTTCAGAAACGGCTATCAACAAATGACTAGCCCATTTTTCGGGACTAGTGAAGCAATGCATCATAGCAAAAATCAGCGACATCAAAATGTCTTTGCATGGTCCTACCACAAATGTGCAAGCAGAAACCAATTCACGTTGTAATTGTTCAAAAGAAGTTTTAAATTCTTCACCTTTAGTTAAAGCCAAAGTAGCTAAAACTGAAACTGTGCGAATAGCACTTTTCAAAGTTTCATCTACGCTAGCAATTTGATTACCAGCTTGTTCAATGTCTTTACCAACACGTCCAATACCGTCAATAGCGTCACTAATCTGTGTAGCTGATTGTGAAAGGAAATTGAAAACGTGGGCATCAATGACTGAAGGGCTAGTGCCAAATTTATTGCATAAAGCGAAAAAGATGTCGAAACGACTGATAAATTGAGGTAGAGAATGACTGATAGTGACTTTAATATCACCAAAAATGAAACAAGCGTCATTATCGCTTTTCTTCGCGCGACGTTTCATTTCAATTTCAGTGTAATTAATGACTTTATCGTCTTCAACACGACTTTTAGTGACACGTTCAAAACAATAACTAAAATTAATATGCTTGGTAAACAAACGAAGTGAATAACCAGTTTGTAAAAATCCATGAAAACATTTGCACATCTTACGTACATAGTTTTCATTAAAGTCGAGAGAATTCTTAGTTGAAAATGATTTTGAAAAATGAGTCATGAAGACAGTCAATAATTCATCAACAACTAGTTTGCGTGCTTGTTTGTTTTTCAATTGGCGCACATGAGAAGTGCGAGACCAAAATCGAACAAATTCAGTAACAAGAGGCTTGTTGCCTCCGGCAAATTTTCTTGACAAAGCAGCAATGCTTGCTTTATCTCCAGCCAATGCTCCGGAATAGAGAGCAGATAATTGAGCCAAACCGTGATTTACTTTTTCTGAATTGTAACTTTTCATAATAGGTAAATTGCATAAAGGGCGGGTTTGATTAAACTCATTCTGTCTACTATCTGCAAACATAAAATAGATTAATAAGTGGCTCGATAAAAGGTATACATAATCGTTGAGGTGCTACACTCCAACCACGGAAAAACGCGGAGTGCACTAGCGACCGTACAATACAGTTCCTTAATATGTCAATGTGTGAATGCTTGGCGTAGCGGCAGAATGCCTATTGCTAACCCTACATACTCCATCATATAACACTTTGGGGCGTTCGGCATAAGTCAACTAGAACTATATATATTATTCCAAATATCCTTACTAATATGTATCTCATGAGTACATGTCGTAAATCTTCCATCCTAGCGTACATCGATAATCATTAAATGTTACGCTAAATTAAAACATTCGTATAATTTGGGTGTTTTTGTTTTTGTTTAAAATAAAGTTTTATTACTAGATTCAGTGGGAACTCCACCTGCACGTTCAACAGATTTTTAAATCTCCGGGTAAGCGTACCTAGTCCAGATTTCGAGGAAAAACTTAAAATAATACAACAAACTGATAATTGTATATTAGGAGAGAGAGGAAGAAGCTATAAAAAGCTT
>Ga0123365_1142118_pt1 | contig 10068 bp, 1 predicted proteins | sample GoM_2015_C6C_201_FD_105262 | JGI IMG/M metagenome (GOLD analysis project Ga0123365, IMG submission 105262) | Marine microbial and viral communities from Louisiana Shelf, Gulf of Mexico - GoM_2015_C6C_201_2m (Metagenome Metatranscriptome) | ecosystem: Environmental > Aquatic > Marine > Hypoxic... | reverse complement strand
CTCGTGATGAAACAAAAAAACGTGGAAGAATATTATCAACTTTACCACAAGCGTTTGATGAATTTAATAATCTCAATATATGCGCACAGTATACACCATCAAGCGCGCATAGTAGACATAAATAAATCAATTAAGTACATCTTGGTTAATGGTTTCACTTGATTTTTTTATAAAGATGGACCGAAATAGGCCACCTGATGTGTATGCATGTTCATATTTTAACACTTATTATACTTTCCCTTCTAATTAAACTAAGCCTACTATTATTCATTACTAAAAGATTGGAAGAAGTTTATGTGTGAGCACGTCTACTCTTTTTTATTTTGATTGTAATGCATGCATCACAAATATGCATATATGAAATATATAACAAGATAATAAAAGAACGGATAGGGCGTGTCAAAAGAGAAAATAGTAGTAAGGACAGATAGGAAGACAAACATATGAGCTGAGAACATAATTTTCAACAGATACGGTTAGTGAAAAGTGCAAATCAAAGGCACGGCGATCGCAACAAAGAAAAATAATGGGTTGTAGAAAAGCATATGCATTTTGAGAACTTCATTAAACAGAATATTTGCATGGTGCTCAAGAAAGTTGTTGAAAATACTATTAACGTTCAGCTGCTAAGTAAGAAAAAACATTACGCATAATAAAAGGAAATGAATTTATGATGATGAAAGAAGAAACAGAGCGTATGATTTCAGCAAAAATACAAAATAATATTACGTAAGGCAAAACACAATACTAATAATTTAAGATTTCAGAGAGGGAATTTCATCAGATAATAACAAAGCTCCTTGATATTATTAATAATAATACTGTGAAGTAATATCGAAAGCTAAATGGTATGTTATTTACAAGATGACATGATAGAACTGTGATAACTTGATGGAAAATAAAATAACAAAAAAATATTACCAGTTTGTGTGCCATTCTGTATATATATGCTGAATTATATTGGCCTTTCTTTGGAACAGTGCATATGGGAATGCGTATTTTCTAGTACCACTCACTACGATAGTGCTGTAGTGAGGAAGAAATCTCGACTGGAACAATGCGCTTGGGCATTACGCTGGACTTCCCAAAAGGTCAAAGGAACAGTAGATTTGGGAAGACCTCGGGAACAGATAAACTCTTCCGACTTTCGGTGCTATTTTCAAAATAAAAAATAAAGACCCTTCTATTTTTCGACGACGTTAATTTTAAGTTTGAGGGTAACTGGCTCCTTGATTGCGTTTTCGATAACCTCACTTTCGAAAGCAACCTTTTTAATTTTATTTTCTTTCAATGTAGTGAAGCCCTTAAGCTTCATTTCGTAGAGTCCTACGTCGAGCTTCTTCTCAGCAGATGCCCGATGCAACACACTATCCTTTCCACGACGATGAATCTTGAATAGTCCATCATCGTTGCCCTCTACAATGGCGTATCTTACGTTATTGTATAGCTGTTTCAAAGATGGTCGGAATGAGAAGATGGCTCTGTGTGGTTCTCCATCAGCAAGGTTGAACTCAACTTCGACTGGATACGAAGAGTTAACTTGAGCTCTTCCTCTGTTGTCATTAACTTCAACAAATCGACCTTCTGGTTCATCAGCTGATCGCTTGCCTCTCTTGGTATCTCCACCTGGCATGCAGCTGAAACATCTGGTTTCAGGGATGGTCCATCCAGTTTGTGCGGGTTGCTGGTAACCACCTCCGTATCCACCGCCGAAGCCGCCTCCGAAACCGCCTCCATAGCTAGGAATTTGTTGTCGGAACCCACCTGGACCACCTCGGACGCAATGTCCAGATCCCAATCTGAAGAATCCCATTGGGCAAGAGCATTGGAATCCACCGTATGTGTTTGAGCATCCGAAAGAACAACTTCCTCTTCCCAGGGAGCATTCATCGACATCACCGCATCCACCTCCTTGTGATTCCATGCTGAATCCACTGTTGCAACCACACTGGAAGCTTCCTGGAGTGTTTTGACATTGTTGGTTTAATCCACATGGGTTTCGTCGGCCACCACCGCATTCATCAACATCGGCACATCCACGTCCGAACATAGTTGGAGCGTATCCTTGTCCGCAATGACATCTGAACGAGCCTGGTACGTTCTGGCAGTTTCCACCACATGGGCCAGCACTTACACCACCACCGCATTCATCAATATCAATGCAGATGTTTCTTCTTTCGTCCATTCTGTATCCACGAGGGCACTCACAATGATAACCGCCAGGATCGTTTTTGCAAAGACCACCTCTGCCACCACAGATTCCTGGTTGTTCTCTGCATTCATCTCTGTCAACACACGCTGCTTCCTCTTTGACAAATCCTCGTGGACAGTCGCACTTGAATGAACCGACAGTGTTGACGCACAAGTATTGGCAGTTGTGGGCTTTTGTCGCGCACTCATCAAGGTCGACACATCCTTTGCCGTCACGGTCAAGTTGATAACCTTGAGGACATACGCACTCGTAACCACCTGGTGTGTTGCGGCAATCGAAACTGCATGGAGACTCGGCAGCAACGCACTCGTTTACATCGACGCAAGACTGCTTGGATCTGCCTGGTACGAAACCGTGATCGCAAGAGCATCTAAAGCTTCCAAGCGTGTTGATACATTTTCCACTTGCGCATAAATTTGGAGTATGAAGACAATCATCGATGTCTTGACCATCAGGAGTGAAACCCATTCCATGAGGACACATATCCATGAATTCTCTTGTTCCTGGATGTGGGCAAGTTTCACAGTCTGGACCCCAGCCTTTGCCTCTGTTGCAGCAGCATGATGCTTTGGTCATTGGGACATGGGTAGTTGAAGTGACGTCGCACATTCTTTGATGAACGGCGTTGTAACAGAGTTCCATTCGGGTATCGATGCAAACTTTATTGGCTTCATCGTATTCGTAGTTGTCGTTGCACTCGCAAACGTATGTACCTTGCTTGTTGACACATTTTCCATTTCCACAGACTCGCAGTGTTTCGCACTCGTTGACATCAACACATTGGTTTGCAGTTCCGAGTCTTCTATATCCAAGAGGACACAAACAAGTGAAATGTCCGATCATGTTTCTGCACAACATACCGCTGTCGCTACAGTCATTTGTGTCATCACTCAAACACTCGTCAATATCTTCGCACATGTTTCCATCATCTCGCAGTTTGAAACCTTTTGGACAGTCACAATGGAAGCCACCAGGAGAATTGACACATCGGAAAGCGCAACTGTTGAGCTCTTTTGAAGCACACTCATCGACATCGACGCAAATGATTGCTGGCCCATTGTAATATCCGGTATCACATGCACATTCAAAGGAACCGTCAGTGTTGGTGCAAGTTCCAGCTCCACATGGGTTTACTTCGCACTCATTAACGTCAACACAGGTGACGCCATCTTCAGCAAGTTGGAAACCTCTTGTGCATGAACATTTGTAGCTTCCTGGTGTGTTGGAGCATCTTCCATTCTTGCATGGGCTCATAAGACATTCATCAATATCGATTCCAGATGGTAAGACGCCACAACCGTATGGACATAAGTAATCGAATTCTGATGATCCTTCAACTGGACAAGCAGAGCAGTTGCCTTCATTTTCATAAGCTGTGTCGGCGCATGCGCAACAACACATACCTCGTGTCATTTGATTTTTCATTGGGTCTCCACACACAGCGGCACCATCCTCGAAAGACACCGTGTTGAAACAAGTGGATTGGCGGATATCGATGCAAGATTTGCTATCCTCACTGAGAACGTAACCTTCTGGGCAGGAACACAAGAAACCACCATCAGTGTTTAGACAGTCTCCGTATCTGCATGTGTTGGCTTCGTCTTCACATTCATTCTTATCTTCACATCCATCAGGTCCTGGCAAGAATCCATTTGGACAGAAGCACTTGAAGTCACCATCCATGTTTTGACATGTTCCCTCGCCGCATGGATTGTCTTCTCCACTACACTCGTTGATGTCGTTGCAAACTCGTCCATCACGGGTTTCTTGGTAACCTTTATGACATATACAGACGAATCCACCAGGGGTGTTCTCACAGTCACCGTTTTCACATTGTCCAGCTTCAGCACATTCATCGATATCTTGGCAGTCTCCATTATCTCCAACTTCATAACCGTTATCACATGAACAGGTGAATCCACCAAATGAGTTGATACAACTGCCAGGTCCACATGGGCTTCTTGCGCACTCGTCAATATCTTCACAAGCTTGACCGTCATTGATAGATTCGAATCCTTGTTGACAGTCACAAATAAATCCACCGATAGAGTTAGTGCAGCCTCCGTTGGTACATGTTGTGATTTCTTCACATTCATCTTTGTCTTCACATGCATTGTTTTCTTCGTTGAAAACGAATCCTTCCAAGCAAGCGCAGTTGTAGCCTCCAGGGACATTGACACATTCAGCATTATCCATGCAAATGTCCTCCCTCACGCATTCATTGTCATCTTCACATCTGATTGTATCTTGATCGAAGTGGTATCCGTTACTGCACTCGCATTGGTATGAAGTAGCAGTGTTCAAACAGATACCGTTCTCACAAAGTGCTTCTATCTCGACACAGATACCACCTGTTGGAGGTGGTAGGAAGGTGGAAGATCCACAAAGTGACTTGAACTTATCAGAGCCTTCAGCAGGACAGGTCGAGCAAGGATCACCCCAAGCAGCACCAATGTTGGCGTAACAACAGCACTTCTTTCTTGTTGATGCGAACAGAGGACTGGAGCATTCTCCAGAAGTTTCGTTGATGTAACGATGACAAGTTAATTCTCTCTCATCTTCACATCGTTTTCCACCATCAACTGTTTTCCACCCAGGTGGGCAGACACATTGGAAGCCACCTACCGAGTTCTGACACTCGGCTTCACCATCAGTTCCACAAGGATCTACACCTTCTGTTGCACCCTCGTCACATTCGTTGAAATCTTCGCATTGTCTTGTTTCTTGGTTCAATGTGTACCCGAGAGGACATTCACAAATGTAGTGACCGAATACATTGATGCACTTTCCGCCTTTGCAAAGACCGGGAAGGAGGACACACTCATCAATATCTTCCAAGACCACGTTAATTGGGTTTAAGAGGAATCCAGGACCTCCAGGACAGAGAACATTGTACTCAGTGGTATTGACTTCAGGACAGTGTTCACATGGATTTCCCCATCCTTTAGGATATCCAGTACAACAGCATGTTGCTCTTGTAATATCTTTACCGATCGGGTTCTTGCACATTGCTGACCCGTCAATATCATCAACACCCAAGAAGCAATCACCCGTTCTTTCATCTATGCAACCAACTCCTGAGGGGTTGTTACTAAATCCTTCTGGACATTGACAGACGTATGAGCCACCTTCGTTGATACATTCACCATTGATGCAGTTAGAGATCTCTTCACACTCATCAATATCGACACAGTCTAATCCCTCTTCATCCTTCTGGAACCCTGGTAAGCAGTCACAGTTGAATCCACCAGGAACGTTGTGGCATCTACCATTGATGCAATTTGCCTCATAAGCACACTCGTCAACATCTTTGCAAGCTTTTCCGTCATCAGTACGGGCAAATCCGATTGGGCAGTCACATTCGAAACTTCCTTCAACATTAAGGCATGTTCCATGTGGTCCACAAAGAGTATCATCAACAAGACAATCATCAGTGTCTGAGCATGAAAATCCGTCACCATGGAAACCTTCGTTGCAGTTACAAGTGTAACTACCGAGTCTGTTCTCACAAGTAGCGTCTGGGTGACATGAGTGGGTTTCAAGATCACATTCGTTGTCATCATGGCACATGAACCCATCACCATGGAAACCAGCGATGCAGATACACTCGTAACTTCCTTGGTTGTTTTTACAGTCAGCGTTGACGTGACAGTTGTGTTTGGACATTTCACACTCGTCCTCATCGAGACAGAGCATTTGATCAGCGGGCACACAGTATCCAGGTTCACAGAGACATGTGTAAGATCCTTTAGTGTTATGACATGCACCATGGGCACAGATGTTGGGATTCATTGCACACTCATCTCGATCTTCGCAGAGACTGAAGTGACCGAGTCCTCGTCTACCAAGTCTACCATCCTCTACGGTCATATCATGAGTAGGTACAAAACCATCGAAGCAGTTACAACGGAAGCCTCCAGGCAAGTTTTCGCATCGACCTCCGTTGCATCTATCCATATGCTCAAGGCACTCATCAAAATCGGCGCATGATCGACCGTCAAGAGCAAGAACATAGCCTTCATCACAGCTGCATTCTACTCCTCCGACAGTGTTGTGGCAGTTGTGCTCGCAACCACCGTTTCCGACCAAGCACTCATCAATATCGTGGCAGCTTTGTTCATCTTCAGATGAAGCGTATCCAGGATCACAGATGCAGATGAACTTTCCAAGCATATTTTCACATCTTCCGGTGCTACCACAAACATTTCCTTGTACAGCACACTCATCGATATCGACACAGCTTTCTCCGTCATCACTTAGTGATCTGCCATCTGGACAAAGACATTCAAAGCCTCCTTCAGTGTTGATACAGTCACCTCCACTACATGCACCACCAGCTTTGCATTCATCAATGTCAATGCATTTCTTTGTTGGGCCATTAGTGTAACCTCCTTCGCATTCACATACGAAATCTCCATTTACATTCTTACATTCGCCAGTTCCACAAATATCTGGGCTTAAACTACATTCATCAATATCAGCACAGTTGTAGCCGTTTTCATCAGACGTGAAACCATTGTTACATTCACAGACGAATCCACCATCAGCCACCTTGCACTCTCCATCCCCACAAATGTCAGGGAACAACAAGCATTGGTTGGTTCCAATAATACCGTCTCCAATTTTGCCTCCTTTTCCGTCGTCAAAACAGAGATCGACATATTCTTCATTCTCAAATGCCTGGCTCGGGCATTTCTCACAAGATCCCATGACTCCACCATCTTTTTCTTCGGCCCATGATGCACCGATTGAGCAACAGCATTGTTTCTTGCTCATAAGTCTTCCATTAGCCTGATCACAGTCATATGCCAAGAAGCAAGATCCGACTCGAACATCTGAGCAGGATATTCCATCTGGGTTGAGAGCAAGTCCCTCCGGACACGTGCAGATAAATGATCCCTCAACGTCAGTGCAAGCAGCTCCGTCTTCACACAAGTTCAACTCGCATTCATTAATGTTTGTGCATTTTTCAGTGGTAGGGTCCATGATGTAACCCTTTTCGCAGTCCAATTCAATGTCTTTGCAGTCGGTGCATGTTGCTCCGATGCCCCAAGCGGCTCCAACAGTATTGCAACACTCAGCTGCAGTCATTAGCTTATCTCCAACGTTTCCAGAACATTCACCATCTTCAATACGGCTCCAACAAGTACCCTTCTTTTGATCATAGCAGACATTTCCGCTTGCTCCAATAACAGCACCATCATCACAGTCACATCGATATCCACCAGCTTCGTTGACACACTCTCCACCTTGGCAAGGATTTGAATTACATTCATCGATATCTTCACAGACATCCCCACTGAGAACGTATCCTTCATCACAAGTACATGAGAACGATCCTGGTGTGTTTCTGCAGTTTCCATTGGAACACATGCTTTCATCACATTCATCAGTATCGACGCAATCTTGTTGGTCTTCGGATACCAAGAATCCAATATCGCATTCACATCGGAATTCGTTACCAGGCATGTTGATACAAACACCGTTTACACATGGCTCTACAACCATGTTACACATGTTGATTGGGTTAGTCTGGTCACCAGTCTCCCATCGAGGGTCACATAGAACTTCGTAATCAGGTGTTCCCTTCTCAGGACATGGTGAACATGAATCTCCCCATGCACTAGTTGCACCAGGTACAGTACAGCAACAGTCATGTTGAGTAGTTTCTTGCTTGAGAGATGTTCCCTTCTTGCAGTTTCCGTTTCTGACATCACGGAAACAGGTTCCAAGTGTGGGGTTCAATACACATTTTGTTCCAGTTCCGTCCAAAATAAGGAATGGATGGCAAATGCACTGGAATGATCCTTCACTGTTTTCACATTTGCCGTTGGCACATGGGTTCTTTTCACATTCATCAACATCCACACATCCTTGACCGTTTGGCAAGACGTCGAACCCAGGTAGACATACGCATTTGAAAGATCCTCCCATGTTGACACATTCTCCAGAACCGCAAATGTCGGCAGCACCAGCGCATTCATCCTCATCAATGCATTCACTCAAGTCTGCTGATGCTGAGAATCCAGGATCACAGATACATTGGAACATACCGTTCATGTTGATACAACGTCCGTTTTCACATATTGCTTCAGATTCATCGCACTCATTAATATCTTCACAGCTTTGCTTAGTGGCGTCAGCTCTGTATCCATCACCACAAGAGCAGATGAAGCTTCCTTTTGTGTTGACACAAGATCCGTGTTCACACAAACCAGGTTGAGCACATTCATCAATATCGGTACACGATGTGAGTGCTCCTTGGTTTTCAAAACCTTTATGACATCTGCAGGTGTATGAGCCCTCAGTGTTCAAGCAAGTTCCTTCCTTTCCGCAGATCTGGCTGTGTCCACCGTTGGCAACCAAACATTCGTTGACATCAACACACTTCTTTCCATTCTCACTGAGTTGATATCCAACATTGCATTGACATGTGTATGATTTCTGTTCAAGAACATCAACGCACTGTCCATTGGGACATGCTTGTTCTCCCAAAAGGAAGCAGAGAGTCTCTCTGTCGGTCCAGTCAGTAGTTCCAGTTCCACAAGACCTTTCAAACTCGGGAGTTCCAATGGCAGCACATCGTTCTGGGTGATGATCTGGACCAACGGCAGCAAAGCATTTTCCGAGGGTTTCTTGACCAGAAACAACACAGCAGCACTTGGTTCGTCTGACAAGTGAACTCAAAGGCGTTGCGCACATACCGCTTTCGATTGCAGTGTAACAGCGACCAGGGAAATCAGGTATACAATACGTTCCGTCCTGGGACAGCAAATAATCTTTAGGACATTCGCAAAGAAATCCTCCTTCATTGTTAATGCAGGTGCCTCCAGAACAAACTCCCAAATCACATTCATTTTTGTCGACGCATGCTTGTGCCTTGCTGTTGTATTCAAATCCTTCTGGACAGACGCATGTGAAAGATCCGTCAGTGTTTTTGCATTCTCCTCCTTCACAGAGTCCACGCATAATTTCGCACTCATTGATGTCTTGACAATGTGGTGGCAGACGACCTTTTGAGCAGTTACCAACTCTAGCTGGGCACTCTTCACAAGGGTGACCCCAACCTTGACCAACGGTTGCGCAACAGAAAAGCTTGGTGCACATGACAGATGGTACTTCATCAACACAAGTGTTGTTGGCACGTGTCAAAAAGCATGGTCCTTTGCGGTAATCTCTTTCACATCGCATTCCAGTGAATCCGTACACACAAGCACATCGTCCAGGTGAGATGCATCGACCACCATTCAAGCAGCCAGGACCACAAATTGGTTGTTCACAGTAAGGTCCAGTGTAACCAAAAGCGCATCTGCACTCGTTGTTGATGCATTCTCCTCCATGCATACATCTCATAGCGCATTTGCGATCGTCGGGTTTTTCGAGAGGACATGATGGTGCAGTTCGGCCATCCATACACAGACAGACATTGGGACTTCGGCATACACCTCTGCCGCATCTGCCTTCTTCGCACAAAGCTCTGGTACACATCTTTCCGTTTCCTGTAGTAGTCCATCCAGGGCAACAAAATGTTGATCCTTTCTCGTGGCACACATTTGGACCAGTCAGACTTACTCCCATACGACGGTGTCTGCCACCATTTGGTTGGCTAATTCTTCTACTGTTACTATTTTGACGAGGTACCCAAGCTGTCCACCGTCTTGACTGCCGTCCACGCTGTCTTCCGTCGGCGGCGGAATAGGCGCTTAAAGCCAATAATACAACTAATACAGATAAATAAGCGTTCATTTTCGAAAATAACCGCCCAGAAGGGTTATGATTTCAAAATAAGCAAGCGAAAAAACGCTCTGGCAATTGAAACTTTCACTGCCAGAGAAATTAAACAAATTATATACAGT
>Ga0123365_1056736_pt1 | contig 10494 bp, 1 predicted proteins | sample GoM_2015_C6C_201_FD_105262 | JGI IMG/M metagenome (GOLD analysis project Ga0123365, IMG submission 105262) | Marine microbial and viral communities from Louisiana Shelf, Gulf of Mexico - GoM_2015_C6C_201_2m (Metagenome Metatranscriptome) | ecosystem: Environmental > Aquatic > Marine > Hypoxic... | reverse complement strand
GTCCTCCAAGCGGGAATTTTCGGAATACTACACACACCACGGTACGGGAAACTGAAGAGGATACAGGCACAGTCGGCAAGCAGCCGGTCTTGGAGTAAGAGCTAACAGGATCGACAGGCAGAAACTGAAAATCCGAAAACAACAAGCTGCGAAACTTGGAGACAACTTCTTTTGTCCCCATCTTCTTTAGAGACACTTCAAAAAGGGACTGTCAAATTCATTAGGAATCCTTGCTGGGATTTTTCTCCTTGGCTTATACACTACAGTAGTCGTCAGACTTGTCAAAACAGGAAAAAGTGGGCATTGCTCGCGTTTGACGTACACCAATCCTAAAATCTATACACAATTATACTTATTGTGACTCAGTGGACTGAATAATATAAAACCGCCGCCATGCACGGAGACGAAAGAGAGGCCGATAGTAGTTCTGAGGACGAGATGCCGGCGACAGAGAGAGAGCTGGCAGAAGATGCCCAATGGAAGCTTATTCAAAAGAACACATTTACGAGATGGGCCAACGAACATCTCAAGACCGTCAACAAACACATTGCAGACTTGGATAACGATTTGAGCGATGGTTTGAGGCTTATTGCCCTCATCGAAGTCCTGTCAGGCAAGAAGTTCACGAAATTTTCGAAGCGACCCAACTTCCGTACCCAAAAGCTCGAAAATGTTACGATGGCACTTCAATTCCTGCAGAGGGATGAGGGTATCAGGATCGTCACTATTGATTCTGGCCATATCGTGGACGGACAAGCCAAGCTGATCCTCGGTCTGATATGGACGCTCATTCTCCACTACTCCATCTCGATGCCCATGTGGGAGGAGGATGAGTTCGACGAGCCCATCGCCAAGGATAAGACACCCAAACAGCGTCTGCTCGCCTGGGTGCAGAACAAGATCCCCGACAAGCCGATCAACAACTTCACCTCAGATTGGAAGGATGGTCGCGCCATTGGTGCCCTCGTTGATGCTATCGCACCTGGTTTGTGCCCTGATTGGGAGGACTGGGAACCCAAGAATGCCTACGAGAATGCCAAGGAGGCCATGGACGCTGCTGAGCAGTGGCTCAATGTTCCTCAGCTCATCAAGCCAGAGGAGATGATCAACCCCAAGATCGACGAGATGAGCATGATGACATACTTGTCACAGTTCCCCAACGCCAAGCTGAAAGCCGGTGCCCCACTCAGGCCTCGTACCAACCCAAAGAAGGTCAGGGCCTTCGGTCCAGGTATCGAGCCCAAGGGTAACTCTGTTGGTGCTATTGCCCGATTCACCGTTGAGACATTCAGTGCCGGCAAGGGAAGCGTCGAGGTGATCGTCCTCAACCCCAAGGGTCAACAAGAAAAGTGTGAAGTCCTCTTCAACAATGACAGGAACCTCACCTACTCCTGTTCCTACACACCAACCATGGAGGGATCATACAAGGTTATCATCAAGTTTGCCAACAAAGAGATCCCAAAGAGTCCATTCACCGTCACCGTCGAAGGTCAGGCCGGTGATGCCACTAAGGTCACCGCTAGCGGACCTGGTCTTGAGAGGACTGGCAACATGGTGGGCAAGAAGGCTCACTTCGAGGTGTTCACCAAGAAGGCGGGATACGGTAACATCGAGATCATGATTCTTGATCCCCATGGCCGCAAAGACACCGTCAAACCAAAGGTCACGAAGACCAGCGAGGATACCTACCTTGTTGAATACATGCCGAAGGAGGAGGGTCTCCACTCCGTCAACGTCTTCTTTGCCGGATCAGCTATTCCAAAGAGTCCATTTGGAGTCGGGGTTGCCCCAGCACCTGGAGCGCAAGGAGTTGAAGGAGGTCCTAAAGATTCAAAAGCAGCTTGTAACCCCAGCAAAGTCTATGCAACTGGTCGTGGTATCCAGCCCAAGGGTGTGCGTGTGCGCGACGTCGCTGACTTCAAGGTCCATACTGAGGGTGCCGGTGATGGAGAACTCAAGGTTCACGTTACTGGACCAGGTGGCGTTGAGGAGAAGGTGATCGTGAAACAGATTGACAAGACCACATTCGAGTGTGTCTACACGCCAATGAAGCCCGGAGAGTACACTGTCATGATCACGTATGCTGGTGCCAATATTCCCAAGAGTCCATTCAGGGTCGATGTTGGAAAAGCCTCTGACTCCAAGATCCGAGCCTACGGTCCCGGTTTGGAAGCCGGTGTTGTCGGTTGCCCATGTGACTTCACCGTCGAAACGAACAATGAAACCGGAGCCCTTGGGTTCTCTATCGAGGGACCATCCCAAGCCAAGATTGACTGCAATGACAATGGTGACGGTTCCGCTGACATTAGCTACTATCCCACCATCCCCGGCGAGTATGCCGTCCATATTCTATGCAATGAGTCTGACATCCCCGGATCTCCATTCATGGCCCAGATCACACCTGCCTCAGCTGACTTCAACCCAACCAAGGTCAAGGCATTTGGGCCAGGTCTAGAGAAGTCTGGTGTTGAGCCCAACAAGTGGGCCGAATTCACTGTCGATTGCCGTGAAGCTGGTAACGCCCCACTCAAGATCACCTGTGTCGATGCCCAGAACAACCCGATTGAGGTCCAGGTCGCTGACAACAGGAACAACACCTACAGCTGCCGTTACATCCCCAAGATGACCGAGAAACACACAATTTACATCTCGTTCGGTGGATGCAACATTCCCAACAGTCCATTCAGGGTTTATGTTGCTGAGCCTAGCATGCCTAGCAAGGTCAAGGTGTACGGCCCCGGTCTTGAGAAGGGTGTCAGAATGCACGAGCCAACTTACTTCATTGTCGACTGCAAGGAAGCTGGTCCTGGTGATATTGCTATTGCTCTTACCGACGAGAAGGGCAATGACGTCCCCGTCAGCACCACTGACAACAAGGACGGAACATTCACCATCCAGTACGAACCAAACTCCGTCGGAACCTACACGACCGGCGTCTTCTTTGCCGACCAAGAGATTCCGTCCAGCCCGTACAAGGTCCAGGTTGAACCTCATATTGATGTTAGCCAGGTGTATTGCGATGGCCTTCAGCAGAAATCTGAGGTCGGCAAGGAGTATGACTTCGACGTCATCACTGCTGACGCTGGCGGCCGTGCCCCGACTCAAGTCGTCATCATCTCCCCAAGCGGCAAACAAGTCCCTGTCAAGATTGAGGAGATTCCTGATGGGTACATCGTCAAATACACTCTGGAAGAACTTGGCCCACATACCGTCGACGTTGTCTTCAACAACCAATCCATCCCCAACAGCCCATTCAAGACCGAGGGTGTCCCCAAGGGAAAAGCCCCAGAGGAGAAACCAATGTCTGAATCAGCAAAGAAGGTCAAGGCCTATGGTCCAGGTCTGTCTAAGGGTGTGACCGACAAGCCTGCTGAATTCACTATTGATACTCGTGAAGCTGGCCCCGGTGGATTAGGCCTGACTATCGAAGGTCCTGCTGAGGCTAAGATTGACTGCATGGACAATGGCGACGGCACCTGCGGCGTCAAGTACTACCCACTCGAACCTGGAGAGTACACCATCAACATCCTGTTCGCCGACGAATTCATCCCCAAGTCGCCATACAAGGCACGCGTCGTGCCCCCAGGAAAGGAGAACCTGAACGTCAGTGGTGTGAAGACCTACGGCCCCGGAGTCGAGAGAGAGGGTGTTTTCCTGGAATCCCCCACTGACTTCACCGTTGATGCACGTTCCGTCACCCCATCTGGAGATGGTAAGGTCAAGGCCATTTTGACCAACCCCCAGGGCACCAAGTACGACACGATTGTCAAGAACCACCAGGACGGAACATACAACGTCAGCTACACTCCTTTCGAACAGGGTGTCCACACCCTTGATGTTACCTATGATGGTATCCCAGTCCCAGGTAGTCCATTCAATGTCAATGTCGTCCCCGGTCACGACGTGTCCCGCGTCAAGGCCTATGGTCCAGGTCTCGAGGGAGGCAACACCAATGTTCCCCAGGTCTTTACCGTTGAGACCCGTGGTGCCGGTCAAGGAGGTCTCGGACTCGCTATCGAGGGTCCATCTGAGGCCAAGATGACCTGCCGTGACAACCGCGATGGCAGCTGTGCCGTCGAGTACCACCCAACCAAACCAGGAGACTACGACATCAGCGTGAAATTCGCTGATGAGCACATCCCTGGATCCCCGTTCCACGTGACAATCACCGACAAGGTTGACGCCAAGAAGGTCAAGGCTTTCGGACCCGGTCTCGAACCCAAGGGTGTCCGTGCTGACGTCCCTGCTGAGTTCACTGTCGATGCCACTGAAGCCGGAGTCGCTTTCTTGGACGTTGCTGTTGTTGACAAGAATGGACAGAAGAAACCAGGACACATCAAACCAGTCGGCGACGGTACTTACGAATGTTCCTACGTACCTGAGGTTGAAGGTCCATGCCAGGTCGAGGTCAAGTACGGAGATGAGCACATCCCCAAGAGTCCTTTCAAGACAAAGACTCTGCCCAAGTCTGATGCCAGCAAGGTGAAAGTTGTTGGAGATGGAGTGAAGCCAACAGGCGTGCCCGCATCTCTCCCTGTCTCCTTCACCATCGATACCAAGGAAGCTGGTGTCGCTGATCTGGATGTCAAGATCCTGAACCCTGATGGATCACCAGTCCAGCCCGAGGTCCTCGACAATGGTGATGGTACCTTCACAGTTTCATACACCCCTCAGGAAGTAGGACAATACACCGTTGAGATCAAGTTTGGTGGCAAGCCCGTCCCCAAGGCACCATTCAAGGTCAAGACCGTCCCAACTGGAAAACCTGAAAAATGTCAGATCATTGAGGGTCTCGAACAGACCGTCATCCTTGGTGAGGAGACCGTCATCACCATCAATACTGCTGAAGCCGGCCCCGGCGCCATCACGTGCAAGATCAGGAACCCCACTGGCGGAGATTGCGACATCGACATTGAGGACAACGGCGATGGCACCGTCTCCATCTACTACACGCCAAGATTCCCCGGTGCACACACCATTGCCATCAACTTCGGTGGTCAGCCTATACCTCAGGGAGAATTCGTACAAGAGAGTGCCCCAGTTGAGGAAGGTCTCATCGCCCCAGAGTCTGCTCCAGGCGTCCACTCGGCTGCTCCACTATCTCCAGGATTCGGTGGCCCAGACCAGTTCAGGCCAGTTGATTTCTGCATCCCAGTTGGCCCATCATTTAACAGTGTCTCTGCTGATATCATCATGCCTTCCGGAAAGGTCGCGTACCCGAAGATAGAAGACAATGGAGATGGCACCGTCACCATCCGTTACACCCCATCTGAGGTGGGCACACATGAGATGAATGTACGATACAACAACCAAGCCATTCAAGGAAGCCCATTCAAGTTCCACGTTGATGCCGTCAGCAGTGGTTACGTGACGGCCTATGGCCCAGGCCTCAGTCACGGTGTCAGTGGTGAGCCATGCCACTTTACCATCAACACAAAGAATGCTGGAGCCGGTGGCCTAGCCCTCGCTGTCGAAGGTCCCTCCAAGGCAGAGATCCGATGCAAAGACAACAAGGACGGAACATGCTCCGTGACTTATTACCCAACATGCCCTGGCGAGTACAAGATCATCGTCAAGTTTGCCGATCAACACATCTCTGGTTCTCCATTCACAGCTAAAGTCACAGGTTCCCGCCAGAAGAAGGCCCAGATTTCAGTTGGAAGCAGCAGTGAGGTTTCCCTCAAGGTCACGGAGACTGACCTGAGCACTCTCAAATCCACAATCAAGAGTCCCAGCGGCAGAGAGGAGCCATGCCACCTCAAGAGACTTGCCAACGGACACCTAGGAATCTCATTCACTCCCAAAGAGACTGGTCAGCACCTCGTCAACGTGTTCAGGGATGGCAAACATATACCCAACAGTCCATTCAAAATCCATGTTGGCGAGAGCGAGCTCGGCAATGCCAGCAAGGTCAAGGTCACAGGCAAAGGTCTCCACGAGGGTATGGCCGGTGAGAAGAATCAATTCGTCGTTGACACCAAGGCTGCTGGTTATGGTGGTCTAAGTCTGTCGATTGAAGGTCCAAGCAAGGCTGACATCGAGTGTGAAGACAATGAGGATGGAACCTGCAAGGTCTCATACAAACCCACGGAACCAGGAAACTACATCATCAATGTCAAATTCGCTGATGAGCACGTACCTGGCAGTCCATTCCCCGTACAAATTGGTGGAGAGTCTCACCGTCTCACTGAACAATACACCAGCCAGAGACGTGCTGCTGATGCCACTCACGTTGGAAGCCAATGTGAACTCAGTCTGAAAATACCCGGGACAAGCCCGTTCGACATGACTGCCTGCGTCACCAGCCCCACAGGACAGACCGAGCTCTGCGAGATCAAGGATCTTGACGACTGCCACTACAGCATCAAATTCGTACCCAAGGAGATGGGAGTACACACCGTCAGTGTAAAGCATAAGGAACAGCACATCCCTGGTAGTCCATTCCAGTTCACTGTTGGTCCGATCACAGAGGGTGGTGCACACAAGGTACATGCTGGCGGCCCTGGTCTAGAGAATGGAGAATGCGGACAGCCAGCCGACTTCAACATCTATACTCGTGAGGCCGGTGCCGGTGGTCTGTCGATCGCTGTCGAAGGTCCATCAAAAGCAGAAATCAAATTTGAGGACAGGAAGGATGGCTCTTGTGGTGTTTCATACCTAGTCACTGAGCCAGGTGATTATCTTGTCTCAATCAAATTCAATGATGAGCACATCCCAGACTCTCCGTTCAAGGTGCCAGTCGGTCCCGAAAATGCTGATGCTAGGAAACTCAACATCATTGCACTTCAGGAGAAGGGATTACAGGTTGGCCGCCCAGCTGCTTTCACAGTTGATTTCAATGGTGCTCACGGTACACTAACAGCGTACGTTGTTGCGCCATCTGGTGCTGAGGAGGAAGCAATCATCCAAGAACTCGACGACGATAAACATGCTGTCCGTTTCATCCCGAAGGAGAATGGAGCACATTACGTTCACGTTAAATTCAATGATACACCAATCCAGGGCAGTCCTTTCAGACTTCTTGTCGGTAAATGTGATGCTGATCCTGGTATGGTCCATGCCTCCGGTGAAGGTCTTGTCATGGGCAAAACTGATCAACCATGCAGATTCATCGTCGACACTTGCAACGCTGGCGCCGGTGCTCTGTCAGTAACCATCGACGGCCCTTCAAAGGTGAAACTCGACTGCAAGGAACTCGCTAACGGATATGGCTTCACATATGTGCCCACGGCTCCTGGTGACTATCTCATTACAATCAAATATGCCGGCAACTACCACGTGGTCGGAAGTCCTTTCAAGGCACATATTACAGGTCAAGGCAAGGGTGCACCAGGCCAGGCCGAACAAGCACAGTTCGTCATCAACACAGAAGCAAAATCTGCCGTCGAATCAAAGATTGCCCATTTGTTTAGGACACCCGACTCTGATGCTAGCAAGGTCATCTGCAAGGGTCTTGGTCTGAAGAAGGCCTTCGTCAAACAGTCTGCACAGTTCACAGTTGATACCAAAGATGCTGGTACCAATGTTCTCATGGTCGGTATCCTTGGACCCGGTCACAAACTGTGTGAGGAGATCTGCATCAAGCATGTCGGACGCCAGCAATATAAGGTTGATTATCTTCTCAAGGAACGAGGCGATTACCTTCTTATTGTCAAGTGGGGAGATGATCACGTACCCGGCAGCCCATACGCCATCACCGTCTAAGCTAAAATGTGCCATTCCTGATGAAACCGTGACACGCCCATTGTTTGGGGTTCGGGTAGATTGAACAGATGAAATGCTTAACGCAATCAGAAATGACTATGCACAATCTACTGTACGAATGGCATCCCTATACTGTAGCTACAAGTTGTAAAAAGAACCCCTTTTAAATACAAAATTAAGCGCGATGGGCCGATAGGATCCACCCTCCATGATTTTTCATCATCATTTGCAAGGCTTAACTTTACAGATGGGGGAGCCACTTGAAAAAAATTGCTTAGCATGAAAAATTATCTAATGAATTGTACATGTATATTATATAATGGAGAGCGGTACATAAGTGCCCATTTCTCGTTGTGATTATGGTATATTTTGTGATGAAGTGGCGCCGACCCGTCTTTAAAATTTTGCCGCCGTTATGCTGCTGAGCTTAGTTTATGCTGCATTCATTATAGATGCTGGATGATATATGCAATGATTCAGATGTATTATAATACGTTGAGATGAAAAATGCTATTGTAGCATTTGTTAGCAGATATATAATTTCCCTTTTTCTCGCCCCCCACTCAAGGGTCGAATGTAGAATGGCATTATAGCATGGCGGCATAAAAATAGCAAAAAACTTAGAAAAATTGGAGGTGTGATGAAAGCCATGTTATGGCTAAAACAAACGGACCTTAGTGGGTCTAATTTATCTAAATGCAAGGGATGGTTTTAAAATGCATCCTGCATTATGAAATTAAGCAAGATCTAGGTCACAATGATAATGTGATTTTCAAAATTCTTTTTAACCATTGGATAGACTTTACAGGTATTATAATTATTATTGAATCTTTTACGTCTGAGCTATCTGACTTTTTTTGTAATAATACCGCATAAAACTGGAAACTTTTTTCCGTTTTCTGATTCACAAATTCTAAGAAATGAAATTCTAAGAAATGAATTTTAACTTGTACACTTTGAGGTTTACTCTCATGAACTGTTCATTTCATGTCTTGAAGATAACATTTCTTGATGACGTGAAATGATATGAAAAATTGTTTCCAGTTTATTAAGGTTAATCATACACAGTTACGCTTATACACAACATTTGCAACTCATCTGCTCCTGGAGATGTGCAGACGTTGTCTACATGTACGTTGAATATTTTCTTCAAATTTCTGCGCAAAATGAGAAACATTTGAATAAATGTTGTGCAGGTTGTCAATCTGGTCAACTTTCCCTGAAATATTTCTGGAGAGTGCCGGTTGGTATTTGAGAAAATGAGGACTGTAAACCTGACATCTTATCATCTCCAATGGCAGACGAGTTCAAATGGTTTATTCCTCAAATTCTGATGTTAATCGCTTCTAAAGGAGATCTTGAATTGTGGAAAATTATCATGGCTATAACAACCGCATGCGATAAAATCTTAGTACTTAATCTTAAATTTTATTCCTTTACTAGTCTATGCAAAACAATGATATAGTTTTATTTCTACAAACGGTCTAAAGCCGACGCCAGGAAGTGTTCGAAATTTGCTGAATCAAGAACGTAAATATGGAATGTTCTCTTCTTGTTCTCATTTGAGTCCCAAAGGATCTCGATGTATTTAAAATTGTCTTGTTAAAATTTTATGTTAGGTTAGTACTTAAAAGTAAAGCATAGGATAGATTAGTGACGGCTGCAAGCGTTGCACAGTGGAACTTACTCCAGAGATGTCATTTTGGAAGAATGACTTAAGTTATGTTGAAATAGAATCAGATGCAGTCAGTATTGTGTTCATGAAACCTGTTACCCCTCATTCCTTGAAATAAATTCTTCCAGACTATGATTTGGACTGAACCATCAGGGAAATGTGGGTGAAAACACTTCTGTGAATCATGTCCTTTAAAATCTATTGAAATAAGGAGTGTACTATATGTACATCTCCAAAGGTTTATACTTATGAAATGTTTCTCTCGTATTGGTAGATTTTTACGGACAAAGGTTCTTACTGTCCTGCCCTGCCAAAATATATTTTGGAGACCACTGTGCACCTCTTGTGAGCCAAGTCTTGTTGAAATTTATTTTTACTTTTTTACATTTATACGGTCGTATAAAGTGTCTAATTAGCAAATGAACTCTGGTTGGATGGCTACCAACAATGTACGTTTGTGCTACTTATTTTACAGCACGTAGGCTATGAAGAAATATATATTAATGATTAATTATAAAACAATAAGTTATGTATGTTTCTTGCACTGGTTTCATGTTTCATCATTTGCCATTATCATGGGGGTGGCAAACCGGTTTTCGGCCGGTTCCTATTTTACATGTAACCAATTTATTCATCATTTCAAATTAACTCGAAACCGACTCGTAGTATTACCTGAAACGTCAATAAAATGTGTAAAATGTGAAAAGGTGCTCATAAGATAACATTTCTAGTTAGAAAAGGCCTTTAGCGTTCTGTAGAAGCCAAGTCTAAATCTAGCTAATTAGTTAGAATTTCGTAGCCCTTCTGGTTCCATCTTTCGCATGAGAGAAAGGTGCGACCTTTCCCTATTGAGGGTCAATTTGGACTTGTAGGTGAAGTGACGTTACAAGGAATTTCTTATTGAATGATCTGTTGAGTTCGTGAAATCATGTACGAGAATTGCTTTACCGAGCATAGACCAAACATTGTAATTGATTAGGAAATCTAGGCTGGATACCACGCACCGAAGATATCTCTCGAAAAAATTGTGATATATGTATGCAACCCACATATATCTTATCACATTCTATAAGTGATATAGGACTCATTCTTTTTGTTGGCTATTAAATAAAACT
>Ga0123365_1190254_pt1 | contig 10961 bp, 17 predicted proteins | sample GoM_2015_C6C_201_FD_105262 | JGI IMG/M metagenome (GOLD analysis project Ga0123365, IMG submission 105262) | Marine microbial and viral communities from Louisiana Shelf, Gulf of Mexico - GoM_2015_C6C_201_2m (Metagenome Metatranscriptome) | ecosystem: Environmental > Aquatic > Marine > Hypoxic... | reverse complement strand
GTTGAAATATAAATCGATGTCTCTCTTACGACAGATATCTTTCCCAGTAAAGTCTTGGTCTCGATACTCTTCTCCAAGAATACGGACATCAATATTGTACATATTTAGAATGTCCTCAAGATCTTCTTCCGTACCATACGGAATAATCTCATCGACATATCCTACCGCTTTGAGTTGTGTGTATCTCTCGACTACTGTCTGGATAGGTTTGTTCTTTCCTTTTCTACCAGACGGATCGACCTGTAGACCACAGATTAAATAATCACATTGATCTTTTGCGTCACGTAACATAGAAACATGTCCCGCGTGTAAGAGATCAAACGCAGAACAGGTAAAACCTACCTTACCTTTTACCACCGTAGTATTCCGTTGCATGTCCTTCATTCACCAACATTTTATTAATATTATATGTACCGCTACCAATGTCTACCACAATGTAACCAAGGATACGACCGAACTTACCCTTCGCATCATACTTCTCGGTTTGTAGAATTACTTCCGTCCCCTGTGGTGCCATCTGGTTAACGTATTCCTTCGCGGCCAGACCTCTTGCTTTTTCGGCGAGGTCGCGGGTGCGAGTCTCAGGAGTATTGACACCATACAACCTAACACGCTGATTACTAAGAACCACATCAAACCCAAGGTCAATATCAAGATCCACAGTATCACCGTCAACCCATCTCCTAACCGTTCCTTTATACTCATACATTATCCCTATCTCCGTAATGTGTTTGGGCGATTACGAGTTTCTCTTCTGCTTCTGCGATCTTCGATACTTGTGTTTCGATCGCTTCTACGATATCTGGATGTTCACCGATACCTACCGACATTCGTAGATAGACCTCGATGTTTGCCTTTGCGACTGCAATCTCACCCTCTAATTTCTTTACCAATGCTTCCATTAAAAAATGCATTATCCTATTTTCTCCTTAATTGTTTCTTTACCCTTTCTCCCTGTGTGATGTATTACACTAGGGTATTTTTCTGCTATACCATCTATGTAGTCTAACCGTAACGTGTTATATTTATGAGGTAACTCTGCAATAATAGACATACGAACTATCTCGTTACCATCTATCATGGTGTAAAGTGTTTCTTGATCTCCAATAATAGGATTACGAATACACTCATCCGCCCACTGTCTTAATATATTGGGACTTCCTTCGAAAACAACAACCCCTGTATTGTGCCACTTACCATGTGATCCACGTCTTGAAGTCCACGGTCTGTCTTCTACCATACTCAACTTACCTTGTTCTGTCCAGTTGAATATAGTGTCAATACTATCGCATACCACCTCACAGTCGGTATCTAACCAACATACCTTTTCATACCCCAGTTTTGATGCGTCCAACATTGCACGAGGTTTCTTGAACCATCCTTTCGCCTCACTCTTCACTTCAATCAAAGTCAGGTTCTCTAGATGTTCTAATGAATCAACAACCTCTTCGGTCATACCAAAATCTGCGACAATCAAATGGACATCACTGTGTTGTCTCAGTTGTGTAATAAACCAAGGTAACTGCCATTCGGTTGTTAGATCACAACCAGTCAAATAAGTTTTATGCATCTATAATTTCCACCTTGTTGTGTTTTGCTTGTATTCCCGCTTCCTTTTGAATCGTAGTAAATGAATCGTCTGCGGTCGCAACCCACGGATAATACTCTTGTATGTAGATGTCGTCTAAGTGAATGAACACGTCCGTTGTTCTTGCCTTTCTCTTTGCAAGTTCAATTAACATCTTTGCACCTGTAGGTGTTACCCTGTATGCGTGAGCGCCAGGCAGATACCTTTTACTGGTCAGATGATTAACACCAAACAATGGTGGGTTCTCATACTTACCATAAGACGGTTGACCTATATTCATCACATACTTGAATGGGTTCTTTGGAATACTGTTGTGTAATACTGCATCGTGTTCAAAGATAGTGATCGGATGATTCAAATGAACACACTGTTTCCATAGACTGTAGTGACTATAGAACGCAGCTGCACAGTTTTCAAACCGACTATACTTTTTGTCGTGTTCTCGTATTCCATCGATCGGTAAACCTTCTCTTAAAAACAAGAGTTCTGGATCATCCTTTGGTGTGGTCGCCTCCCATTTGTGAATGTGGTTACCCCACTTCTTCCCAGACGCGATACATCTCTCTGCACATTCATAGGACTTGATGTTGTCCATAATAGTAATAACATAGTGTGTCATAATGTTGTTGTCGAAGCGACTCCCTGTACTTTAGTATAGTATGGATATACAATCCTTAGACCAAGGAAGTTCTCTCTGCATAGGAATGCATCGTTGGGCCACATACCCACTTCCTTAATCTTATCAAAACATCTTTCTGCAAACTGAGGTTCCATCCAGTATGCAGATCCACCCGCAAATCCTTGGGCAATTGGATCTTCGTCTGGTGAGTTTACTACTGGAACAAACTTCAGTGTCTTACTTGCAGATGCGTATTCGTGAAAGACTTGTGACTTACGTGTTGCACCTCTTGGATCACATAACCCAACTGCACCAAGTCCTTTACGCATTCCAGTAAACTTTCTAGTAAAATATGCATCACTCTCCAATACAACAGCGGGACGATTATTTCTTATGATCTCTTCCCAGACTCTCATATGAGATACCGCACATGCGATAACCTTCAACTGATTATTCGCACGGTACATTTTCTTGTAAACCCCAGTCTGTATATCGAGACCTTCTTCGTCTGGTGACATTGGCCAGTTCCATCTCCAATCCCTCCAGTCAAAACACAACATGTCCTTTAGGTCTTGTTCCATTGTGTCTGGTGTAGATGCACGGAATACCTTTGCGGTAATATCCGACTCAGTGTTGGTGATACTCTTTTTCAGTCTCTTGACTGCGTCTTGCTGTTCACCCTTGACATTTATGATATACGCATCTGTCATAGGATGTGACTCAGATTAGGATTGATGTTCTGGAATCTAATTGGACTTGGGTGTAAGTATTGCATATAGACTACTCCATTATTGTATATAAAGTCTGACTGTTCCAGACCAAATTCAGTTATCGCAAAGAACAATCTTTCTGCACCTTGGGGAGTGAGGATATACCCACTCGTGCCTGGCGACATGTTCCTACCATAGTATCTAGATTGTTTGTAATACTGTAATGGATAGTTAGACGGTATTGGTTGTAGTCCCAGTTCATGGGGGTGATTCGCATACCACTCAAACAAATTAGGTTTGTCTAAAGTAGACGGTGGTTTGAACGCACTGTCCATGTTTAGAAAACAAAAGTCAACCACGTCTTTTGAACTTGGTGGGGGTGCGGTGACCTTCACATCATGTTCTAGAAAGATCATAGGTTCATCCGCATCAATCACATCTTGTGCAAATCTCAAGTGATTGAAGAGACACGACTTCTTGGTGAAATACTTTCTCTGTTCGTTTGGATCTGAGTTTAGACGAAAGGATTCGAGTCTCCCACCTTCTAGGTCTTGGTAGGGAAACTCTTCTTCAACCAAAGTAGACGGAGTCACTCCCGCTACTACTTCATAATCCCAGTCATACATCTCAAGGGTTTCTACTACCTTGTGTTTACATTCCTCAGATACTAGGTTACCCTCGACATATACGACTCTAGCTTTCATCACCCATCACCAGTTTAATATCTTCTACATCCACGACTGCACACTTGATACCATCAAGTTCTACAGGGAACGCTTTCGTCCAATCTAGATATACTTTCTGTTTGGGTAGAATACCCTGTTCAGCAATTGATACTGCATTTCCTACTGCAATAACTATTGCGGGTTTGTTACCTGTTGCGACATCACCCTGTAGAATGATACCACCCGCAGTTGTCTCTTCTTTCTTTGCCTCAGAGACCAAGACATTACTTCCTAAAACTCTCATTATAATTTCCAACTAATTGTTGGTCGTTGATCACCTTTTCCACTCCAGTGAATATCACAACCACACTCTTCTATTATAGGTAAGATCTCTTTGAGATTCTTTACCCCCTCTTTTTGTCCATCAAAACAGAATGAAGATGAATTTTGTTCTTCGGGTGAATAGTGCGGGAAGATACAGTAGTCGTCTTCATCTGGTGCGATACCGTCTTCATTATAATAACAGTAACCTTCACCATCACAGACGGAACATTCTTCTTCCGTCTCCTCACCTTCTGAGTCGTGACATTCCATTACATATCCGTCACCACCACACGCATCACATTCTTCTTCTTCCATCTGACAGTCTTGTTCATGATTAAACAATACCTTTGAGAAATCAACCTCTTGTCCTTTGAAAGGCCCTTCTTCGTGTTCGTAGGGAACTTCTGCCCACGCACAGGATTGACAACACATCAACCCCCATCCTACATACCAACCTTCTTCACGAAGGCGTTCTTGCAACTTTCTAAACCCATTCATAATATAAGTTCTCTTAGTCTATTGATGAACCCGCATTATAACACAGTCATCACAGATTGTCAATCCCAAAGTCCTTCATAATATTTACCGAATAGTTTGAAACCATTCTGGACTCGTTCTTGATCTTCCTTACTCAACATGTATGTGTCTCCATGATCAAGTTTCTTTTGAAACGCAAAGATCATTTCTGCCATAACCCAGTCCCATCGATCGTGAACTAGATCATCGTGATGATCACCTTGTAACTCCCACGGTACGTCTTTCTCATCAACTATCGGAGATCCGTGTTTGGTCTTCGCAAGTTGATATAACATCGGAAGAACTATCTCCGCAAGAGTAGAATCCATAGCCCAAGTATCCCAAGGATCGATATGCACCTTGACCTTTTGTGTAGGTGACCAGTTGAACCACTCATACAGAAAGTTGTGATACCATCTGTGAGTTGGATATTTACCAATCTTAACTTTCATGACTGGTGCCCCCGAAAGGAATCGAACCTCTAGTTCCGCGTTCGTAGCGCAGTGTTTTATCCGTTAAACTACGGAGGCAATTATTTGTTAATTTCTTCCATAAGTGCATTTACGTCCTCTCCTCTGTTAGGTAATTTATCCTTTAAAAAGAAGTGAACGAAATGACACTCACTTATCCTGTTATTAGCAGTGAATAATCCATTCCACTGCCACCCCAAATGTTTTGTCGGTACTCTTTCTTTTTTCAAAAAGAAGTTTAGTAGAGTCTGATCCGTTGACCATTTCCACGCACCCATACCGTCAACAAACTCTTTGAACTCAGGTCTCTGTATAAACTGTTTACCTGTCTGTCCTTTCAAGTAGGGTTTAAACTTATGAACATTGATCAAGATGAGTCCCATATTAAAGAACTCAAATCCCAGATCGTTCGGTTTAAAATCTGTTTGATTACTGTGCAATGGTGCATACTGCATATGACTGTAATGAAGAATCTTCTTCTTATACCAATCATACAGCGACATCTCCCTCTCACACACAGATGCGAACGCACATTGACAATCTAAGTCATCAAGTATGTTCGGTGCGGTATCCCTAATATAGATGTCCGCATCAACGATCAACAACCTGTCATATCCTTCCATCATGTCGAACGCATTCTCTTTCTCGTAGATAGGAAGATAACCCCCATACTTCATATAGGACTCTTCACTACGTCCACTAAAGAATGGATCTGGACGAATCATCATCTTTGGTGTTGTCTGTACATAGTGATCAAATCCATATTTCTCACAATAGGACTTAACACTGTTTATACAATGTTTATACAACTTCGATGGTTTACCCACCGATACTTGATATACTAATGTCTTCATTTCATTTTGACAAGTACCACTCGTCCGTCTTCATCCACAGTGACGATATACTCATCCCCTTCTCTCAATCCTAACTTCTCCACATCTAGTTCTTTATCGAACAGTATGCATCCTTGGTTTACCTCTAGATGATAGTCTACAAATAACATGTCTACTCCCTGTAGTCATTTAAGTCGAACTCCGTTCCATGCATCTTCATCAAATCTCTTTCATGGTTAGTATACACTAAAACTTCAGGATCGTCAAGTAAAAAATCACATGTTTTGCAATAATCTGGATAAGTCTTATCTCTGTGATCCTGTCTTAGTTTCTCGTAGTGTTCTCCGAACCAGATCTCTTCGATTGTGTTTTCGGATGTATGCCCTAGTACCGCATTTTCGTCCTGTCCAAGAACTTGACAACAAGGTGCAACTGCACCAGTCTTTCCTTCAAGTCCCCCCGCACGAATTACCACATCTGGTGAGAATGGTCTACCACAAGTTTTGGTTTCTCCCTTACGTTCGTTCTCACCGATATCATAGACTCCCGACCAGTTGTGCATCTTCCATATCTCAGTCTTGACACCAAGGTCATCGACTAGATTGACATACGACTCTAGTTCATGGTCTAAGTTATTATTGTCTGTTATTAGATGGTAGGTCGCAACTACACAATCCGATCCTGTCTCCTCCACATACTGTTGCATCTCTCGTATGTTGTTACAGATCAGATCAAAGTTACCACCTTGAGTGTTATACATCCACTCGTTGTATTTCTCTTTGTTGTATCCAATAAAAGAGAAACGATAGAAGTCTAGTCCCGCATCAACACAGTCCTTCATGAACTGTCCTTGCATACGGAAACCGTTAGAGAACATGAAACACTTCGCTCCATACTTCTTAACGATCTTAATATATTCTGGTAGGTTTCTGTTGAGAGTAGGTTCTCCACTACCCTCTAGATTGACGACTCGAAGTCCGTGTTTGGCACAATCCCTTACGTTATTCTCGAACTCAAGTAGGTTCATCTTACGTAGGAATCTTTTGTCTCGTCCACCTGTTCTCATATCCTGTGGACACATGGTGCAAGAGTAGTTACATCCTCCGTTGATTTCAATAACTGCTCTGTCTATTTTTAATTCTGGTACAATCTGTACCGCATCTATCATGTTCACGTCACTTCTCCAATATGGTGAATATATGTATACTTAATATATCTGTTTAATCCAAGATGAGTCCATAAAGACTTTCTCTGGTTTTCCTATAACCTCGTCTATCGCTTCACAACAACCCAACCACGCCTCTTTGTCGTAGTCGTGTCCACACATCAATCCACCTTTCTTTAATTTGGGTAGGTACAACTCCAGATCTCTCTTTACCGCTTCGTATGAGTGATCCCCATCTATGTAAATAAAGTCTAGGGAATCATCCTTGATCTCTACATGAGAGTTTTGAGACCAACCTCTAATCACTTTAAGATTCTCACCCGACCACCAAGACTCATCCTCAAATATCCTTACATTATGTTCAAACTGATTCTTGATGTCTACCCAAAATCTATCGTCCGTCTGTTCTCCGTGTTGACCTAACGTCCAACTGTCGATTACTGTGAATCCACCACGGAACAAACCACTAGAGAGAAAAATCTGAGTTGACTCTCCCATGTATGCACCGATCTCTAATCCCTTCCACAGTTCTTCACCAGACGGTTTTTTATATTCCTCCCAGATGTAGAGAAGCATTTCATTCAGTCCCATCCAATACTGGTTGACTGAACCAGAACACATCAAAGGTTTATTCTGACTCGGTCTGTATCTCATGTACCCCATAATACTTCTCCATTCTATCTTTTTGTCTTACCGCTCTCTTCTTGGATCTACCCAACATCATCCTCATGTCTTTGTACAAACCCTTGATACTGTTCGGTGTCTGTTTCGTTACATCGTGAGAAATCTTCAGTGCATCTGGTGTATGGTAACTAGTGATACCTTCTTCACTTACTACCATCATAGGTTTGCAAAAGTTTCTCCCTATATAATGCCACATACCATCGTAACACACGATCTGTCTACATGTTGCAATGTGAAACAGTGCTTCACTGACTGGTGTTCTATAGGTCAGTTCTGTTACATGTAATCCCGCTTGGCGGAGTAGCTGTATTATATCATCCCATCCATCATTTGTCAAGAGGCGTTTCCAAGTTCTTGGTGACTCTGCATTGAATAATGGTCTCCATATGACAACCTTCTTTTTATCATACATCGGATGATCCATAGCATCTCTTCTAAAGATCCATTCGTTGTCTACTAATGGGTGTCCATTTTTATCAGACCAAGATCCATCACCAAACTCAAATCTATTCTTGTTTTTCTTGTGTCGTTTGTCCCAGTCGTTATAGTAATATCTACCAGACGTTTGGTTGAATAGATGAGAGACGGTCACACGTTCTTTGTCATGATAGAAGTTATGGATACGATCCATCCGTTCTATAATGGTCTCCTCTTCCTCGAAGTGGTGTAAGTGATCCTCACCGTGTTCCCAGTGCATCTCTAGATCAATCTTACAATTACGTCTCCATGCGTGTAGATGACAAGCGTTTAACGCCATCATAAAGTCACCTACGCCCCATGTACCACGCCATGTGACCTTTACGGTTTCCATTTATTTTCCTGAGAACGCTTTTCCTGCCTCTGCAATACCAAACGATCCTAATGTCACTACAACAAAAGATGTATAGATCGTATCAGATATTTCTAGAGGTGTTCCGTCCATTGCGGTGATCAAATCAAAAATACCGAACGCAACCATCATAAGGAATGATGCGAATCCAATAATTGATTTCTCGTTGATGTCGTTCTCGTCACGGAATAATGACCAGAAACCTTTGGGTGTTGGTTTTGCAGCCGCGGTTACGACTTGTAATTCTTTCGAGAGTTTTTCCATCTCTCTGATTTTATCTTGTGCTTCATCCACCTTCAGAACTAACTCAGTATACTTTTCCAAGTCAACCGTTGCTTGTCCTACTGGTGTATCTACGGTTTGTTTTGCCATGTCTATCTCCTAAAATACTTTGACGTTATATTTCTGTTCCCACAACCTCGCGTCATGTTCATTGTTGACCATAGGTCGTCCTCTTATATTTAGACTAGTATTTAGTAACATAGGAACTCCAGTTCTATCGTAGTACTCCTCAATAACTTTTCGGAATATAGACTGACAATCTTTCTTAACTACTTGTACCCTTGCGGTTCCGTCAACGTGAGTGACAGATTTATAGTCATGTTTTGCATTACAGGTGTATTGCATATATTCGTTGGTGACACCATCAAAGTATTCATCAACATGTTCTTCTAGGATTGCGGGTGCGAATGGACGGTACTTCTGTCTTCGTTTGATGTCGTTGACTGTGTCTTTTACGTCATATCGAACATCCGCAATCAGAGATCTATTACCTAACGCACGAGGGCCAAACTCCGCTCTACCGTTCGCCAGACCACATACCTTGTGTTCTAAGAGATGATCGACCACATCACTAGGGTTAACCTCTCTGTCAATACTGTAACCAAGATAAGGTGTCCATATAAGATTAGATCCACCAGTCGCTTGTCCCCATGCGTAGGCGGCACATCCCAGAGACGAACCCGCATCTGTTGGTGATACTGCAATATGCACCTCATCAAACAGTTCTGGTAGTCTTGAATTGATAACAACATTCTGAGCGCAACCACCAGAGTAGACAAGTTTCTTACCATACTGTCTTGCGATATTCATGATGTCCATGATCGCCCAATCTGTAAATGCTTGGATCGAAGCTGCGAAGTCTTTATCTTCCATTCCTTCTGCACGGTATCGTTTCAACTGACCTACCATACCCATCTTTTCGATCTCACCTGTAGATGTCTGGTAGTCCAATACGACTCCCGCATCTACGTCTGGATTATGATCGGGTAGGTCACCATACCATTTCTTTAACCAATTGACCATACCCTCTTGTGGTTCACCATAGGAACTTAATCCCATAACAACATATTCGTCTTCTAGTGGTCTTAGTCCAAGTGTTTTGGTCGCGAACGTATACACCAGTCCTACAGATTTAGGAAAGTGCCATTCTCGTATTATATTGAATTGGTGATCTAGGATGACCGCAGTCTGGTGTTCACCAATACCATCGATCGATACCATGACAGTATCTTCGGTAGATGTCCACGGTCTAGTGTAGAACGCACCAGCACAATGAGATATGTGGTGTCCTACGTATAAATCTGTTTGGGGTAGATCTAGTTCGGAATGAACTATTTCACCTATAGGTTTCCGTAATAGTTGTTTGAGTTCTGAATCCTCGTAAAAGGATATGTGGTCTGTGTCTTTTTTATATGCCCATAGAGAATCTGGAATGACTTGATCATTCTTCTTCTTGGAAAACCTTTCTGCATGTGAAGCAAACTCTACCGTTCCATCTTCATTGATGATTGATAGAGCCGCATCATGATACCAATGTGAGTATCCTGTGAATCTTTGCATTTAACCCTCTAAGTATTCATAGACCTCCTTCCAGTTGCCCATTAGAGGGAAGTCAGTGTTGTCCATGTTGTAACCATGTTCCATCAGTATACTATCTAGACCTAATTTATCTCCGACTTCTGCGTTCTCAACTTTGTCTTCAATCCAAAGGAAACCAGTATCCGCGTATTCAAGTAACGCATCATCCTTGTCCGCACCAGTATCAAGACAGACAACCTTCGCAAAGGCAGTCTCACCGAACAACTTCGCAAGGTTTTGTTCTCTCAACTTAGCAGCGTGAGGATCGAGACTCAGACTAGTGATCGCATGGAAGACATAACCATGTTCTTCGTGCAGTTTTCTCACGTAGTGAATCGCGTCTCTTAATGGGGGAAGGAAACCAATGTGGGCAGAGTTGTTGAACTCTTTGACCAGTTTCTTAGAATCTTCTCTGTCAATCTCAAACATCTTTCCGACATTGTAAACATCGTTCTTGATGTGATGACCTCTTTCTTGCATCCAGACCTTGAACGCATATCCCCAGTTCAGGAGAACTCCGTCAACATCTGTCAGAATTATTTTTTCGTAATCATTTCTCATATTCATTCCTCATTACCCGTGTATAATAACATATGAAACAGGAATTGTCAAGCGCTTTTACGAAAAAGATTCGGGTTCTTCTTTCTTCATATACACGGTTACTGATCTCTTAGTCCAGTCCATATAGGATATTTTTC
>Ga0123365_1086079_pt1 | contig 11192 bp, 19 predicted proteins | sample GoM_2015_C6C_201_FD_105262 | JGI IMG/M metagenome (GOLD analysis project Ga0123365, IMG submission 105262) | Marine microbial and viral communities from Louisiana Shelf, Gulf of Mexico - GoM_2015_C6C_201_2m (Metagenome Metatranscriptome) | ecosystem: Environmental > Aquatic > Marine > Hypoxic... | reverse complement strand
GTACAAGATATATCCCATCAACTTAAAAAGGAAGAAAGATGAGTAGTGAATTAGATTTATATAGTGTCAAACATCTGAAACTCTCTACAGGAGAGGAAGTTCTTGCGGAGATTATTGAGGAAGATCAGTGGGACGTTGTAATGCGTAGACCACTGAAGTTGGTGACAGAGATTGCAAAAGACCGAACCCGATTTCACTCGTTTAGATGTTTCATGACTTACATGGACGATCCCGAAACTTTTGTGATTTTGAAATCACGACAGATAGTTGCGGTGACATTCCCTGTTCCGTCTATGTTGCAACAGTACAGTGCAACCATTGATGAGATCGAAAAAGGTCAGGACTATACTGCACAGAAAGAGGCAGCTCATATTGCAAAAGCAATGATCGATGAAATCATCGAGAATAATCGTGATCGTGGTGATGACGATGATGATAGTGATGGGGGTAACATAATCCCATTCCCAACCTTTCACTAAATCGTATATTCAGGGGTGGGGCAAAGACAAGCTTTATTATACAGGAAGAAACAAGTTTTGTCAAGTATTTTTTTTATTATTTTGGAGTAAATTATGACTATGAAGACTGTAGGTGATAAATTCCCACCTGTCAAATTAAAAGGAATTGATTCTGGTAACCAGTTTGTAGATGTTGAGATCGTAGAAGGATACCAACCTCTCAAGCATGACTGGACGGTGGTGTACTTCTATCCGAAGGACTTTACCTTTATCTGTCCTACCGAAATCGCGGGATTCGATGTTCTTACGGACGATGCGAATGTGATCGGTATCTCAGGTGACAATGAGTTTTGTAAACATGCGTGGAAACGTCAAAACGCAATCATCCGTGAAATCAAACACACGCTTGCCGCTGACTGTGGTCTAGGTCTTGCACACGAGTTAGGTATCGTGAACGAAGAAGAAGGTGTAGCGTATCGTGCAACCTTTATCTTTGATAAGGATCGTACTATCCAACACGTATCTGTGAACGCACTAGATACAGGTCGAAACACACAAGAAGTATTGAGAACCCTACAAGCATTGAAAGCGGGTGGTCTTACTGGTTGTGAGTGGGTGCCTGGCACAGAGTTCGTTGGCCCAAATAATTAATTGACTTTCTAACCCTAATATGGTATAATACAGTATTATGGACTTATTCGAATATAAAGACTACGAACACTACAAGAAGTCTCAGGTAGACGCGAACTTAAAGAAGTTCAAATTCATCTGGGTATCTGAGGATACGTGTAAACACGTTCATGCCGCTAAACCAGATGCAAAGACCGTTCTTTGTCATGGTTGTAGAAACGGTGCAGAGATTGTACATTTACAAAAGTTGTTCGGGGAAGGAGTAGAGGTTATAGGAACAGATATCTCCCACACTGCAAATGATGTGGCGGATATGGTGGAATGGGATTTCCACAAAGTGAATGAGGAATGGGTGGGTAAGTTTGATTTACTTTACAGTAATTCGTTCGACCACTCGTATGATCCAGAAACGTGTCTCGATACGTGGATAGGTCAGTTGAATGAGAATGGTGTTCTATGTATTGAGTTGATGGTGGGAATTAATAATGCATCCACAGAGATGGATCCACTGAAACTCAGTCTAGATGAATTTAAAAAAATGGTTGAAGCACGTGGTTATAAAGTAGACGAGAGTCTGCTACATACTACCAAAGGTGATATACATGATTACGAAGGACGACTAACAGTGAGTAGGAGAATATGAAACCAAAAGAAAAACCCCATTATGTAAACAACGCTGAATTTTCACAAGCAGTGGTAACTTACGTGAGTCACGCACGGATGTGTAAGGAGGCGGGTAAGGATAAACCAGTCGTTCCTAATTATGTCGCAGAGTGTTTTCTGAAGATTGCAGAAGGACTATCACATAAGGCGAACTTTGTTCGTTATACTTATCGTGAGGAGATGGTCATGGATGCGGTTGAGAATTGTCTGAAGGCGATCGACAACTATAACCTAGAGGCTGCAACTCGAACAGGTAAACCTAATGCGTTTGCATATTTTACACAGATTACGTGGTATGCATTCTTGCGTAGGATTCAACGTGAGAAACGTCAACAAGATATCAAACTCAAGTATATCGCAGAGGCGGGAATCGAGAACTTCATTGATCTGTCAGAAGAAGATGCACAGGGTGACTACAGTAATGTACTACCGTTTGTAGATGTACTTCGTCAAAGGATCGATATTGTTAAAAGTGCGGATGCGGACTTTAAAGAGTACGTCAAAGAGGAGAAGAAGAGGAAGAGACGTGCGGTCAAGGTTGACTCAGATCTCTCTGACTTTCTAGAATAATGTGGACTTATGAATGTGAGGCGGGTGTCTATAAAGAGGACACCCTAGTGAAACTGGTCTGGTGTATCTTTAGACATAGGATGCACCATCTTATTGAACACGGAAAATTCGCTGACTAAAATACTTGACAAAACCCTACCTACTATGGTATAATGTCAACTATTTTATACAAATTGCGATAGGAATATTATGAAAATAGCGATCCTTAACGATACCCATTGTGGTATCCGTAATTCGTCTGACATCTTTATGGACTACCAAGAGAAGTTCTATCGGGATGTCTTTTTCCCATATCTGTTGGAGAATGATATCAAAACCATTCTGCACTTGGGAGACTATTACGACAACCGTAAGACGATCAACTTTAAAGCACTGCAACACAACCGTAAGATCTTTCTGGAGAAGTTGCGGGAGTATGGTATCACTATGGACATCATCGTGGGTAACCATGATGTGTACTATAAGAATACCAATGAACTGAATGCGTTAAAGGAATTGCAAGGTCACTACATGAATGAAGTGAATGTAATTCTAGATCCAACGGTTACCAAGTATGGTGACTTATCTGTTGCTTTAATACCTTGGATCAACCAAGATAACGAGAAAACAACACTTGAGTTTCTTAAAAACTGTAAGGCAGATATCGTGGGCGCTCATCTAGAGTTAGATGGGTTCGAGATGTCCAAAGGTATTCCGTGTCACGGTGGTATGAGTCCAAAACATTTTGACCGATTCGATATGGTCTTGTCTGGACATTTCCATACCAGATCATCACAGGGTAATATACATTATCTTGGATCACAGATGGAGTTCTTCTGGAGTGATTGTGATGACAAGAAGTATTTCCATGTTCTTGATACTGAAACAAGAGAGTTGACACCAGTCCACAATCCTGTTACAATACACACAAAGATCTACTACGATCATGAGAAGATGGGTGACTGGAAGTTCAAGGATATGCGTTACCTAGATGATCAGTTCGTCAAGATCATTGTCACCAACAAGGGTGATCCGTATGAGTTTGAACGATTCGTGGATCGTGTGCAGAGTCAGAAGATACATGAACTGAAGATCGCAGAGAACTTTGAGGAGTTCCGTGGTGGTGCAGTTAATGATGAAAACATAAAGATTGACGATACCGAGACTTTGGTCAACACTTATGTTGACAATATTAATACGGATCTAGATAAGAATCGGATCAAACGCGAGATAAACGCACTAATGAAAGAAGCACAGAGTAGCGAAGTTGCTTAATCATTATAAACAAAAGGGTTGGGTTCACCTCAAGAGTGTTCTCTTACCTCGCGATATTACCGCACTGAAATATCATGGGGGTGCGGTTAGTGATGTCAATCGTAGTAGGATAGGTGAGGACGCAACCTACGGTGTCGAGAAGTATTGGAATGGTGTGGCGTGTGCCGCTATGGAAAGAAAACCTTTGTGGTATTTTTATACGTCACCGTTCATGTATGACATCGCAACAGAGTTGTTGGAGACCAAGGAACCTTGGTTATTCAATGATCAGTTAGTGTGGAAGTATCCCAAGGACAACTTTGGATTTTCACCACACACTGATAATAAAGCGGGAGGAACTCTTCTCGCAACCACTGTTAACTGTTTGGTTTTCATTCATGATATCACCGAAGAGAATGGTGGGTTCTTTGTGGAAAACAGAGACAATGGTAAAATGGTATCTCTAGAACCAAGAGCGGGAGATATTGTTTGTATTGATGGTGACACTGTTCATGCATCTGGTGTCAATGAATCTGATCAGGTTCGTGGTGCATATGCATGTGTGTATAGTGTTGATATGTTAATTAGTGGTAAATTTTACCAAACGAGGTTTTACGATGAACGGAAAGAAAGCGAAACTAATGCGAAAGGCTGGTATATCGAGAAAGAAAGACAAGAGAAATTATCAGTCAATGACGCACAAGAATAAAGGAATGTTTGCGGATGTTGTGTCAAAGATCCAAGAACAAGGTGGGAAGATTGTAGATGCCAACGAGTAAAAATGATATAACAGGTGATGCGATTAGGTCTAAGGCACCTAGTGATAAGTATAAGGATAATTACGATCGTATCTTTGGAAAGAAAACCGCAGTCGATGATGCAGCCGATGTCATGTCGGGATGGACACATGACTGTAAGGTAGATGGTCTTCTAGAGGTTGAGAAGGGATCTTCCTGTAATTGGTGTGGTGAGAAAGAAGACGGCACCACAGATTAATACTTGACTAAACATGATGACTAGTGTATAATACACCCTATGATTAAATTTCAGAAACTCCGATTCAAGAATTTTCTGTCTACTGGTAATTCGTTTACAGAGATAGATTTTATAAATTCACCGACCACTCTTGTGGTGGGGCATAACGGTGCAGGCAAGTCCACAATGTTGGACGCTCTCTCATTCGGTCTGTTCGGTAAACCCCACCGCAAGATATCTAAAGCACAGTTGGTCAACTCTATCAACGGTAAGGGTTCTATGGTTGAAGTAGAATTTTCCGTTGGTTCCCAACAATACAAAATCATCCGTGGTATCAAACCGAACAAGTTTGAGATCTGGATGGGTGGGAACATGATCAACCAAAATTCACACGCAAAGGAATATCAACAGGTTCTAGAGAAGAACATTCTGAAGTTGACTCACAAGAGTTTCCACCAGATTGTTGTTCTGGGATCAAGTTCTTTTGTTCCGTTCATGCAGTTGTCTGGGGGTGCGAGACGAGAAGTCATCGAAGACCTACTGGACATCAACGTCTTCTCTAAGATGAATTCACTTCTCAAGGAGAAGATGAGTATCCTCAAAGATGAGATCCAAGACGCAAACCACAATCTAGAAATGTGCAAGACTAAGATCAATGCACAGAAGAAATACTTACGTGATCTCAATGCAGTAAACACCGCATACCGTAAGGAGAAGGAAGACAAGATCGTTGAGATCAGTGAAGAGATCCAAGAGTTACAAGAACGCAATACTAAACTCAGTGCGGACATCGAGGAACGTCAACCACCTCTTATAGAGAACATAGAAGATCTCGCAGTCAAGACAAAGGAGTTGACAGAGTATATGTCATCGTTCAAGACTCAGATCAAAGCGTTGGTCAAGGAGTCTAAGTTCTTTGAAGAGAACGAGGTGTGTCCGTCTTGTGATCAAGATATCAGTCAAGAGATTCGTGACGAGAAAGTCGCACTTGCAAAGAAAAAAGCAAACACACTTAACGAGACTATGTCGATGGCGACTGCGAAGGGTGAAGACTATAAGTCGTTGCAAGAATCCTATGACGCAATGTCTGAAGCGATCCGTAACTGGCAGAACGAACTGAACAACAACAACCAGACGATCTCTCGTTTACAAAATAACATTACGTCTATTCAGAATGATCTCACCAAAGCACAAGGTGAGACAGGTGATCTAGAGAAAGCAAACAAAGAACTAGAATCACTGCGTGAGTCTGAACTGACTCTTACCGAAAACAAGTTTAAACTCAATGAACAGATGGCGTACAACACTGTTAACTTTGAGTTACTAAAAGATACTGGTATCAAGACTAAGATTATCAAACAGTATATTCCTGTCATCAATCAGTTGACCAACCAGTATCTACAGATCCTAGACTTCTTTGTTCACTTTGATCTGGACGAGAGTTTCCAAGAGACTATCCGTTCACGTCATCGTGATGCATTTACGTATGACTCATTCTCTGAGGGTGAGAAACAACGTATTGACTTGTCCCTACTATTTACGTGGAGACAGATCGCAAAGATGAAGAACTCAGTTGCGACTAACCTGTTGATCCTTGATGAGACATTCGACTCATCCTTGGATGATGATGGTGTCGATAACTTGATGAAGATCATCAATAGTCTGGGTGAGGACACTCATGTGTTTGTAATCTCACACAAAGGTGAACTAGAAGATGCGGCCTTCGAGAGACGTATCGAATTCGTCAAAGAGAAGAACTTCTCCAAGATGAAGGAAGCTGCGTGAAAATAGTGGTTGACAATATCGTCCCATTATGTTATAATATGCAACATTAACCGATCAACATAGGAATAAATTATGGAATTATCTGATAAAACAATCAACATACTCAAGAATTACGCGAGTATCAACCCAAACATTGTCTTCCAAGAAGGCAATTCACTGAAGACTATATCAGTTGCTCGTAACGTGATGTCACAAACATCACTAGAGGAAACACTACCATCATCGTTTGGTATCTATGACCTCAATGAGTTTCTTTCAGTGTTAAGTCTAGTGGACAAACCAAACCTCACATTCTCAGAAGATTATGTGACAGTCGGTGATTCTACTGGTCGCAGTAAGATCAAATACTTCTTCTCAGATCCAGATATGCTGACTACCCCTAATAAGGATATCATCATGCCTGAATCGGAAGTTAGTTTTGTCCTAGATATAGACACTCTTGGAAAAGTAAAACGTGCCGCCTCCGTGTTAGGTCACAGTGAGATCTCGATCACACCATCGAGTGGATCAGTTCAACTCGCAGTGGTTGACAGTAAGGATGCGACTTCTAATGTATTCTCTATTGACGTAGAGGGAACATATCCAGAAGGTGCGGAGTTTAACTTTATCCTTAACGTAAACAACTTGAAAGTGGTGAACGAGGACTTCACTGTCAACATCTCTAAGAAGTTGATCAGTCAGTTCAAGTCTCAACAATCAGAACTAGAGTACTTTATTGCTCTAGAAAAAACATCTAAGTATGGAGAATAAAATGTCAGATCAAGAACAATTAAATGATTTATCAAACCGTGTCGCTAGGTCAACAGTTGCAGTAATTGATACTGTTGTGCAGAGAGGTGGATTCAAAGGTGAGGAACTCACTACCATCGGACAACTAAGAGATCAAGCGGTACAAGTTATTAACATGGTAGAGGCTGCACAGTCTACTGATTCAGAAGAGAAGGAGTAGATTATGGATATTTTAATCCTAGTCATTGTCGGTGCGGTTGTAGTGTATACACTAGTAACCAAGGTTCTGACAAAATCACCTACTACTGTTGACGTAATTAATGACGCAGTAAGTGATGCAGAAGAACCTGCTGACTATAGTGGTCTTACCAAAGCACAACTCTTGGATGTTGCAAAACATCAAGGTGCAAGTGTGACGGCAAGAAACACTAAAGCACAGATCATAGAAGCACTTAAATAATTCTTGATCGGAATAGGGCAATGGGTGAAGTCCTTGGAATACCAAAAAGTTTACACAAAGAACCCCTTGACTTTCTATACATATTAATGTATAATACTATTTTTATATCATGGAGAACCGAATGTCTACAGACTTTCTTTGGGTTGAGAAATATCGACCAACAAAAATCTCTGACACTATTCTGTCGTCAGAACTCAAGAAAACATTTCAAAACATCGTAGACAATGGGGAGATCCCCAACATGATGTTCACTGGTACTGCGGGTACTGGTAAGACCACTGTCGCACGTGCGATATGTAATGAATTAGGTTTAGACCACATTGTAATCAATGGATCGGAAGACGGTAACATTGATACCCTACGTGGTAAGATCAAACAGTTCGCCTCATCCATCTCTCTCTCAGGCGGTTATAAGGTCGTCATTCTGGATGAGGCGGACTACCTTAATCCTCAGTCAACGCAACCCGCGTTGCGTGGATTCATCGAAGAATTCTCTGACAACTGTCGGTTTATTCTCACCTGTAATTTCAAGAACAAAGTAATCGAACCACTGCACAGTCGTTGCAGTGTTTATGAGTTTACCAACTCTAAGAAAACTCTTGCAGATTTGTGTGGTCAGTTCATGGGACGTTTGTCCAAGATCCTTGATGACGAGGGTGTTACATACACCAACGAAGTTATCGCGGAACTGATCATGCGTTACGCACCAGACTGGAGACGTGTCCTCAACGAGGCACAACGTCACTCGATTGGTGGTTCCCTAGAAGCGGGTGTACTGGTATCGAATGGTATTGGTGCATACGAGGATCTATATAAGTATCTCAAAGATAAGGACTTCAAGAAGATGCGTAGTTGGGTGGTTAACCACATTGACCTAGAACCCGCGAGTATATATCGTGGTATCTATGATTCAATGGAAGGTAAGGTTTCACCCAACTCTATTCCTCAGTTAGTTCTTATCCTTGCGGATTATCAATACAAGAACGCATTCGTGGCAGACCATGAACTCAATCTGGTTGCGTGTCTGACAGAATGCATGGCAAATGTGGAGTACATATAATGGACATGTATGTTGTCAAAATGGTTAGGGAGAAGGAAGAGTACATCGCGGGTGTTTACTCTTCACTGGATCAAGCAATCACTTCGGGTGAGATCGAAGAAGGATGGGATCCAAAGTATCGATATAATATCTCACGGTTTGAACTAGACCGTTGTGATAACTGGCAAACTAAACTCGCACATTCCTACGAACAGGGAATGCAACTTACATTGTTTAAATGAGGAAATACTGGAGACTCTGGGCAAAATCCCTTGGTGAGAAAGAGGGAACGACAGATCGGGAAGCAGACATGATCGCGATCATACGGTCAGTCATTGTCCTAGTAAACTTTATTACTTGTTTCTTTATTATTAGTGGAGTGGTACACAATTGGTAACTAAGTGGGAAAAGGCATTCATGGAGACCGCAGAAACTTTTGCGAAACTCTCACACGCAGAAAGATTAAAGGTTGGTGCGGTTATCGTCAAAGATCATCGCATCGTAAGTATTGTATACAACGGTATGCCCTCTGGTTGGGATAATGAGTGTGAGTCTATTGAGATCCCTCAAGGTTACGACTCTCGTTCTGGAATCAAGTTAGAGAAGAAGACCAAACCAGAAGTCCTACACGCAGAAACTAATGCGATCGCCAAGGTTGCAAAATCTAGTGAATCATGTTATAATGCAGATATATACACTACGACTGCACCCTGTTTGGACTGTGCAAAATTAATCTACCAGTCTGGTATCAAGAAGGTTTACTACAGATCACCTCACTTGAGAACAGACGAGGGAACGCGGTTCCTGAAGAAAGCGGGAATTGAGGTAATTAAAATATGAATCCGTTTCAATTTGTAAATGAAATCAACTACGGTAAGAAGGACGTGATGGTTGATCCAGACATGGAAAAGAAGTATGTTCCGTTCATGGTCAATCGCAGTTTGTCTTACTTCCCCGATACTGTTTATTTCGCAAACGAGATGAACAAGTATCATCACCTTGATGCTAAGTTACAATTTCAGTTTTTACTAAATATAGTTAGGAAAAAGAAACGGTTTTCCAAATGGGTTAAACCCGAAACTGATAACGCAGTTGATGTGATTAAAGAGTATTATGGATATAGCAATGAAAAAGCGATCCAAGTCTTACCTCTCTTATCCACATCTGAACTTAACATAATAAAAAATAAGGTGAACAAAGGTGGAAGAAAATAATATCGTAGAATGGAATGTCTCCAAGATGTTGGAGGTCACCTTGACGGAACCCGATGATTTCTTGAAAGTGCGTGAAACACTGACAAGGATTGGAGTCGCGAGTCGCAAGGAAAATAAACTATTTCAATCGTGCCATATATTGCACAAACAGGGACGTTACTTTATCGTCCATTTCAAAGAATTGTTTATGTTGGATGGTAAGAAGTCGAACCTCGAACTATCGGACATACAGAGACGGAACACAATCGCAACACTGCTTGCGGACTGGGGGTTAGTAGAAATACAAACACCAGACCTTGCGTCAGATTGCGCTCCAATGAGACAAATCAAAATAATTGGTTTTAAGGAGAAAGATGATTGGGAGTTGTGTCCCAAATATAATATAGGTAATAAGTAATGGATTTTTTTCATATCTTCGAAGATAGAGAAGATGAGATCGCAGAGAAGAAACCTTTCCGTGGTAGTCTACCAGAAGGTATGTTTGACTATGACTGGAACCAATACATGAGTATGTTAGATACTCACCCTAAAGAACACTGTGATACGAATACAAGTAAAATGCGGATAGGTCTGAATAGTTTTCACACCAGACCGTCCGCACCAATGTTCGCAAAGATGATCGAAGCAGAAATGCAAGACGTGTTTGCGTTACATGGAAACAAGATCACGAACATTGCGTTTAGTGGTTTTGGGTATAACTCAGATAGTTACCCATGGCACAAAGACTCGATGGACGTGTTCTTGGTTCAAGCAATCTCCACCTTGCAGTTAAAGGTAGAAGGAGTTAACAATAACGAATTCTTTGACTTCAAGCCTGGAGATTATGTCTGGATCCCTCGTGGTACTCATCACCAAGTTGTTCCCCAAATAAGTCGGGTAACATTTAGTTTTGGAGTAGAGGGAGAACCAGATCCTAGTATATACTTCTAGAAATTAAAAGAAGTATAAATAGAATCGAATATGCCGAATAGGTCGGGTATTCAATTAACTTGCTTTTTAAAAGGAGAAAATTATGACAAATCTTAAAGCATCACAACTATTTCCCAGAGCGTCTTTTGTGGGATTCGATCATCTCTTAGATGAACTTGACTTTGTAGCGAGGCATGCCAAGGATAATTATCCACCTCACAACATCGTTAAGAAGAGTCCGACAGAGTATTCTATTGAACTCGCACTTGCGGGATTCGAAGAATCCGATCTGGATATAGAACAGAAAGAAAGAACACTGTCCGTTAGCGGAGAGGCAAAACCACTTGAAGGAGAGTTTGAATATCTCCACAAGGGGATCTCTACCAAGAAGTTCAGGCGAACTTTCCGCTTGAGTGAATATGTCGAAGTAGACGGAGCTTCTTATAGTAATGGTATTCTTGTAATTAATTTAAAGGTAGTATTACCAGAAGAGAAGCGTCCTCGTAAAATCAACATAGGTTAATTTT
>Ga0123365_1032132_pt1 | contig 12585 bp, 12 predicted proteins | sample GoM_2015_C6C_201_FD_105262 | JGI IMG/M metagenome (GOLD analysis project Ga0123365, IMG submission 105262) | Marine microbial and viral communities from Louisiana Shelf, Gulf of Mexico - GoM_2015_C6C_201_2m (Metagenome Metatranscriptome) | ecosystem: Environmental > Aquatic > Marine > Hypoxic... | reverse complement strand
TTCTCTGTCAACAATGGAAAGTACATGGCATGGACCGTTGAGAACTTCAATAAGTTCTTCGAGAGAAAGACTGTCCAGTTCAACCTCTTTAAACAGATGAGGGGCTGGGACAAGGAGTGCCGCGGTGCCTCTGGATGGCATTACACCATCAAGAAAGACCAATACGAGGAAGATAACGTCTGCACTGTGCTGGTCAAGACCAATGGTAAGAAGACTTGTGCTGACTACTGTCAGAGCCAGAAACTCCAATGCTTATACGCTCAGGACAACAAGGGTAACAGCTGCGTCCTCGATAAGAGACACACCAGAAAGTCTACCGCTCAGAATGGATGCTTACAGAAATGGGGCAACCAAGTCTGTGCCTGCGGAAAACAGATCCCAACTCAGACCAAGGTCTTGTACCCAAGACAGCCAGTCAAGGGCTCATCCATCTTCGTCAAGACTTTCAAGTTCAACAAGAACGCTGTTCAGAACCTTGATGTGATCAAGCAACAAGTCAAGTTCAAGACCCAGAAAGGCTACTGTGAGAAACTTGTCCAGTCTATGGAACAAGTCAGCAACCAAAAGCTCTGTGGCGGAACCAAGCGTAACGTCGGATACTATTACAGAGTTGCCTTCCCATGTGGTCAGAACGGTACTTCCTACTCCTTCAAGACTCCAACTGACTTCGGTCATGGCGGAGTTGCCTTCATTGATGGAAAGATGGTCAAGCAATACAAGCGTGACATCTGGCAAGGTGGTAAATCTACCAAGCTTGATTTCACCATCACTTTGGATGAAGGTATGCACTATCTTGAGATCTACGGAGCCGAAGGCTGCTGTGATGGAACCACCAAGTGGTCCTTCCAAGTCAACGGTGGCAAGTGGCACGCTTTCACTACCAAGAACCTGAATCTCTACAGATACAGATTTAAGAACACCACTACGACTACCACCACCACGACTACCACCACTACTAAGTCCACCAAGACTTCCTGTCAAGTCACCAGCGTCTACAACAAGGTCTCTAAGTCTTACCTGTACAACGTGTATGCTCCATGCTACCTGTACTTCGATGGAAAGAACGATAGAGTTGAGGTCAAATCGCCAAAGCTTAACAAGCTGGTCGATGAGTACACAGTCTCTGCCTGGGTATTCGCCGAGACTCTCAAGGACTGGAGAGCCATTAGAAACAACAAGGGATGGGACAATAATGATAACCACTTCCAGTTCCGTAACAACAAGCTCGAGTTCTCCCTCAAAGGAAACGCTCCAACTGACGTTTGGTTCAAGATGACCTTCAACGAGAAGACTTGGTACCACTTAGCTGTGACCTACTCCACTAAGGCCAAGACTGCTATCCTTTACGTCAACGGAGAGAGCGTTGAGACCGTCAAATACTCCAGAGCCAACAAGGTCAGACTTGAAGGCTTCGACATCGGATCTTGGGGCAACCAGAGAAGATTCCAAGGACAGATCATCGATGTCAGAGTGTACGACAAGGCTCTTACTGCTAAGCAAGTCAAACAGAACATGCTCTACAAGCAGATGCTTAAGGACAACCTCCAAGGTCAGTGGTTCCTCTTAGAAGGAAAGGGCGAGAAGGTCTTCGACTGGACTGGAAAGGGTAACAACGGTGCCATCAAGGGCAAAGCCGCTTGGGTGTGCAAGAAACAACCTGAGCTCCAGACCACGACCACCACTGATGTCCAGACTCAAGACGACGACCAATGCTTACAAAAGAGACCAAGCTGGGGTAAGAAGCACTTCTGCTCACTCAGCAAGAAATGGTGCGGACACAAGAAGTGGGGCAAAGACATGCAAGAGTGCTGCCCATGCACCTGCAATCCAAAGCAATGTGGCCATGATGAACCATTCACAGTTGAGAAGTTCCCACTTCAGAAGACTACTATGTACGTCAAGACTGTTCAGATGAACAAGAATGTGATCGAGAACTTCGACACCCTTCAAACTCAGCTTCAGAAGAAGTCTGCCAAGGGCTACTGTGAGAAGGCTGTCAACCACATGCTGGCTGTCAGCAACCAGAGAATCTGTAGATCCAAGCAACGTAACAACGTCGGCTTCTACTACAGAACTGTCTTCCCAGTCAGACAAGATCAAGCTGTCTACACTTTCAGAACCCCAGCTGACTTCGGTTACGGTGGAGTGTCTGTGCTCGACGGTAAGATCATGAAGCAAGAGACCAAGTCCATTTGGGAAGGTGGAAAATCCAAGAAATTGGACTACTCCGTTACTCTGACCCAAGGCATGCACGTTATCGAGATCTACGGTGCTGAAAAGTGCTGTGATGGAACCACCAAGTGGAGCTTCTCCGTCGAACTCTTTGACGAGAATAAGAACAGCGATACGTGCCTTGCATCCCAGAAGGGTTGGGAAGCCAAAAAGTACCAGAAGAACGCTTGTGCTCAAGGTAAGAAATGGTGTAAAGACAAGAAGTGGGGCAAGGATGTCCAGAAGTGCTGCCCATGTACTTGTGATCCAAAGAAGTGCACCACCAACACCGGTTGGATGGACTGGACTGTCGCCAACTTCGACAAGCAGTACACTCAGAAGACTGCAACCGAAGAGACTACTACCACTAGCACCTATGTCTACACCAAGCCAATTGATGCCACTATCTCTGTCAAGACTGTCAAGTTCAACAAGAATGCTATCAAGTATCTTGGTGATCTCAAGAAGGCCATGGATAAGAAACCAACCAAGGGTTACTGTGAAAAGATTGTGCCATCTATGGCTCAAGTCAGCAACCAGAAGCTCTGCGGTGGTGTCAACAGAAATGTTGGTTACTACTACAAAGTCAGCTTCCCAGTTGGTGAGAACGGTACTGAGTACTACTTCAGAATGCCAACCGACTTCGGCCTCGGCGGTGTTAGCATCCTCGATGGTAAGATCATGAAGCAAGAGAGCAAGGACATCTGGCAAGCTGGAAGAGCTACCCAGCTTAACTTCGCTGCCAACCTGACCGCAGGTCAGCACGTCCTTGAAGTCTATGGTGCCGAAGGCTGCTGTGACGGAACCACCAAGTGGCAGTTCTCCGTGAACAAGGGTGCCTGGTTAGACTTCACTGCTGTCAATCTTAACAGATTCTACAAGAAGTCAGTGAAGCACACGGCCAAGACTACTCTCTGCGAGCAAATGAAGGGTTACTCCAAACTTTGCCCAGACAGAAGTGGCTACCACTACACCATCACCAAGTCTCAAGAGTTCAAAGAGCAAGACGTTTGCACTGCTATGGTCTTTACCAAGGGTAAGACTTGCAAGGCCTACTGTGAGAGCCAGAAACTCCAATGCTACTACGCTTAGGATCAAGTTGGCAACAGCTGCACTCTTGCTACCAAGCATAACAGACAGTCTATGAAAGAGAATGGCTGCCTCCAGAAATGGAACAACCAAGTCTGTACTTGCGGAAGACCAAGAACCACCACGACTGAGACTGAAGAGGATGACGTCACTGAGAAGAGATACCCATTGACTGAGTCTACGATCTACGTCAAGACAGTTAACTTCAGAAAGAATGCTATCACCAACCTTGGTGATCTCAAGCAAGCCATGACTAAGAAGTCAACTAAGGGTTACTGCGAGAAGAACGTCCAAAGAATGACTCAGGTCTCCAACAGAAAACTCTGTAGAACTCAGCAGAACAAGAACGTCGGATTCTATTACAGAGTTACCTTCCCAGTCTATGAGAATGGTACTACCTACGAGTTCTAGCTTCCAACTGACTTCGGTTTCGGAGGAGTGTCTATGCTCGACGGTAAGATCATGAAGCAAGAGACTAAGGACATCTGGCAATCTGGAAAATCTACCAAGCTTAACTTCCAGTCCAAGCTCGAAGGTGGAATGCATGTCCTTGAAGTCTATGGTGCCGAAGGATGCTGTGACGGAACTACCACATGGAAGTTCAGAGTCAACTCCGGCAAATGGCTTGACTTCACCGTTCCTAACCTTAACAAGTTCGGAAAGGCTGCCAAGAAGCTCAACAGACCACCTGTTGCCAAGCCAGAGGAGAAGAACCCATGCAAGACCTTCAAAGACTACGCTACCCAGTGCACCAACTACAAGGGTAGACACTATGAGAAGCTGACCAAAGGATTCGCTGAGGTCGACTTCTGCGCTGTTCTTGTCAGAACTCAGAAGAAATCTTGTGCCTCTTACTGTAAGTCTCAAGATAGAGTGTGCCTCTTCGGTGTCAAGAATAAGAAAGTTGGAAAGCATCAAAAGTGCAACCCAGCCAAGAGAGTGATGAAGGCCAACAACGAGAACGGTTGCAACGGCAACTGGGAATGGTCCATGTGTGGCTGCACAGTCCATAGAATCAAGGACGTTCCACAGCCAAGTAAGCCACCAAAGGCCACTCCACCAAAGGTCAATCCAAGCACCAACACGACTCACTGGGATATCAAGGCTATGCCACTTCAGCGTGCCTCGATCCTGGTCAAGACCGTGTCTTACACTGAGAAGAAGACTCAGATCAATATCCTGAAGAAGAAGTTGAACGTCAAGTCAGGCAAAGGATATTGTGAGAAGCTCGTCAACTCCATGACTCAGGTCAGCAACCAGAAGCTCTGTAAGGGAGTCAACAAGAACGTTGGATACTACTACCGTGTCACGTTCCCAGTTGGTACTGAAGGTCTGATCTACTCTTTCAAGACCCCTGTTGACTTCGGTCTCGGAGGTGTCGTCTACCTTGACGGAAAGATGATCAAGAAGGACCTGTCTGACATCTGGCAAGGAGGTAAATCCACCAAGCTTGACTTCACCGCCAAGCTTTCCAAGGGCAACCACGTTCTCGAACTCTTCGGATCCGAGAAGTGCTGCGATGGAACCACCAGATGGACTTTCAGAGTCAACGATGGCCAATGGATGGACGTTACCACCAAGAATCTCAACGTGTACTCCAAGGCAATGAAGGTTGATCAGAACAAGGCTCAGATCCTTGTCAAGACCTACAAGTTTAACAAGAACCCAATTGAGAACTTGAACGTCTTCCTCCAGAAGGTCTCCAAGAAATCCAGCAAAGGATACTGCAATGCTAAGCTCGTCAACTCCATGACTCAGGTCAGCAACCAGAAGCTTTGCAACTCCAAGGTCAACAAGAACATTGGCTTCTTCATCGTTGTCAAGTTCTTCGTCCCACACAACAAGATGGTCTATGACTTCAGCCTGCCAACCGATTTCGGTAACGGTGGATTCGCTATCATGGACAAGAAGATGATGAAACAGGTCAAGTCCATCAAACCTAAGGACGCTGGTCTCTCCTTCAAGATGCAAATGAGCAAGGGTGAGCACACTCTTATTGTTGGAGGATCCGAGAAATGTTGCGATGGAACCACCTCTTGGAAGTTCAGAGTCAACGGAGCCGAGTGGATGGAGTTCACTTCCGCCAACCTTGACAAGCCAACTTACAACAAGTCATACACTGAGCAAGAGGATGACGACGAGGATGAGTTCACCATCAAGAAGTTCCCACTAGCTGAGTCCACTATCATGTGGAAGACCGTCTAGTTCAACTAGAACGCTGTGAACAACTTCGATGAACTTCAATCTGAGATGGGCGAGAAGTCCGGAAAGGGATACTGCACCAAGATGCTCAACCACATGGTTAACAAGTCTAACAAGAAGGTGTGCAGAGGTTCTGCCAAGAACATTGGATACTACTTCAGAACTACTTTCCCAGTCGCCACCGATGAAGTGAACTATTACTTCAGAACCCCAACCGATTTCGGTAGAGGCGGTGTCGTCGTCTTAGACGGAAAGGTCGTCAAGCAGGTCAAGTCTGACATCTGGCAAGGAGGCAAGTCCACCTTACTCAACTTCAACGCTACTCTTGATGCGGGTAACCATCTTCTCGAGTACTGGGGAGCTGAGGGCTGCTGTGACGGTACCTTCTCTTGGTCATTCAGAACCGAGCAGACTAAGTGGATGCAATACAGCACCAAGAACTTCAACAACCTTGGCCTCGCCAAACAGGTTGTCGATGAAGAAGATGATGAGGACTGGTCCGATAGACACAAGGTCAAGCCACTTCCTCTGACTAATGCTAACATCTACGTCAAGACTATGCCATGGAAGACTTCATGCACCAAGAAGTTCAACAAGTTCCAGCAGGAGCTTTCCAAGAGAGTCACCGTCAAGGGATACTGCGAGGTCACTCCAAACAGCATGGCCAAGGTCAGCAATGCCCAGCTTTGCAAGGGAGGATCCACTCAGAACATCGGATACTACTACAGAACCGTGTTCCCTAACGTCTACGGAGGATCTCAATGGTGCTTCAGAATCCCAAGCGGATTCATCCAAGGAGCTGTCGTCATGATTGACGGTAAGATCGTCTCTCAGACTGACTCTATGTCCTATGATGCCAAGAAGCCAAATGAGGAGCTCAACTTCTGCATGAACCTGACGAAGGGTAACCACGTCATCGAAGTCTTCGGTGCTAGCAAAGTTGACTACGAGACCTCATGGTAATTCCAAGTTGACTCTGGTGTCTGGTACAGCTGGACTCTCAGAAACATGAACCGCTACAGAGTTATGAAACAGATCCAAGGAAAGACCACCATCTGGTTCGGTAAGGTCACTGTTGATCAGAAATCTAGAAAGGTCTGGCACACTGTTCAGGTCAACGGCACTTTCAACAACCCAGTTGTTGTCATGGGCCCATTGTCCTCTAACGGTCCACACCCAGCTGTCATCAGAGTCAGAAACGTCAACAGAAACTCAGTAGGATACACCACCTTCCAATGGTAGATGCAAGAATGGTCCAACACCGACGGTCCACACACCAAGGAGACTGTGTCCTTCATGGTTGTCGAATCCGGTGCTCACAAGCTTCCTGATGGATCTTGGGTTGTCGCTGGTAAGACCGACGCCGGTGCCAAGTGGAAGAAGGTCAACTTCAAACGCGAGTACGACAGAAAAGACAAACCAGTCGTGTTCTCTCAGATCACTACTCTTGAGCAGGATCACACCTACACTCTCAGAATGAGATACGTAACCAGCAAAGGATTCCAAGTCATGGTCCAATCTGAGGAGAAGTACAGATTCAGAAAGATGAGAGAAGTCGAGGAAGTATCCTATGTTGCTTGGAGCGTCAGCAAGTAGAACAACAGACAATGGTTCTGTGGAGTCTCTAAGAACTCTGTCACTCACAAGGGACAGACCTTCAGCCTTGCTAACACCAAGTACAACAAGGTTCAGCCAAGCATCTTCGCTGCTATGCAGACCACTGATGGCATGGACACTGCTGCCCTTAGATTCAAAGACATGAAGACTAACAGCGTCCACATCAGAATTGAAGAAGAGCAATCCAAGGATAAGGAAACTGCCCACACCACTGAGGTTGTCGGATATCTCGCTATCTGGGGCAAGCAAGTCGAGCGTAAAGATCTTCAAGAAGATGACTCCGACGTTGAGCAAGAAGATTACGTTAGAAGATACCCACTCATGGATGCCTCCATTCAGGTGCGTACCAACTACTTCAAGAAGAATGCTATCAAGTATAGAACCAAGCTGCACTCAAACCTCTACGATAGATCACCAAGAAAGGGTTACTGCACAGCATTCGTCAAGGACATGGAGGAAGTCAGCAACAAGGCTATCTGCAAGGGTGGACTCAACAAGAACATCGGATTCCATGCCAGAGTCATGATTCCATCTGCTCAGAACTAGAGCTATTGCTTCAGACTGCCAACTGACTTCGACCAAGGTGCTCAGGCTCTTTGGGACGGCCAAGTCATGAGATCTATCAGATCTGCCAAGAAGACTCAGGATCTTGGATTCTGTGTCAACGCTACCGCTGGTAACCACATCCTCGAAGTCTACTTCGTGTCCAAGTCTTCTATGGAGACCACCATGTGGACCTTCAAGTGCAGTGGCAGCGAGTGGATGAACTTCACCCAGTATAACTTGAACCAGTATAGATATCTTTCTCAGATCAGAGGTGATACTGTCGTTGAGTTCGGAACTGTTTCGGTTGACTAGCCTAAGAAGGATCTTTGGTACAGAGTTGGAATTCAGAACAAGTTCAACAACCCAGTTGTTGTCATGGGCCCACCATCCTTCAATGGAGGTCATCCAATGACCATCAGAGTCAAGAACGTGACTAGAGACTCATTCGCATTCCAATTCCAAGAATGGACCTACCTCGACGGACCACACACCAAGGAGTCAGTCTCCTACATGATCGTCGAAGACGGTGTCCACCAACTTTCCGATGGAACCTTCGTTGAAGCCGGAAAGGTCATGGTCTACAAGAAGTGGCTCAAGGTCGACTTCGAAGCCGACTTCAAGCGTGCTCCAAATGTGTTCACTCAGATCACCTCTCAGTACAAGTACAAGCCATACAACACCAGACAGAGATACATCACCGATAACGGATTCCAGGTCGTGTTGCAAGCTGAAGAGAAGCTCAGAGTTACTGAAGCCGAAGAAGTTTCTTACGTCGCTTGGGGTGTCTCCAAGAACCTCAATAGCCAGTGGTACTCTGGAAGAAGCAAGGACAATGTTGATGAGAAGGGACAAGTTCTCCAGATCAAGAACAAGCAGAATGTCAAGAATACTCCAGCCTTCTTCGCCGCAATGCAGACTACTGATGGTGGCGACACCGCTGGTATCAGATATAAGAAGCTCAACGGACAATCTGTCTCAGTGTACATCCAAGAGGAGCAATCCAGGGATAAGGAGGCCGATCACACCACTGAGGTCGTCGGCTACCTTGCCATCTTCGGACAAGACATCAAGAGAACTGCTCTTAAGCCCAACACTATTGTTGAGTTCGGAGACATCTCCACCGATCAATCCAAGAGATCGATCTGGCACGAAGTTGAGATCAAGGGTATCTTCAAGGACCCAGTTGTCGTCATGGGAACACCATCTTACAGAGGTGGACACCCAATGATGATCAGAGTTGTGAACGTGACTAGTAACAGCTTCAAGTGGCAGATGCAAGAGTGGACCTACCTTGATAACGTCCATACCAGAGAGACCATCTCTTACATGGTTGTTGAAAGAGGTCTGAACTACCTGAATGACGGATCATGGATCGAAGCCGGTGTCACTAAGGCTGGTGCCAAGAAGATCAACGTCAAGTACAGCAAGGAGTTCCCAGTGTCTCCAGTCGTGATCTCTCAGATCACCACTCAGACCAGAGCTGCCAACAGATACGTCACTAGAGTGACCGCTACCAGCAAGAAAGGCTTCCAAGTCTTCCTTCAAGCTGAAGAGAAGCTCAAGGTAACCGAGTCTGAGCAAGTCTCCTGGGTTGCCTGGTCTACTAATGGAAAGAGAACCTCACAATGGCAAGCTAGAGCTACTCCAAACAAGGTCACTAACAAGCTCTATAAGATTGACTTCGTCCACGGTAAACCATCCAAGCCAGCCTTCTTCGCTGCTATGCAGACTGCTGATGGCATGAACACCGCTGGTATGAGATACAAGACTCTCACCGGTGACGCCACTCAGGTCTTCATCGAGGAAGAGACTTCCAAGGACAAGGAGAGAGACCATACCACTGAGGTCGTTGGTTACATTGCCCTCTGGGGTGACGCCATCGACTACAGTGATCTCGGCGATGGCAAGATTGTCAAGACCGACTTCAGTGCCATGCACAGAGTCGAGAGACTGCCACTCAAAGAGTCCAGTATGTACTTCAAGAGCATCCAATGGAAGGTCAACGTTGATACTGAGTAGCAATACCAAGAGTTCCAATCTGAGGTGTTCGCTGAGGATACTGATCCAAAGGATGGATACTGCGAGAAGATCGTCAGAGACTTCTCTACTGGATCCAACAAGAAGTTCTGTGAGAAACCAGCCAGAAAGAATGTCGGATACTACTACAGAGCCTCATTCCCTAACGTCCAAGACAATGCCATGTGGTGCTTCAAGTTCAACCAACGATTCTCCAAGGGAGGACTTGTCTTGTTAGACGGAAAGAAAGTCAAGAGCTTCGAGGGAACCAACAAGGGTAAGTCTGGATCACTTGACTTCTGTCAGAAGATCACGAAGGGTAACCATCTCATCGAGGTCTTCGGTGCATCCAAGATTGACATCTCGACCAAGTGGACATTCGCTGTCGCTTCAGGCAAATGGATGTCATTCACTTGCAAGAACCTCAACACCTACATGACTATGCCAAAGAGAACCACCAAGGCCAACAGCGTCCTGCTCTTCGGTGACATCACTGTTGATCAGGCATCTAAGAACGTCTGGCACAAGGTTCCAATCAAGGGTACATTCAAGAAACCAGTCGTGATCATGGGTACTCCATCCATGAACGGCAAGGAGCCAATGACTATCAGAGTCAAGGAGGTCACTAGAACTTCCTTCAAGTGGCAGATGCAAGAATGGACCTACCAAGACAAGAAACACGTCACTGAGACCATCTCATACATGGTCGTCGAGTCTGGTGCCTGGAAACTTCCAGATGGAACCTGGTTCGAGGCTGGAAAGACCGCTGCTTCTGCTAAGTGGACTAACGTCAACTTCAGTCACAAGTTCAAGAAGGCTCCAGTCGTGTTCTCTCAGATCACTACTCAGCAGAAGGCTAACCCATACACCACGAGACAACACTACGTCACCAACAGAAGATTCCGTGTCATGATCTAATCTGAGGAGAAGCGTCGTGTCACCGAGAAAGAGGAAGTCTCTTGGGTCGCCTTTGATCTCACCAACAAGAAGAACACCAAGCAAATCTGGTTCGTTGGTAGAACCGGAAGAAAGGTTGATGAGAAGGGTACCCTGATCAAGTTCAACAACGTTAACACCGTTAAGGATCCTCAACCAAGCTTCTTCGCTGCTATGCAGACCAAGTATGGAGGAGATACCGCTACCTTGAGAAACGTCAACCTTAAGGGCGACAGAGTCACTGTCAAGGTCCAAGAGGAGCAATCTAGAGATAAGGAGGTGGATCACACCACTGAGGTCATTGGATACATGGTTATCTGGAACGCCAAGAACAACCGTGTCGAGAGAAACTAGACTGCTGATAGCGAGCCACCAAAGATTAAGAAGTCTTTACACTCCATCCGTAGATTCCCACTTATGGATGCCGACATTGATGTCAAGACCACTAAGTTCAAAGGAAAGCCAGTTGACAAGTTCGATGCTATGCTCGGTGCCTTGAAAAAGAAGTCTCCAAAGGGATACTGCGAGAAATCGGTTGATAGTCTGGCCAGTGTGAGCAACAGAAAGATCTGTGGACGCAGATCCTCTAAGAAGAACATCGCCTTCTAGTTCAGAGTTACCTTCCCAGTTGGTATCAACGGTACTAAGTACTGCTTCCATACTCCAATGGACGCAGGATGGGGAGGAGTCTCAATGCTTGATGGTAAGGTCATGAAGCAGACCAAGAAGGACGTCTATAGATACGGTAAGCTTAACACCAAGCTCTTCGACTTCTGCGCTACTCTTGAATCTGGAAACCACATTCTTGAGGTCTATGGTGCTGAACCATGCTGTGACGGAACCACCAGATGGACATTCCAGGTCAACGGTGGTAAATGGGAGAAGATGACCATCTACAACCTCAACAAGTACATGGCTCAAAAGGCCATCGAAGGAGACACCATTGTCGAGTACGGTGACGTTACAGTCGACCAGAAGAACCGTGCACAATGGCATGAGGTCAAGATCCAAGGTGTGTTCAACAAGCCAATTGTGATCATGGGTACTCCATCCTTCAACGGTGGACACCCACTCACTCTCAGAGTCAAGGACGTCACTAGAACCTCGTTCAAGTGGCAGATGCAAGAGTACGTCTATCTTGACGGACCACACACTAAGGAGACCATCTCTTACATGATCGTCGAAGAAGGTTACCATCAACTTTATGATGGCACCAAGATCGCCGCTGGTAGCGCCATCTTCAGTTCCAACTACAAGAGTATCAAGTACCAACGCAAATTCTTCAGCAAGGCCCCAGTCGTGTTCACTCAGATCACCACTGAGCTGGCTCACCAGCCAATGACTACCAGAGTTAGAACCACTACTAACAGATACTTCAGAGCTGTCTTGAAGGCCGAAGAGAAACGCAGAGTTCGCAACAAAGAGGAAGTGTCCTGGGTCGCTTGGAGTGAGAGCAAAGACAAGACCACCTTATGGTAGGCTGTCAGAACCAAGAAGATCGTCGACGAGAGAGGTGAGAACCTTGTTCTCAATGCTGGCTCCTACACTGGAGTGCCATCATTCTTCGCCAACATCCAGACCATGAGAGGCTCTAACACTGCTAACCTCAGATACAAGACCCTCAAGAACAAGTCAGTCAGAGTCTTCGTCCAAGAGGAGCAATCCAGGGACAAGGAGGTCAACTCTCCAGATGAGTCCATCGCTTATCTCACTCTGTTCCAGAATGAGAACTTGACTAACACCACGACCAGAGGATTCATCTCCAAGGAGATGCTGATCGAGAACTCAGCTGTCAAACAAGACTGGACTGCCATGCAGACCGTTAAGAGATTCCCATTGTCTCAGCCAACTATCTACTTCAAGAGTATGTACTGGCAAGGTAACTGCGTCAGCAAGCTCAACAGATTCCAATCTTCGATCTACTCGAAGAAGACTCTGACCAAGGGATACTGCCAACGCATGATGAAC
>Ga0123365_1068731_pt1 | contig 12791 bp, 9 predicted proteins | sample GoM_2015_C6C_201_FD_105262 | JGI IMG/M metagenome (GOLD analysis project Ga0123365, IMG submission 105262) | Marine microbial and viral communities from Louisiana Shelf, Gulf of Mexico - GoM_2015_C6C_201_2m (Metagenome Metatranscriptome) | ecosystem: Environmental > Aquatic > Marine > Hypoxic... | reverse complement strand
CGGGTAATTTTCGCTTGGACATGGTCTCTCTTCTTTTTTCGACACACACCACTTTAGAGGCCCTTGTAGCTCAGTCGGTAGAGCACATCCTTGGTAAGGATGAGGTCGGCGGTTCAAATCCGCTCGAGGGCTCCACTAGAGATAAGGCCCTCTAATTGGGGATGTCGGATCAACGGAATAATTTCATTTAAAATCAATAAACTAACAACCAAAAATGGCTAAAGGAACCTTCGAAAGAACAAAACCGCACGTCAATGTTGGCACCATTGGACACGTTGACCACGGTAAAACGACGCTGACCACAGCGATCTTGTCAGTGCAAGCTGGCAAAGGCCTTGCGGAGCTTAAAAGCTACTCGGACATCGCTAAGGGTGGTACGGTGCGTGACGAGTCGAAGATCGTTACAATCTCGGTCGCTCACGTGGAGTACGAGTCGGACAACCGTCACTACGCTCACGTAGACTGCCCAGGTCACGCTGATTTCGTTAAGAATATGATCACTGGAGCGGCCCAGATGGATGGCGCGATTCTGGTTGTTAGCGCAGCGGATGGTCCCATGCCGCAAACTCGCGAGCATATTCTGTTGGCTCGTCAGGTTGGCGTGCCGAAGATTGTCGTTTTCCTCAATAAGTGTGATCTCATCGATGATGAGGAGCTCCTAGAACTCGTTGAGATGGAAGTACGCGAGCTTCTCGACAAGTACGAATTCCCAGGCGATGACGCCACGATTATTCGTGGATCCGCGACGCAAGCGCTTGAAGGAACAGATGAAGGCAAAGCCCACATCCAGGCCTTGATGGACGCCATCGATTCGGACATCCCTGAGCCAGAGCGCGAAATCGACAAGCCGTTCTTGATGTCGGTTGAAGACGTTTTCTCGATCACAGGTCGTGGTACAGTGGCGACTGGGCGTATCGAGCGCGGCATCATTAAAGTTGGCGACGAAGTCGAAATCGTCGGACTTAAGGACACGGATAAGTCGGTTGTTACTGGCGTAGAGATGTTCCGGAAGATGCTCGATCAAGGGCAGGCTGGAGACAACGTCGGCATTCTGCTCCGCGGTGTGGAAAAGGACGAAATCGAGCGTGGTCAAGTTTTGGCTGCTCCGGGGTCGATCACTCCGCACAAAAAAGGCAAGGCAGAGATCTACGTCCTCTCGAAGGATGAAGGGGGCCGTCACACGCCGTTCTTCAATGGATACCGTCCCCAGTTTTATTTCCGCACAACGGATGTGACTGGAGTTTGCGACCTTCCTGACGGCGTTGAGATGGTGATGCCTGGCGACAACATTTCAATTGAAGTGTCGCTAACGAAGCCGATCGCTATGGAAAAGGGGCAACGTTTCGCGATTCGTGAAGGCGGCCGTACCATTGGCGCTGGCCGTATCACCGACATCGTCGAGTAGCGCGGTTTCCTAACAGTCTATTTTCTTTGCCGGAACCCCTTATCAGGGTTTCGGCAATTCTGTTTTTCAAAATTCCGGTTTAATTAGGGTAGTAGCTCAATTGGTAGAGTAGTGGTCTCCAAAACCATTGGTTGGGGGTTCGAGTCCCTCCTGCCCTGCCAAGCAAGTCACCTGTCACCAATGAAAAATCCTTTCAGCACAATCCGAATATTCGTCAACGAAACCGTGACGGAGCTGAAGAAAGCGACCTGGCCGACGCTAACGGAGCTGCGTGATTCCACGATTGTGGTGCTCGTTTCCATAGCGATTGTCGGACTGTTTATCGCGGTAGCGGATTTTTCCCTCGCGAACGTTGTTAACCTCTTCACCGGTTGGATGCGGTAGTTCCTGTATCGATGACTGAAACAAGCGCAAAGTCCCAGGGAGAATGGTTCGTAATACAGACCCTTTCTAATCAGGAAGGTAAGGTTAAGCGTTACCTGGATAAATTCGTCGTGGAGGAGGAAATGGAGGACTTCGTGTTTGAGGTTCTCGTCCCGACGGAAAACGTCGTTGAAGTAAAGAACGGGAAAAAGACGCAAATCACTCGCAAGTTTTATCCTGGGTATGTTTTCGTTCGCATGCGTTTGTACGACGAAGACGGCAAGTTGATGAACAAACCGTGGTATTTCGTCCGGGAGACCGCGGGTGTGATTAATTTTGTTGGCGGCGATCGTCCGGCTCCTTTGAAAAAATCTGAAATAGATACGATTCTGAGCCAAGTGGAGGCCGCTTCAGGGAAAGAGACTCCAAAAATTCAATACGAAGTTGGCGAAGAAGTTAAGATCACGGATGGGCCGTTTCTCAATCTCAATGGAAGAATTGACGAGATCGATCCGGAAAAGGGCAAACTCAAGGTTTCAGTTTCCATATTCGGGCGCTTCACCCCTGTTGAATTGGAATATTGGCAAGTAGAACGTATAACAAACTAGGTATTTAGAATGGCTAAGAAAGTAACCGGTACAATTCGTCTTCAGCTCCCAGCTGGCGGGGCTAACCCAGCTCCTCCTGTTGGGCCGGCTCTCGGGGCGGCGGGTATCAATATTATGGGCTTCTGCAAGGAGTACAACGCCAAGACCAAAGATCAGGCTGGCATGATCCTCCCGGTTGTCATCTCCGTTTATCAGGACCGCTCGTTCAGCTTCATTTTGAAGTCTCCTCCCGCAGCGGTTCTATTGAAAAAAGCAGCAGGATTGGCCAAAGGGTCGGGAGTTCCGAATCGGGACAAAGTTGGCAAGGTGACCAAGAAGCAGATTCTCGAAATCGTCGAAACTAAGAAAGAGGATCTGAACGCTAGCGATCCAGAGATGGCATCGCGGATTATCGAAGGTACGGCCCGATCTATGGGCATTGAAGTCGTCGATTAGATTATATCAATTTTCCTGATACGAAAATAATACATCAACGCAGGAGCTGAGTAGGCGTTTGCACTGCAAGGAGTAAACATGGTAAAACTGACAAAACGATATCGAGCCGCCCAAGAGTCGGCCGATCTAGGTAAGGAGTACACCGTTGAAGAAGCGGTTGGTGTCCTTGAAAAGATGCCTAAGGCTAAATTCGACGAAACTGTCGAAGTTTCGATGAAGCTGCTGGTAGATCCTCGAAAAGGGGATGAAATGGTACGCGGTACTGTTATGCTTCCACATGGGAGCGGTAAATCGGTCAAGGTTTTGGCGTTTACGTCAGATCCCGAGGCTGCCAAAAGCGCCGGCGCAGCCGAAGCGGGCCTGGAGGAGATTATCGAGAAAATCCAAGGTGGCTGGATGGACTTCGATGTCGCGGTCGCTACTCCGGATGCGATGAAGGAAGTGCGTAAAATCGCCCGAGTTTTGGGTCCAAAGGGCCTTATGCCGAACCCTAAAGCAGGCACGGTTTCGCCGAAAATCGAAGATGCCATCAAAGAAGTCATGGCAGGCAGGGTGGAATTCAAGCTCGATAAGGGGGCGAACTTGGGGGTTGGCATTGGAAAGAGATCTTTCTCTAACGAGCAATTGGTCGAGAACGTTAAGGCATTGATGGATGCCATCGGCAAGGCGCGCCCACAGAATTTCAAGGGCCGCTATATCCGTAGCGCTAGCGTATCGGCAACAATGACGCCGGGAATCAAGATCGCAGGATCGGAATACTCGCAGTACTGAGATTCATAAAATTTGAGGAATTAAACCATGAGACCGGAAAAACAATTTTTGGTAGACGAGGTAAACGCCCACCTAGATAAATCGGACTATGTATTTGTAACCGATTATCGAAGAGCGACTGTACCCGATATCGCGGATCTTCGCAGCAAGCTGGCGAAAGAGGAAGCCGAGTTCCACGTCATAAAGAATAACATTTTGAAAGTCGCGGCTAGAGATCGTGGATTTCCTGAACTCGATGACCATCTAACCGGACAGAATGCGATCGTAATTGGAGGAAAAAATCCCTCTGGAGTCGCGAAAGTGCTTACCAAGTTTTTCGACACCGCGGATAAGATCGATGTAAAGGTCGGTGTACTGAGCAATCAGAAACTCGAAAAGGAAGACGTTTCGGCATTGTCCAAACTGCCATCTCTGGAATCCCTCAGAGCTCAGCTGCTTGGTCTGCTTACTCAGCCTGCCCAGCAAATGGTTTTCATATTCAATGCCGTGCCGCAAAACATACTCAATGTTCTTCAGGCGAAAGTAGACGCAGAAGGAGGAAACTAAATTTTATTAATTGGGAAGGCTTGATCGTCTTCTCTTCTAACTGAAACCTAAAACTAAAGATACAGGCTAGGGCCCTAGGTGGCCTTAAACGAGGATCAACCGAACTAGCCGATCGAAGAAAAATGGCAGACCTAAAAAAAGAAGACGTAATCGAATGGCTTAGTAATCAGTCCGTTCTCGACATTGCAGGATTGGTTAAGGACCTCGAAGAAAAATGGGGCGTCAGCGCGGCTGCGCCGGTTGCGGTTGCTGCAGCTCCAGGAGCTGGCGGTGGCGGTGACGCAGGTGAAGCGGCTGAAGAAAAGACAGAGTTCGACGTAATTCTGGCTGAAGCAGGAGCCAAGAAGATCAATGTGATCAAGGAAGTTCGCGGTATTACCGGACTTGGGCTGAAAGACGCTAAGGACCTCGTTGAAGGCGCTCCCAAACCCGTTAAGGAAGGCGCTTCGAAAGAAGAGGCTGAAGAAATCAAATCCAAGCTCGAAGCGGCCGGCGCTAAGGTAGAACTCAAATAGCATTGTTTGATACCGCTTTTAGAAGCTTATTTTCCGAGACAGGCGCGTTTTCGCGCGCCTGTCTTTCCTGTCTCTATATGCCAGCCGTTTTGCGTAAACATAAGCGACTGTTTCCATAATTCCATTACCCGTACAACTTAGTCATTCTAGTAAGGACATTCCATGGCCGACCGTAAAAATTTCGGAAAACTCAAGGACACGCTAACGCCTCCAAACCTGATCGAAATACAGATCAATTCCTACCTGGATTTTCTTCAGAAGGACGCGCCGATTCAGGAGCGAAAGAACGATGGTCTCGAAGCGGTCTTTCGCGAAGTCTTTCCCATCGAGAGTTATGATGGGCGACTGGTGCTTGAATTCGTTTCCTACACGATAGGCGAACCGAAAGCGTCTGAGATTGAGTGTATTCGAGAAGGGATTACATACTCGGTTCCTCTCTATGTTAAACTGCGTTTGCGGGAAGAGGAAAACATCAAGGATGAAGAAATCTACATGGGCGAGATGCCCATGGTAACGAGCCGCGGATCGTTCATTATTAATGGAGCCGAGCGGGTAGTGGTTAGCCAACTGCATCGCTCTCCCGGAATTTGTTACGAGGTCACCCCGCACACGAACGGCAAATTGCTTCATTCTTTCAGGGTCATTCCAGACAGGGGTACATGGCTTGAAGTCCAATTCGACAACAACGATTTGCTGTACGTCTATTTGGATCGTCGTCGCAGGCGTCGCAAATTCCTCATTACGACTCTTCTTAGAGCAGTAGGGTACAGTTCGGATATAGATATTCTGAATCTGTTCTATGAAATCGAAGAGATGCCCACTGCTGACGCGTTGGCCAAGGATAATGTTAGCCAATACGTTTTGGTTGAAGATGCCATCGACGCCGAGAAGGGCGTTGTTATTGCCCGAGCGTTCGAGCCTCTAACCAAGGCGATTGTCAGAGAGTTCGAAACGCACGGAATCCCTGCTCTAAAGCTAATCGATACTTCCGCTGATGACGGGGCAATCGTGCGCGCACTAAAGAAGGATACGACGCAGAATGAGGAAGAGGCCCTCAAGGAGATCTACAAACGCCTACGTCCCGGCGAACCGCCGACGACTGCAAATGCCAAAGCTTTACTAAAGCGCTTGTTTTTCGATCCTAAACGCTACGACTTAGGCAGAGTTGGCCGCTATAAAATCAACCAAAAACTGGAGATGGACGTCGATGTCGAGCAGCGAACTCTGCAAGGCGACGACGTGGTAATGGCGACTAAGTATCTGATAAAGCTTAAAGGTGGCGAGGGATACTTGGATGACATTGATCACCTGGGAAGCCGACGGGTTCGAACAGTCGGTGAGTTGCTGGCCAATCAGTGTCGCTTGGGTCTTTCCCGTACGGAACGTTTGGTTCGGGAACGCATGACGCTTTACGATCAGAGCGTGGACTCAATTACACCGCAAAAGCTGATCAATCCGAAGGCCCTTACCACAGTAATACGCGACTTTTTCGCTCGTAGCCAATTGTCGCAATTCATGGATCAGATCAACCCGTTGGCGGAGCTTACTCATAAGCGCCGATTGTCAGCCCTAGGTCCTGGAGGCTTGAATCGGGAAAGAGCTGGATTCGAGGTGCGAGATGTTCACCCGTCACACTACGGGCGGATTTGTCCTATCGAGACGCCGGAAGGTCCCAATATTGGACTGATCAATTCGCTGTCGACTTTTGCTCGTGTCAATGAATTCGGCTTTATCGAGACCCCCTACCGCGTGGTAGAAAAAGGTCGTGTGACCGATGAAATCCGCTATCTGAATGCCGATCAAGAAGAGGGTAAAATTATCGCTCAAGCCAATTGTGAGGTAGATGACAAGGGAGTCTTTGTTGGCCACGTAACCGTGCGTCAAAGCGGCGAGTTCCTCGAAGTCGACAAAGAGGAAGTCGACTTCATGGATGTATCCCCGAAGCAACTGGTTTCGGTAGCTGCTGGCTTGATTCCATTCTTAGAGCATGACGATGCTAACCGCGCCCTCATGGGCTCGAACATGCAGCGCCAAGGTGTTCCATTATTGAAAGCGGATTCGCCGTTTGTCGGCACTGGGATCGAAGAACGGGTGGCTCGCGACTCCAAAACAGTCTGCGTTTCCGAGCACGATGGTATCGTGGCTTCCGTGGATGCCAACCGCATTGTGGTTACCAAGGACGGCGAACTTCCCAATCACTTCTTCAATAAGCCCGAGTCGGATGAGGCGAACGGAGTGTTTGTCACGGAGCTGCGTAAGTTCATGCGCTCCAACTCAGGAACCTGTTTTAACCAAAAGCCGATAGTTATCAAGGGCCAGCCAGTTAAAGCGGGCGAGATTATCGCTGATGGTCCCTGTACCCAAGACGGCGAATTGGCAATCGGTCGAAATATATTGGTGGCCTTCATGCCTTGGAATGGATACAACTTCGAAGATGCGATTCTGATTTCGGAGAAAGTCCTCAAGGATGATGTCTATACATCGATCCATATAGCTGAATTCGAAGTTACTGCCAGAGACACCAAGCTAGGTCCGGAAGAAATTACGCGAGATATCCCGAATGTTGGAGAGGAAGCCTTGCGAAATCTCAACCATGACGGAGTCATTCGCGTTGGCGCTGAGGTACATCCAGGCGACATTCTCGTGGGCAAGATAACGCCGAAAAGCGAGACGGAGCTTGCTCCAGAAGAGAAATTGCTTCGAGCGATTTTCGGAGAGAAGGCTGCCGATGTTAAGGACACCTCTCTTGTGGTTCCCTCGGGTGTTGAGGGGATCATCATGGATGTTAAGATTTCCAGCCGGTTGGACTATGAGAAGGAAGCTCTCAGCCCTTCCGATCGTCGTCGTCAGGTTAAGCAAATCAACGAGGAATACAAGACTCAGATGGATAAGCTTCGCGAGGGGCTCACCGAAGCGCTTTCCAATATCCTTCTTGGTGAAAAGATTCCGTTGGACGTCGTGAATGGTCAAAGCGGCGAAATCATTATACCGGCTAATCGCAAGATCACCAAAACGCTTCTGCGCAAGCTAGCGGCCGTTTCAAAGCATATAGAGATCGATCCTTCTCCCGTTCGTATTAAGATAATGGAGATAATCGGTTCTTACCAAAGCAAGTTTGATGAACTCGAGCAAGACCGGGAACGGAAGACGGCTAGCATTGAGACCGGTGATGATTCTGCTCAAGGCGTCATCAAGCAAGTTAAGGTATACATAGCCACCAAGGAAAAGCTCAAGGTGGGCGACAAGATGGCAGGGCGACACGGAAACAAGGGTGTCGTTGCTAAGATTGTTCCGGAAGAAGATATGCCTTACATGCCTGATGGCACGCCCATCCAGATTTGCTTGAACCCACTGGGTGTACCATCACGAATGAATGTAGGACAGGTTCTGGAAACGCATATGGGCTGGGCCTGCAAGGTTCTAGGCATGAAGGTTTCCACCCCGGTCTTCGACGGCATTCCGGAAAAGACGGTCCGACAGTATCTTGTCGACGCTGGATTGCCGACGACGGGCAAGAGCGCGCTCTACGATGGGCGTACGGGCGAAAAGCTCGACCAGGAAGTTGTTGTTGGCTGGGTTTACATGCTTAAATTGAATCACTTGGTCTCCCATAAGATCCACGCTCGAGCGGTCGGCCCCTACTCGCTGGTTACCCAGCAGCCATTGGGAGGCAAAGCCCAGTATGGTGGACAGCGTTTTGGCGAGATGGAGGTTTGGGCCCTTGAAGCCTATGGAGCCGCCTACACTTTGCAGGAATTGCTGACTGTGAAATCCGACGACGTTCAGGGCCGCACGAAGATTTACGAGTCTCTTGTTAAGGGGGATTCCACTTTGCAAGCGGGAACGCCTGAATCTTTCAACGTTTTAATTAAGGAGATACAATCTCTAGGGCTTGATGTTCGATTGGGACGTCAAAGCGAATTGGAATATTAAGAGAACCGTAAACAGCTAGGAGCAAAATATGTCTACCCAAGAAGCTCAAGAAACACTCGGTCTCGAGCGCGAATCGAATTTCGATTGCGTATCGATTAACGTCGCTTCTCCGGAAACGATTCGGTCTTGGTCTCGCGGCGAGGTCAAGAATCCCGAAACAATTAATTACAGAACGTTCAAGCCAGAGCCAGGCGGATTATTCTGCCAGCGGATATTCGGGCCTGTTCGTGACTATGAATGCGCTTGCGGTAAGTATAAGCGAATCAAATACAAAGGGGTAATCTGCGATCGATGCGGTGTTGAAGTAACTGTATCAAGAGTCAGACGATCTCGCATGGGGCACATTGAACTCGCTGTTCCCGTGACGCATATTTGGTTTCTCAAGAGCATGCCTTCGCGTCTAGGGCTGCTCCTGGATATGACGGCCCGGGCTTTGGAGCGCGTGATTTACTACGAGGCCTTCATGGTTACGGATCCAGGAAGAACGCCTTTGGAAGAGAAGCAGTTGCTAACCGACCAAGAATATCTGCAAGCGATAGAAGAGTATGGCGATGACTCGTTCGTCGCGAAAATGGGGGCAGAGGCCCTGCGCGACGTTCTATCGGTCATGGATATGGCGGGTACGGTGCTCGAGCTCCAGGAGTCAATGCGGAGCACTAAGTCTAAGCAGATCAAGAAGAAGTTGGCGAAACGACTCAAAGTAATCCAAGGCTTCATTAAGTCTTCTTCGCGTCCCGAGTGGATGGTCCAGGAAGTCGTTCCAGTGATTCCACCAGATCTGAGACCTCTCGTTCCGTTGGAAGGAGGGCGCTTTGCGACCTCCGATCTGAATGACCTCTACCGACGCGTAATCAACCGGAACAATCGTCTCCGGAATCTGATGCAGCTGAAGACTCCGGACGTCATCATCCACAATGAAAAACGGATGCTGCAGGAAGCTGTTGACGCGCTTTTCGACAACGGACGTCATGGTCGGCCTGTAACAGGAGCAGGAAATCGTCCGCTGAAATCCTTGAGCGACATGCTCAAGGGCAAGCAGGGTCGTTTCCGGCAAAATCTTTTGGGCAAGCGCGTAGACTATTCGGGCCGTTCAGTGATCGTCATTGGACCTGAGCTACGCCTACACCAGTGCGGTTTACCTAAGAAAATGGCATTGGTTCTTTTCGAGCCTTTTATCATTAGACGACTGAAAGAGCTAGGATTCGTGCATACGGTCCGGGGCGCTCGGAGAATGATCGAGAAAAAGTCCCCGGAAGTCTGGGACATTCTTGAAGAAGTTACCAAGGGTCATCCAGTTCTTTTGAACCGGGCTCCAACCCTTCACCGACTGTCGATTCAGGCATTCGAGCCTGTCTTGATTGAAGGCGAAGCGATACGCGTACATCCTTTAGTTTGTACCGCCTACAATGCCGACTTTGATGGAGATCAGATGGCGGTGCATGTTCCATTGTCCCTAGAGGCGACGCTGGAGTGCAAGACGCTCATGATGGCGAGCGGAAATATCTTTTCGCCCTCAAGCGGAAAGCCTATCTTGACGCCATCGCAGGATGTTATTCTTGGATCCTATTACCTTACCTTGGAGCCTTCGACACCGGCGGAGGAAAGTGGAAGGATTCCGTTGGCCGCAGCTCAAAGCGAAGCCTTGTTTGCCCAGTTGGATGGAGCATTGAAGACTCATGACTGGATTCGGATTCCCAACCCCGACTACGGACGCGAGACGGTTTTTGGTAATAGCGATCGTAAGACGATTACCACTACTTTGGGACGTATTCGCTTTAGCCAAATTTGGCCAAAAGAACTTGGATTCCTGAACTTCCAGGTGGATAAAGGCCAATTGGGCGATGTGATCAATAACACTTACAAGGTCTCTGGAGCTGAACAGACCGTTATCTCGCTTGATCGTTTGAAGAAGCTCGGCTTCGACGTCGCTACAATGGCTGGAATTTCCATCGGGATCGACGATATGATAATTCCCGAGAGCAAAAGCGGCATCGTTGAAAACGCATTTAATCAGATAGACGAAGTCGAAGGCCAGTACCGTAAGGGGATCATTACTACAGGTGAGAGATACAATAAGATTATCGACATCTGGACAGTGGCGACCGATGAAATCAAAAAGGCGGTATTCGAGAAGCTGCAGACGAACGACGGCAAACCTGGCGTAAATCCAGTATTCGTCATGATGGATTCCGGGGCGCGCGGCAACCCCAACCAAGTAAGGCAACTTTGTGGAACTCGTGGTTTGATGGCTAAGCCTTCTGGCGAAATCATCGAGCGACCAATTCTCTCTTCATTCCGCGAAGGCCTGACGGTTTTGGAGTACTTCATCTCGACGCACGGAGCTCGTAAAGGCTTGGCGGATACGGCACTCAAGACAGCGGACGCAGGATACTTGACCAGGAAGCTTTGCGATGTGGCGATGGATGTCATCATTACGGAAGACGATTGCGGAACGCGGGAAGGCATTTGGAAACGAGCGATCTTCGAAGGCGACGACGAAATCGTCAGTCTACGCGAGCGGATTGAGGGAAGATGTTCTTGTGACGATGTATTCAATCCCAGCAACCCAGATGAAATAATCGTTTCTTCAGGCGAACTAATCACGGAGGTGACAGCTCAGAAGGTCGAAGATTGCGGTATTGAGCGGCTCAAGGTTATGTCGCCTCTCACGTCCACTGCTAACTACGGTATCGATGCCAAGTCGTATGGGATAAATCCCGCTTCGAATGATGTAGCTAAGTTGGGCGATTCCGTGGGTATCATCGCTGCCCAGTCTATCGGAGAACCGGGAACTCAGCTGACAATGCGTACTTTCCATATTGGAGGTATTGCCAGCTCTGTGGTCACGGACCCTCGAATTATCGTGCGTAATTCCGGACGAGTAAAGTTCCGCGGATTAAGGCTGGTGCACATTGAAACTCCGGAAGGTCCCGTCTTTATTGCGTTGAACAAAACAGGATCGATCCAAGTTCTCGATAAGAATGATCGTGAATTGGAAGCCTACCCGATTGTAGTAGGATCTGCGATACGCATTCCCGATGGCGAGGAAATTGAAGCAGGCACCGTGCTGGCTAGCTGGGACCCGTATAATATTCCAAATCTTTCTGAAAAGGCGGGAACGGTCCGCTTCCGCGACATGATCCGTGGCGTTACCATCAAGAAGGAGCTGGACGAAAGCTCGGGACGTATCGCTACAGTGGTTATCGAGCACAAGGAAGACCTCAATCCGTCTGTTGAGATTTGTGATGACTCAGGCAAGGTTTTGGCTGTGTACAGTATTCCGACGGGAGCGCAGGTGGCCGTGGCCGAGGGTGACGTTATTGCCCAGGGCGCCCTATTAGCGAAAACGCCTCGTCAGGCATCCAAGACGAAGGATATCACCGGTGGTTTGCCCAGAGTTGCTGAGCTTTTTGAAGCCCGGCGCCCGAAGGAAGCTGCCGAGATGGCCCGTCTGGATGGAGTTGTGTCCTTCGGTGGTACGGTTCGTTCGAAGCGTAAGCTCATTGTTACCAATGAAGAAACGGACACCTACGAAGAGCATCTCATCCCACACGCTAAACAGATCATTGTTCAGGAAGGCGATGTCGTTCACAAAGGACAACATTTGACTGAAGGATCGGCAGATCCTCACGAGATCCTGGATATTCTGGGTCCGAGCGAGTTGTACAACTTCCTGATCAATGAAGTTCAGGAGGTTTACAGGCTTCAAGGGGTGACGATTAACGATAAGCATATCGAACTGATAATTCGACAAATGCTGCGCAAGGTTCGCATCACTGATCCGGGAGATACCGAATTCTTCTGGGGTGAGCAGGTTGAGCGTTCAACCTTCCTCCGCGAAAACAACCGAATCGTTGAGGCCGGTGGCAAACCAGCCGAGGCGGAGCCGGTCCTCTTGGGAATTACGAAGGCCTCGATCGAAACGGAAAGTTTCATCTCCGCGGCTTCGTTCCAGGAAACGACCCGAGTTCTTACCGATGCTTCGACGTTGAGCAAGGTGGACACCCTTCACGGATTCAAGGAGAACGTGATCATGGGTCACCTGATTCCTGCTGGAACGGGCTTACCGCAGTATCGTGATCTGCGGATCACGCTACCATTTGGTAGTGAGCTCGGCGAGGCGGAAGAGGAAGAGGTTGAGGGAGAGATCATGCCCAGCACCGAAGTCGGATAATTCCAGCTACTTTTATATAGATGTTCATTTTTCAAGCCGCG
>Ga0123365_1068047_pt1 | contig 13074 bp, 7 predicted proteins | sample GoM_2015_C6C_201_FD_105262 | JGI IMG/M metagenome (GOLD analysis project Ga0123365, IMG submission 105262) | Marine microbial and viral communities from Louisiana Shelf, Gulf of Mexico - GoM_2015_C6C_201_2m (Metagenome Metatranscriptome) | ecosystem: Environmental > Aquatic > Marine > Hypoxic... | reverse complement strand
GCCGATGTAGCTCAGCTGGCTAGAGCAGCTGATTTGTAATCAGCAGGTCGGGGGTTCGAGTCCCTCCATCGGCTCTAAGTGTTGGGGAGATACTCAAGCGGCCAACGAGGACAGACTGTAAATCTGTTGGTTTTCACCTTCGCAGGTTCGAATCCTGCTCTCCCCACAGAGTGTGTTTTTCTGAAAAAAAAATATAAGCGGGAGTAGCTCAGTTGGTAGAGCGTCAGCCTTCCAAGCTGAGGGTCGCGAGTTCGAATCTCGTCTCCCGCTCAACGCTTCTCAAGATGATTTATTGTCATGAGAAGCTTTTGAAAGTGCTTTTATTGCCGGTGTAGCTCAGTGGTAGAGCGCTTCCTTGGTAAGGAAGAGGTCACGAGTTCAATTCTCGTCATTGGCTCAGGAAGTGCTAATATAAAAGGTTCACCCAAAAATAGGGTGACTTTTGCATATATAAGAGTTTTATTAATAACTAAGTAACAAAAACAGAACAATGGCTAAGGAAACATTTGATCGTTCCAAACCACACGTTAACATCGGAACAATTGGTCACGTTGACCACGGAAAAACTACTTTGACAGCGGCAATCTCTGCGGTATTGTCTGCTCAAGGTCTTGCTGAAACTCGTGATTTCTCTTCTATTGATAACGCACCAGAAGAAAAAGAGCGTGGTATCACAATTAACACGTCTCACATTGAGTACGAAACTGCTAACCGTCACTACGCACACGTTGACTGTCCAGGTCACGCCGATTACGTAAAGAACATGGTTACTGGAGCTGCTCAAATGGACGGAGCTATCTTGGTAGTTGCTGCTACAGATGGTCCAATGCCGCAAACACGTGAGCACATCCTTCTAGGACGTCAGGTTGGTGTTCCAAGAATCGTTGTATTCATGAACAAAGTGGATATGGTTGACGATGAAGAGCTTTTGGAATTGGTTGACATGGAGATCCGTGATTTGTTGTCTTTCTACGATTACGATGGAGATAACGCACCAGTTATTCAAGGGTCTGCGCTTGGAGCGTTGAACGGTGAAGAGAAGTGGGTTGCTACGGTTAACGAATTGATGGAAGCTGTTGATTCATACATTGAATTGCCTCCACGTGATATCGATAAAGATTTCTTGATGCCAGTTGAGGACGTATTTACGATTACTGGTCGTGGTACAGTTGCTACAGGTCGTATCGAAACAGGTGTTATCAACACTGGAGATCCAGTTGATATCCTGGGAATGGGGTCTGAGAAATTGTCTTCAACTTGTACAGGGGTTGAGATGTTCCGTAAGATCTTGGATCGTGGAGAAGCTGGAGATAACGTAGGATTGTTGTTGCGTGGTATCGAGAAAAAAGATATCAAACGTGGTATGGTAATCTGTAAGCCTGGTTCAACTAAGCCTCACGCTAAGTTCAAAGCTGAGATCTACGTATTGAAGAAAGAAGAAGGTGGACGTCACACTCCATTCCATAACAAATACCGTCCACAGTTCTACTTCCGTACAACTGACGTAACAGGAGAAATCTTGTTGACAGACGGACGTGAGATGGTTATGCCTGGTGATAACGTTACAATCGAGGTGAACTTGATCGTGCCAGTAGCAATGGACAAAGGTCTTCGTTTTGCAATCCGTGAGGGAGGTAGAACAGTAGGAGCTGGTCAGGTTACTGAAATCATCGAGTAATATCGACTCCAAAGCACAAAGGTGCTTTTACATAAAATTAGGGGAGAGTTAGCTTTCCCCTTTTTATACACGGGTGTAGCTCAGTTGGTAGAGTAGTGGATTCCAAATCCATTGGTCGTGGGTTCGAGCCCTACCGCCCGTGCAAAATTGAAGAAATGTCAAAAGTGAAAGAATACTTAAGTGAAACTGTTACCGAAATGGTACACAGAGTTACATGGCCGACATGGAAAGAGCTTCAAAGTAACACAATCATTGTTGTTGTTGCGTCCGTGCTTATCGCCTTGATTATTTTTGTGATGGATTTTGTTTTCGGTATCACAGGAGGAGAAACTTGGCAAGGAGCATTAGGATTTATCTACCAAATTTTTAAATAGTCATACCCGATGGGAGAGATTAAAAAACGTTGGTACGTAGTTCGTGCTATAAGCGGAAAAGAGAAGAAGGTTAAGGAGTACTTGGACATGGAAATCTCACGTCTAAAGTTGAACGATTTTGTTGGACAGGTACTAATCCCCACAGAGAAAGTATTCCAAATCAGAAACGGTAAGAAAGTAAGCAAGGAGAGAGCATATCTCCCTGGTTACGTTTTGGTAGAAGCTGCACTTGTAGGTGAGGTTCCTCATGTTATCAAGGGTATTCCAAATGTAATTGGATTCCTTGGAGCTGAAAAAGGAGGAGACCCACACCCAATGAGAATGTCTGAAGTAAACAGAATTCTTGGTAAAGTGGATGAACTTTCTGAGACGGAAGAAGAAATGAAAATTCCATTTGTTGTTGGTGAGTCTGTTAAAGTAATCGACGGTCCATTCAACAACTTTAGTGGAGTCATTGATGAGATCAACGAGGAGAAGAAGAAACTGAAGGTGATGGTAAAGATCTTCGGAAGAAAGAACCTTCTCGAGTTGAGCTACATGCAGGTAGAAAAAGAAGTTTAAAGAGTATATTAACCGTAGAAGTGAAGAAAGCGATTAAAGCTTCCCGCAAGTATTCATGTTTGACTACATAAATCAACACAAATGGCTAAAGAAGTAGCAGGTTTGATCAAATTACAGATCAAAGGTGGTGCATCTAATCCAGCCCCTCCAGTTGGTCCCGCGCTTGGTGCGAAAGGGGTTAACATCATGGAGTTTTGCAAGCAGTTTAACGCTCGTACGCAAGATCGTCCTGGAAAAGTTTTACCAGCTGTTATCACTGTTTATAGTGATAAATCATTTGATTTCGTAATTAAAACACCTCCAGCAGCTGTTCAGATTCTAGAGCAGACTAAGCTTAAGAAAGGATCCTCTGAACCTAACCGTTCAAAAGTAGGGAACATTTCTTGGGACAAAGTTCGCATTATCGCTGAAGATAAGTTGCAAGATATGAATTGCTTTACTGTAGACTCTGCAATGCGCATGGTTGCAGGAACAGCGAGAAGTATGGGAGTTGTAGTAAAAGGTGGTGAAGCACCAGAAACTAAATAATTTGTAATTGTTATGGCAAGAATTTCTAAAAAGAGAAAAGAAGCCCTCGCGAAAATTGACGCAGAGAAGGCTTACAGCTTAGCAGACGCATGTAGTTTAGTTAAGGAAGTTTCAACTACTAAGTTTGATGCCTCAGTTGACGTGTGTGTGCGTCTTGGAGTAGATCCAAGAAAAGCAAACCAAATGGTAAGAGGAACTGTAGCTTTGCCTCATGGAACAGGTAAGGACCTTAAAGTTCTTGTATTGTGTACTCCAGATAAGGAGCAGGAAGCAAAAGATGCAGGTGCCGATTACGTTGGTTTGGATGAGTATATCACTAAAATCAAAGGAGGTTGGACTGATATCGACGTGATTATTACAATGCCAGCAGTAATGGGTAAAGTTGGTGCACTTGGACGTATTTTGGGTCCTCGTGGATTGATGCCTAACCCTAAAACTGGTACGGTAACAATGGACGTTGCGAAGGCAGTAACTGAAGTAAAAGCAGGTAAAATTGACTTTAAAGTTGATAAGTACGGTATCATCCATTCATCTGTTGGTAAAGCGAGTTTTGACAGCGTAAAGATTCAAGAAAATACACATGAGTTGATTCAAACGTTGATCAAAATGAAGCCATCATCGGCGAAAGGAACGTATATTAAAAGCATTTACCTAAGTGCTACCATGAGTCCTAGTATTCAAGTAGACGCTAAGTCTCTAATTGCTTAAAACGGATTTGAAATGACAAAAGAAGAAAAAGCAAAGTATGTAGACGAGTTGGCTGAGCAATTGGCAAACAACAACGTAATCTACTTAACGGATACAGCAGAATTAACAGTAGAAGCAGTAAACGGATTGCGTCGTAAAGCATTCAACGCTAATGTAAGTATGCGTGTTGTTAAAAACACATTACTTGAGAAAGCGATGGATCGCGTTGAAGACAAAGATTTCGGTGATCTTCGTGATACATTGAAAGGTGCGACTTCAATCATGTTCGCAGAAGTGGGTAATGCTCCAGCAAAACTTATCAAAGATCTTCGTAAGAAACTTGATAAGCCAGTTCTTAAAGGTGCTTGGATTGATGAAGGTGTTTACATTGGAGATGACCAATTGGGAACACTTGCTGATATTAAGAGCAAGGAAGAATTGATCGGAGAAATCATTGGATTGCTTCAAAGTCCTGCTAAGAACGTTGTTTCTGGACTTAAAGGAGCTGGTGGAAAAATCGCTGGTATCCTTAAAACCCTCGAAGAAAGAGGATAAAGCTAACGCACTTGCGGAAGCACAATTAATTATTATTTATTAAGAATTTTTTAAAACAAAAATAAAATGGCTGATTTGAAAGAAATGGCAGAAGCGTTAGTTAACTTGACAGTTAAAGACGTAAATGAACTAGCAAACATCCTTAAGGATGAGTACGGAATCGAACCTGCAGCTGCAGCTGTAGCAGTTGCTGCTGGTGGTGGTGCTGCTGACGGTGGTGGTGCTGAAGAAAAAACTGAGTTCGACGTAATCCTTAAAGCGGCTGGTGGTTCTAAATTGGCAGTAGTTAAATTGGTAAAAGAATTGACTGGTGCTGGTTTGAAAGAAGCTAAAGAAATGGTCGATAGTGCACCTGCAACGTTGAAAGAAGGTGTTTCTAAAGACGAAGCTGAAGGTCTTAAATCTTCTTTGGAAGAGGCAGGAGCTGAAGTAGAGATCAAGTAATTAGTTACTTAAATTTTGGGAAAGGCGTCCGTCATTTTGACGGGTGCCTATTCCTGTTTTTTCGCAGAGGGTACAGAATAGTGCTATTAATTTTCACCAAAAACGTTTGACCTTGGCAACAGCAAGCAAATTATCAACAAGAGTGAATTTTGCGTCGAGCAAAAATCAGTTCGCATATCCAGACTTCCTGGATATTCAACTAAAATCATTCCGTGAGTTCTTCCAATTGGAAACAACTCCAGAAAACCGGGACAGTGAAGGACTTTTTAAAGTTTTCGCTGAAAACTTCCCAATTACAGATACAAGAAACCAATTCGTTTTAGAGTTTCTTGATTACTTTATTGACCCACCGCGCTACACAATCGAAGAGTGTATTGACCGTGGATTGACGTATAGCGTCCCTTTAAAAGCGAAACTTAAATTATATTGTACTGATCCTGAGCACGAGGATTTCGAAACAATCGTGCAGGATGTATATCTTGGTACAATCCCTTACATGACTCCAAAAGGATCATTCGTGGTAAACGGAGCTGAGCGTGTTATCGTTTCTCAGTTGCACCGTTCACCAGGAGTGTTCTTCGGACAAAGTCGTCACGCAAACGGTACAAAGTTGTACTCGGCGCGTGTAATTCCTTTTAAAGGATCATGGATCGAATTCGCAACTGACATTAACAGTGTTATGTATGCCTACATCGACCGTAAAAAGAAATTACCTGTTACCACATTGTTCCGTGCAATCGGATACGAAAGTGATAAGGACATCCTTGAAATCTTTGACCTTGCAGACGAGCTCAAAGCAACAAAAACAAATCTAAAGAAAGCCATTGGACGTAAGTTGGCCGCTCGTGTATTGAAATCATGGGTAGAAGATTTCGTAGATGAAGATACAGGTGAGGTTGTTTCAATCGAACGTAATGAAGTATTACTCGATCGTGAAACTGTCCTCGAAGAAGAACACATTGACTTGATCATGGATTCAGGTGCTAAAACGATCATCCTTCACAAAGAGGATATCAACAGCGCTGATTTCACGATTATCTATAATACACTTCAGAAGGATACTTCAAACTCTGAAAAAGAAGCAGTAGAGCACATCTACCGCCAATTGCGTAATGCTGAGCCGCCAGATTATGAAACGGCGAAAGGAGTATTTGAAAAATTATTCTTCTCTGATACACGTTACGACCTTGGTGAGGTAGGACGTTTCCGTTTGAATAAGAAATTGGGAGATAACATGGAGGAAACTTCACGTGTATTGACCAAAACAGATATGATCTCGATCATCAAGTACTTGATCGAATTGATCAACTCGAAAGCGGATGTCGATGATATCGATCACCTTTCAAATCGTCGTGTAAGAACTGTTGGTGAACAGTTGTACTCTCAATTCGGAGTTGGTTTGGCACGTATGGCCAGAACAATCCGTGAGCGTATGAACGTTCGTGACAACGAAGTATTTACTCCAATTGACTTGATCAACGCGAAGACACTTTCTTCTGTGATCAACTCATTCTTTGGAACAAACCAGCTATCTCAGTTCATGGATCAAACGAATCCACTTTCTGAGGTAACGCACAAACGTCGTTTGTCGGCACTCGGGCCTGGTGGACTTTCTCGTGAAAGAGCAGGTTTCGAGGTTCGTGACGTTCACTACACACACTACGGTCGTCTTTGTACTATTGAGACACCTGAAGGGCCAAACATTGGTTTGATCTCTTCTTTGTGTGTATTCGCCAAAGTAAACAAGCTTGGATTCATTGAAACTCCTTACCGCGAGGTGAAAGGTGGAGTTGTTGATATCAAGAACGAGCCAGTTTATCTTTCTGCTGAAGAAGAAGATGAGCAAACAATTGCACAAGCAAATGCTCAGATTGATGATACTGGAAACTTCTTAACGGATACCGTAAAGGCACGTTACGAAGGTGACTTCCCAGTTGTTCCACCAACAGATCTATCGTTGATGGACGTTGGAGCTAACCAGATTGCGTCAATTGCCGCATCTTCTATTCCATTCCTGGAGCACGATGATGCCAACCGTGCCTTGATGGGATCGAACATGCAGCGTCAGGCAGTTCCATTATTGCAACCAAACTCACCAATCGTTGGTACAGGAATCGAAGAGCTAGTAGCGAAAGATTCTCGTGTATTAATCAACGCTGAAGGTGATGGGGTTGTTGAATATGTAGATTCAAATGAAATCGTTCTTAAGTACAACTGGACGAAAGAAGATAAGATTGTAAGTTTCGATGGTGAGGTGAAACGTTACCCACTTACAAAATTCCAAAAGACAAACCAGGGGTCTTGTATGAACTTGAAGCCGATCGTTAAGAAAGGTGACGTAGTTGAAGAAGGACAGGTTTTGTGTGAAGGATACGCAACTCAAGCAGGTGAATTGGCACTTGGACAAAACTTGAAAGTGGCCTTCATGCCTTGGAAAGGATACAACTTCGAGGATGCGATCGTTATTTCTGAGCGCGTTGTTCGTGATGATGTATTTACTTCGATCCACATCGATGAGTACTCATTGGATGTACGTGACACGAAGCGTGGAATGGAAGAGCTAACAGCGGATATTCCAAACGTAAGTGAAGAAGCGACAAAAGACCTTGATGAAAACGGATTGATTCGTATCGGTGCTGAAATCAAAGAAGGAGATATTCTTATTGGTAAGATCACTCCGAAAGGAGAGACGGATCCTTCTCCAGAAGAAAAACTGCTTCGCGCAATCTTCGGTGATAAAGCAGGAGACGTAAAAGACGCTTCATTGAAAGCAGGTCCTTCTTTGAGAGGAGTTGTTATCCAGAAGAAATTGTTCTCTCGTGCAGTGAAAGATCGTAAGGCAAAAGCACAGGATAAACCAATCCTTGAGAGCCTTGATTCAGATTTCGATAAGGAATTTGCAGAGTTGAAAGGGAGATTAGTAGAGAAGTTATTGGAGATCATCGGTGAAGAAAAATCAACGGGAGTATTCAACAACTTTAAGGAAGAGATTATTAAGAAAGGAACGAAGTTTTCTACACGTAATCTTGGAGCAATTGATTACTCAATTGTGAACCCTACTGAATGGACAAGTGATGCGAAGATCAACACATTGATTGGACGCGTAATTCACAACTTCAACATTAAATCAAACGATTTACTCGGAACATACAAGCGTAAGAAATTCCACATTTCAGTTGGTGATGAGTTGCCATCAGGAATTGTGAAAATGGCGAAAGTATACGTTGCGAAGAAACGTAAATTGAAAGTCGGTGATAAAATGGCCGGTCGTCACGGAAACAAAGGTATTGTTGCCAATATCGTTCGTACCGAAGACATGCCATTCTTGGAAGACGGAACACCAGTTGATATCGTGTTGAACCCACTAGGGGTACCATCACGTATGAACCTTGGTCAGATTTACGAAACTGTTCTTGGATGGGCAGGAGAGAAATTAGGAATGAAGTTCGCAACACCAATTTTTGATGGTGCGCACCCTTCTGAAATCGATAAATTGTCTGACGAAGCAGGAATTCCACGTTCAGGTAAAACTTACCTGTATGATGGAGGAACTGGAGAGCGTTTCCACCAAACGGCAACAGTGGGTATCATCTACATGTTGAAACTATCTCACATGGTAGACGATAAGATGCACGCTCGTTCAATCGGACCTTACTCGTTGATTACTCAACAACCTCTTGGAGGTAAGGCTCAGTTTGGAGGGCAAAGATTTGGTGAGATGGAGGTTTGGGCGCTTGAGGCGTTCGGAGCTGCAAACATCTTGCAGGAAATCTTGACAGTGAAGTCGGATGATGTGATTGGTCGTGCGAAAGCTTACGAAGCAATCGTTAAAGGAGACAATATTCCAGAACCTGGAATTCCTGAATCATTCAACGTATTGTTGCACGAGCTACGAGGATTGTGTCTGAACGTCACAATGGATTAATCACCGAATTAAAGAAACAACAAGCAATATTATGGCTTACAGAAAAGATACACCAAAGAAACAAAGTAACTTCAACAAGATCACGATTTCCTTGGCATCTCCAGAGATGATCCTTGAGAAATCAAGTGGTGAAGTACTTAAGCCAGAAACGATTAACTATCGTACGTACAAGCCAGAAAGAGACGGTTTGTTCTGCGAGCGTATATTCGGGCCTGTTAAAGATTACGAATGTCACTGTGGTAAATACAAAAGAATCCGATACAAAGGAATCGTTTGTGACCGTTGTGGAGTTGAGGTAACAGAAAAGAAAGTACGTCGTGAGCGTATGGGACACATCTCATTGGTGGTTCCAGTTGCACACATCTGGTACTTCCGTTCGTTGCCAAATAAAATTGGTTACCTCCTTGGACTTCCGACAAAGAAGTTGGATCAAATCATCTATTACGAACGTTATGTTGTTATCCAGGCGGGTATCGCGACACGTGAAGATGGTGAGGAGTTGAACCGTATTGATTTCTTGACGGAAGAAGAGTACCTGGACATCCTTGATACACTTCCAAAAGAAAACCAATACCTGGAGGACACAGATCCAAACAAGTTCATTGCAAAGATGGGTGCGGAAGCATTGTACGATTTGTTGAGAACAATGGATTTGGAAGCAACTTCTTATGACCTTCGCCACAAAGCGAATACAGAAACTTCTGTACAACGTAAGAACGAAGCATTGAAACGTCTTCAGGTTGTTGAGGCGATGAGAGATTCTCAAAACCGTATCGAGAACCGTCCAGAATGGATGGTTGTGAAGGTAGTTCCGGTTATTCCACCAGAATTGCGTCCACTTGTTCCATTGGATGGAGGTCGATTTGCAACATCAGATTTGAATGACCTCTACCGTCGCGTGATTATCCGTAACAACCGTTTGAAGCGTTTGATCGAGATTAAAGCACCAGAGGTAATTTTGCGTAACGAGAAGCGTATGCTTCAAGAGTCAGTAGATTCATTGTTCGATAACTCGCGTAAGTCATCAGCAGTGAAAACGGAGTCGAATCGTCCGTTGAAATCACTTTCTGACTCATTAAAAGGTAAGCAAGGTCGTTTCCGTCAAAACTTACTTGGAAAACGTGTTGATTACTCTGCACGTTCGGTAATTGTTGTTGGACCAGATTTGAAATTGCACGACTGTGGTCTTCCTAAGGGAATGGCTGCCGAGCTTTACAAACCATTCATCATCCGTAAGATGATCGAGCGTGGTATCGTAAAGACAGTGAAATCAGCAAAGAAAATTGTAGATAGAAAAGAACCAGTTGTTTGGGATATTTTGGAGAACATTTTGAAAGGACACCCTGTTCTTTTGAACCGTGCCCCAACGCTTCACAGATTGGGTATTCAGGCATTCCAACCAAAATTGATTGAAGGAAAAGCAATTCGACTTCACCCATTGGTAACAACAGCCTTCAACGCCGATTTCGACGGTGACCAGATGGCCGTTCACTTACCACTTGGTAATGCTGCAATTTTGGAAGCACAACTATTGATGTTGGCTTCGCACAACATTTTGAACCCAGCGAACGGTGCTCCAATTGCCGTACCTTCTCAGGATATGGTATTGGGTCTTTACTACATTACAAAGGCCAAAAAATCAGTTGGAGACGATATCGTTAAAGGTGAAGGAGGAATCTTCTACTCACCGGAAGAAGTGATCATCGCACACAACGAAGGTGCGTTGGATCTTCATGCTGCGATCAAAGTGAAAACACAAGATTTGGATGAGAACGGAGCAATCGTTACGAAAATGATCGAAACGACTTGTGGACGTGTTCTTTTCAACGAAAAAGTTCCATCTGAAGCAGGATTCATTAACGGTGTAATGACGAAGAAAGCACTTCGTGATATGATCGGACACGTATTGAAAATCTGTGGAACTTCTCGTACAGCTCAATTCCTTGATGATATTAAGGAGTTAGGATACCACATGGCCTTCGTAGGAGGATTGTCATTCAACTTGGATGATATTATCGTTCCTGAGGAGAAAGTAGCATTGGTTGACAAAGCTGAGAACGACGTAAAAGAAGTAATGGCCAACTATAACATGGGGCTTATTACAAACAACGAGCGTTACAACCAAATCATTGATATCTGGACGCATACAAACTCTCGATTGACGCACACGTTGATGGAGCAGTTGAAAAACGATAAGCAAGGATTTAACTCAATCTACATGATGTACGATTCTGGTGCACGTGGTTCGAAAGAGCAAATTCGTCAGCTGTCTGGTATGCGTGGTCTGATGGCAAAACCGCAAAAATCAGGGGCGTCATCACAAGACATTATTGAAAACCCGATTCTTTCGAACTTTAAGGAAGGTCTTTCGATCCTTGAGTACTTTATCTCTACTCACGGTGCCCGTAAAGGTCTTGCCGATACAGCCTTGAAAACGGCCGATGCAGGTTACCTTACTCGTCGTTTGGTAGACGTTGCACAAGACGTTGTGATCAATGCTGAGGATTGTGGAACATTGAGAGGTATCATCGCGACTCCGTTGAAGAAAAATGATGAGATCGTTGAACCATTGTACGATCGTATCCTTGGTCGATCAGTAGTAACTGACGTTTATGTTCCAGATACAGATGAGTTGATCGTTGCAGCTGGAGAGTTGGTAACTGAAGATATCGCTGAAGCAATTGAAGCAGCTGAGATCGATGAAGTGGAAATCAGATCGGTATTGACATGTGAGATGCGTCGTGGAGTTTGTTCGAAATGTTACGGACGAAACCTGGCAACTCACAGAAATGCACAAATCGGAGATTCTGTTGGTGTAGTAGCTGCCCAATCAATTGGAGAGCCTGGTACACAGTTGACGCTTCGTACATTCCACGTTGGGGGTACGGCATCGAACATTGCAGATGATTCTGATTTGAAAGCGAAATCTTCTGGTACAATCGAAATCGACGAGCTTCGTACATTGGTTCGTAAGAACAAAGATGGTGAAGACACAACAGTTGTTGTAGGTCGATCAGCAGAATTGAAATTGACGGATGCCAAAGGAAACATTACCATGACAGGTAACATTCCTTACGGTGCGGAAATCATGGTTCAAAGTGGAGACACATTGAAACGTGGTGACGTAATCTGTAAGTGGGATCCATATAACGCGGTAATCATCTCTGAGGTGAAAGGAACAATCGTATTCGATAATATTATCGAAGGTGTGACTTTCCGTGAAGAGGTCGATGAGCAAACAGGATTTACTGAGAAAGTAATTACTGAATCGCGTGATAAGAAAAAGAACCCGGCAATTCATATTATCGATCCTAAGTCGAAAGAGATCCTACGTGAGTACAGTATTCCTGTAGATGCTCACATCTCGGTAAGTGAAGGAGATAAGATTGAGGAAGGTGTGATCTTGGTTAAAATTCCACGTAAAGCTGGTAAAACTGGGGATATCACCGGAGGTCTTCCACGTGTAACTGAGCTATTTGAAGCACGTAACCCATCCAATCCAGCAGTAGTGTCTGAGATTGATGGTGTGGCAGAGTACGGTAAAATCAAACGTGGTAACCGTGAGATCAAAATCACGTCGAAAACGGGAGATGTGCGTAAGTACCTTGTACCACTTTCGAAACATATCCTGGTACAAGAAAACGATTTCGTACGTGCAGGTCAGGCCTTGTCTGTAGGAGCAATTACTCCTCGTGACATCCTGAACATTGAAGGTCCTACGAAGGTACAGGAATACTTGGTGAACGAGATTCAAGAGGTATACCGTCTACAAGGGGTAAAAATCAATGACAAGCACTTCGAAGTTATCGTACGTCAGATGATGTTGAAAGCACAAATCGTTGACGCTGGAGATACGCGCTTCCTTGAAGGACAATCTGTTCACAGAGCGGATATCATGGAAGAGAACGATTCAATCTACGGAATGATGGTGATTACTGATCCAGGAGGATCAACAGCCTTGAAAGCTGGTCAGATTGTTTCTGCAAGAAGACTGCGTGATGAGAACTCTCAAATGAGAAGAACTGATAGCGCATTGGTTGAAGCGAGGGATGCAGTGCCTGCAACATCTACAGCGTTGCTACAAGGGATTACACGTGCATCACTTCAAACACAATCGTTTATTTCTGCGGCATCGTTCCAGGAAACAACGAAAGTATTGAACGAAGCAGCAATCTCTGGTAAACAAGATGAGCTACTTGGATTGAAAGAAAACGTAATTGTTGGTCACTTGATTCCAGCAGGTACAGGAGTACGTCACTTCCAGAAAGTAGTTGTTGGTTCCAAAGAAAAATTGGAAGAGTTTGCAACCGATGCTGAAGTAG
>Ga0123365_1117101_pt1 | contig 13750 bp, 1 predicted proteins | sample GoM_2015_C6C_201_FD_105262 | JGI IMG/M metagenome (GOLD analysis project Ga0123365, IMG submission 105262) | Marine microbial and viral communities from Louisiana Shelf, Gulf of Mexico - GoM_2015_C6C_201_2m (Metagenome Metatranscriptome) | ecosystem: Environmental > Aquatic > Marine > Hypoxic... | reverse complement strand
TTTCAACGATATAATATACTTCTTCTTATCAATCAAGTCAAATCAGGTTTTGTTTATTTAGAAACGTTCGCATTGACGAGATTCAGCCAGCGCGTACACGATGGCTGATCCGTCGGCGGACAAACGTCTAGCCTTTATAGGCAACTACACGCTTTCTACGTTGAAACTGAAACAGGACAAATGGCTCAAGTGCCTGGGTGTCGAGGAGCACCTGACAGTGATCAAGGAGTTTGCCGACAAAGGCGAGAACGTTCTGCTCATCATATCGATCGGTGCCGGTGGTCTGCTCGTACCTGGGTTGGAGTTCTCCCCCAGCGGGAAAACCAAAGCGGTGTACTTCATCAAGCGAGCTCCGTCCTCCCTGTCCAACGACAACATCAAGGCACAGATGATCTTCGGTGATCTGTCGTACTCCCCACTCGAGCAGATGTCGTCATTAGTTGATGACGTTGTGGTTCCCTTACTTTCCAACGGTAGAAACCATGACAACTGGCCTCACGTGGTGTCGGGAGATGTCTTACGTCATGTACACAAACTGCAAAGCACCGTGTACGTCCTTACAGGACAGGTAAAAGGTCAGACTTTTCTCCCCCTTCCACCTGGTGCAGATCGAATCCCTGAACAAATCGCTGACTCGGATAAAAACCAAGCTCAACTAGTCGACCCAGCGATTCTGCACACGCTCGAATCAATTGTGATTGACTGGAGTCATCAGGTGCGAGATGTTTTAAAGCGGGATTCATCTGAGGCGCTTGTCACGCAGCAGAATCCGTTACCATCTGCTGAAATCAAGTTCTGGGAAGATCGCTACATCAATCTGAAATGCATCTACGAACAGTTACGTACACCTAAAGTACGTGTGATGGCCAACCTTCTCAGTGTGGTGGAAAGCAGTTACTCACCAGCGTTTGAAAAAATGTACAAACGCGTCGTTCAAGGTCTCACTGAAGCAGAGGATGTCCACATCCATCTGGAGGGTCTCAAGTGGATCATCATGGACATGGAGGAAGGAGAATTTGAAACCTACCTGGACTACGTTCGTCCCCTCTTCATCGTTCTCTGCAAGGTGTGGGCACACAGCGACTTTTACCGGACACCCGCACGTCTCACTGTCATTCTCACCGAGCTGTGCAACCTCATGATGACTCAGTGTCGAACATTCCTGAAACCCGATGAGCTGTTCAAAAACGAAGTTGACGATGTTTTCGCTCAACTCAGCATCGCTCACAAGACACTTGCCAAGTTCCGTGATTGTTACGACGAGTACAAAGGCTCACTGGCTCAGTTCTTTGCTGTATCAAAATCTAAAGTTGTTGAATGGGACTTTGAATATAGGCTTGTTTTCGGAACGTTCGACAAGTTTCTGGCTCGTCTCGCAAGCATCAAGGGACTGTTTTTGGATGCTCGAGACATGTTGAAACTTGAGAAGGTCGAATTTGGAGGCATCAAGGGAGCAGCATTGAGTCAACAAGTTGTTGTATTATTTGAACAATTCAATCAGCTTTTTACGATGTTCTCTGATGTTCAGTACAATCCTCTTGATCTCGAGTCAGATGAGTTCCTCAAAGACTTGAAGGTGTTTAACAACGCGATATCCGACATTGACATGAGGCTTGGATCGATTGTAGCACAGGGTTTCGACGACTGTCACGGCACTGAGACCACCTTCAAAATGATCACTCTTCTTGGTACTCTTCTAAACAGACCAAAGATCAGGCAGGACATGTGGCCACGCTATCCCTTCCTACTGCAGTTGTTCCATGATGAGCTGGACATGGCGAAAACCATCTTTGATATGCAAATGGCTGCAGGAAAGAAGCAAAAAGGCTATTTCCCTGTGAACAAGAACATGCCACAGGTCGCTGGTTCAGTACAGTGGACTAATCAGTTGAGGTTGAGAATTCAAAAGCCGTACCAGAGTTTCAAAATCATTGAACATCCGTGTATTGATTCTGATCATGGCGTTTTGATGAGCACCAAGTACGAGCAAATGATGCAGTTACTCAAGGGTTTCGAAGCGACAGTGTATGAAGATTGGGCAGCATCTGTCGATGAAAAGTCCGATTACAACCTCGCTCAACCGCTGGTGAAAAGGAACGAAAAGACCAACCTTCTCACTGTTAACTTTGACCCCCAGCTTGTTGCTGTTCTCCGTGAAGTAAAATACCTGGAAACAGAGGAAGGCAAAGATCTTCCCATCCCGGAAGAAGCAGCTAAGATTTTTGCTGCAAAAGAAGCCTTCCGAAAGTATGTGGCCAATCTTGATCTCACAGAAAAGTGGTACAACAAGGTGAGAAAAGAAATGATGGATGTTGAGCTTCCATTGGTGGAGGATCAGCTGCAGGACATCGATTCACAAATTGCCAAAGCTGAAACAGAACTCAGTTGGAAGAGCGATGGAATTTGGGAGTACATCGAAGAGTCGAGAGACATGGTTCGCGATTTGGAACAACGAACGCAGAAGGCAAAAGACAACGTTGTCAAGTTGCAAGGCATCATGCAAAAGTGGAAACTGTCTCTCTTTGAACGAAAAGGAGATAAACCGGAGGCACTTTTGAATCTGGGCGATCGAGAAGATAGATTGTCGAAACGGTACGCTGTCATCACTGAAACAGCAGCTCAAGTCCATGCTCTCATCGAGGAAAATCGTGGTCTGTTCAAATCCGCTGATGATACACAAGCGTGGAAAAACTACCTGGTCTACCTAGACGATATGGTGATTGATGGCTGTTTTGAGATGATTGAAACAACGCTCAACTTTTTCTTGAGTCAAACCGATTCGAAACTGAACATCTCTCCGCTGTTTGAAGTAGCTCTGCAGTTGGAAGAACCAAACATGGTTTTCACACCTTCGCTTGACCAAGAAGGAGAAGGATTTTACGAATTGGTTGAAGGACTTCTCTTCGATGTGTTTGCAATGTCCTCTCTCGTGCCTCACGTTGCTAAGGAAAGCAACGCTGAGCATTACCAGGCTGACATGGAAGACATGGCGGATTTGAACGACATCAAAGTGGAGATCATGGAACGAGTGCAGAGTGCCATGGCGAAAGCGTGGGAGTACAGAAACAGCTTCGACAACTACGCTTACCTCTGGGTTGATGATCGCAACGAGTTCATGAAACAGTTCCTTACCTACGGTCACGTCCTCACATCGGAAGAAATCGAAGCGCATGCTGACGAAGGGGTGCCTGAAAACCCGCCAACTCTGGACATGTTCAAGGAACAGGTTGACAACTATGAGACAATCTACACGGAAGTGGAAGCGATCGAACCAGTTGCAGTGATCGATGGGTGGTTCCGTGTTGATGCGAAACCTTTCAAGCAGCGACTTCTCAACATCATCAAAAGATGGAGTCTCATGTTCAAGCAACATCTCATTGACCACGTTGTCAACAGCCTCTCGGACCTTGAAGAGTTCATCAAGGTTGTCAGCAAAGGAATGTCGATCCAAGTTCATGATGAACTCGAGTACTCGGATCTTGTGTCTTTGATTGAAAGTCTTCGGAACGTGAAATCCCGTGAATCGGAAACTGACGGCATGTTTGAACCGCTGAAACAAACGATCGAACTCCTCAAAACCTACAATCAGGAGATGCCGGAGTTTGTCTACAAGCAACTTGAGGAACTGCCGGAGAAATGGAATCACACCAAGAAGACAGCTGCTACTGTCAAACAAGATGTTGCTCCACTTCAGTCCAATGAAGTCGCTGCACTCCGCAGAAAATGCTCAACTTTCGACGTCCAGCAGCATCAATTCCGAGAGAGGTTCAGAAAAGATGCTCCTTTCACGTTCAACGCTAACCGCGTCTACTCATCCCTGGATCGTTCTAACAGCCAGATCACCGTGATGGAAGTGAAGATGCAAGATCTGTACGAATCCGCCGCCATCTTTGAGATCAGCGCCCCTGATTTCAAACAAATGAAGCAGTGCAGAAAGGAGGTCATCATGCTGAAGTCACTGTGGGACATGATCAATGTGGTGAAAACATCGATCGGCGATTGGAAAACTACCAAGTGGGCGAACATCAACGTCGAACAGATGGAAATTGACTGCAAGAAATTCGCTCAGGAAATCAGATCTCTGGACAAGGAGATGCGTGCATGGGATGCGTTTGGTGGACTCGACTCGCTGGTGAAAAATATGATCACATCATTGAGGGCTGTTTCTGAGTTGCAAAACTCAGCTATCCGTGACCGTCATTGGCAGCAACTCATGCAAGCTACTGGAGTGAAATTTGTGATGAATGATGAGACCACTCTTGCTGATCTTCTTAGCCTCAATCTTCACAATTTTGAAGATGAGGTCCGTGGAATCGTTGACAAAGCTGTCAAGGAGATGGGCATGGAAAAGATCCTGAAAGAATTGGACATCACATGGAAAGACATGAACTTCACGTACGACCCACACAAACGAACCAAACTCCCGCTGCTGCTCTCCGACGAAGAACTGATTGAAACCCTTGAAGAAAACCAGGTTCAACTTCAAAACTTGATGACCTCGAAGTACATTGCTTTCTTCTTGGATCAAGTTTCATCTTGGCAGAAGAGGCTTTCTGTTGCTGATTCTGTCATTACCATTTGGTTTGAAGTGCAAAGGACCTGGTCTTACCTTGAAGCGATTTTCATTGGTTCTGAGGACATCCGATCTCAGCTTCCAGAAGATTCTGCGAGATTTGAGGGCATCGATACTGATTTCAGAGGATTGATTGCTCACATGGAGGTAACTCCAAACGTTGTGAAAGCCACCAACAAAGAAGGATTGTTTGACGCTCTTGATGATATCCAGCAAAGACTGTCACTTTGCGAGAAGGCACTTGCTGAGTATCTCGACACTAAACGTCTTGCTTTCCCACGATTCTACTTCGTGTCATCTGCTGATTTACTCGACATTCTGTCCAACGGTACCAACCCGGTAGCAGTGTCCCGCCATCTTTCCAAGTTGTTCGACAGCATGGCAAAACTCAAGTTCAAAGTGGATGACAACGACAACCCAACGAAACTGGCACTCGGCATGTTTAGTAAAGAGGATGAGTACGTTGAGTTTGAAACACCGTGTGAATGCATCGGTCCCGTTGAAGTTTGGCTCAATCGTTTGATGGAAGCCATGCAGAACTCTGTGAGAGCGGAAATCACCGAGGGAGCCGTCACCTACGAAGAAAATCCCCGTGAATCCTGGATCTTTGACTACCCTGCACAGGTTGCTCTTCTCGGCACACAAGTGTGGTGGACAACGGAAGTCAACATTGCGTTCGCCCGTCTCGAGGAAGGTTTTGAGAACGCCATGAAGGATTACTACAAGAAGCAGATCCAACAGCTGGACACTTTGATTCGGATCCTGGTGGGCAACCTGACAAGGAACGAACGTCAGAAGATCATGACCATATGTACCATCGATGTGCACGCCAAAGATGTCGTCGGAAAGCTCATTGATCAAAAGGTTGAAAGTTCTCAAGCGTTCTTGTGGCTGTCTCAACTGCGTTTGCGTTGGGATGATAAGGAGTCTCATGTGTTCGCCAACATTTGCGACGCCCAGTTCCGCTACTCGTACGAGTACCTTGGTTGCACCCCTCGTCTTGTCGTCACACCTCTCACTGACAGATGCTACATCACTCTGACACAGTCTCTCCACTTGAGAATGAGCGGAGCACCCGCTGGCCCTGCTGGAACCGGAAAAACTGAAACCACCAAAGATCTGGGAAGAGGTCTTGGCGTCATGGTCTACGTGTTCAACTGCTCTGAACAGATGGACTACAAATCTTGTGGAAACATCTACAAGGGATTGGCTCAGACTGGTGCATGGGGATGCTTTGATGAGTTCAACCGAATCTCTGTTGAAGTGTTATCTGTCGTCGCTGTGCAGGTGAAACTGATTCAAGATGCCATCAAGGAGAACCGCAGCAAGTTTGACTTTTTGGGCGACTACATCCGCCTCATTCCTACTGTCGGACTGTTCATCACCATGAACCCTGGTTACGCCGGAAGAACTGAACTTCCCGAGAATCTGAAAACGCTTTTCAGACCTTGTGCCATGGTGGTTCCTGATTTCGCTATGATCTGCGAGATTATGTTGGTCGCCGAAGGTTTCCTCACCAACCGTCTGCTGGCAAGAAAGTTCATCACTCTTTACACCCTCTGCAAGGAACTGCTGTCAAAACAAGACCATTACGATTGGGGTTTGAGAGCCATCAAATCTGTGCTGGTCGTCGCTGGTTCTCTCAAAAGAGCTGATCCTGATCGTGCCGAAGATCAGGTTCTGATGAGAGCTCTTCGAGATTTCAACATTCCAAAGATTGTCACTGACGACATGCCTGTCTTCATGGGTTTGATTGGTGATCTGTTCCCTGCTCTTGATGTTCCAAGAAAGAGAGATCCTGAATTTGAAAGAGTCATCAAGGAATCAATGCTGCAACTGAAGCTTCAAGCTGAAGACAACTTCCTGCTGAAGTGTGTCCAGCTTGAAGAACTTCTCAATGTGCGTCACTCTGTCTTCATCATCGGTGGAGCTGGTACTGGCAAGTCACAAGTTCTCAAGTCCCTTCACAAGACCTACGCCAACATGAAGAGGAAGCCAGTCTGGGTCGATCTCAATCCCAAGGCTGTCACCAATGATGAGCTCTACGGAATCATCAACCCTGCGACACGTGAATGGAAAGACGGTTTGTTCTCCACAATCATGAGAGATCTGTCCAACGTCACGCATGATGGACCCAAATGGATTGTGTTGGATGGTGATATCGATCCCATGTGGATTGAATCGCTCAACACTGTCATGGATGACAACAAGGTGTTGACTTTGGCCAGTAATGAGAGAATCCCATTGACACCAACAATGCGTCTCGTGTTTGAAATCAGCCATTTGAAGGCTGCTACTCCTGCAACTGTCTCGAGAGCTGGTATCCTTTTCGTCAATCCAGCCGATCTTGGTTGGAACCCACCGGTTGCGTCTTGGATTGATTCACGTGAGGTGCAATCGGAACGTGCCAATCTTACCATCCTCTTCGACAAATACATCCCACCCATTCTGGAAGCACTCAAGACCAGATTCAAGACGATCATTCCAATTCCCGAGCAGAGTATGGTCCAGATGTTGTGTTATTTGTTGGAAGTACTTCTCACCCCTGAAAACACTCCTCCTGATTGTCCAAAAGATCTTTACGAGCTCTACTTCGTTTTCGCCTGTATTTGGGCGTTCGGTGGTGCTATGTTCCAGGACCAGATTGTCGACCATCGTGTGGAGTTCAGCAAATGGTGGGTAACCGAGTTCAAAACCATCAAGATTCCCACCGGTTCCGGAACTGTGTTTGATCTCTACATCGACAGTGAGAGCAAAAAGTTTGTGCCCTGGACTGAAATGCTGCCCAAGTTCGTGCTGGACGTCGATCTTCCACTGCAGGCTATGTTGGTGCACAACTCGGAGACGATCCGTATCAAGTACTTTATGGATGTGCTGATGGCGAAGGACCGTCCGGTCATGTTGGTGGGCGGTGCCGGTACCGGTAAATCTGTACTGGTCCTCAACAAACTCAACTCGTTAGATGAGGACTCATACGCCGTCGCTAACGTACCCTTCAACTTCTACACGACATCGGCACTCCTGCAAACTGTTCTGGAGAAGCCTTTAGAGAAGAAAGCCGGTCGCAACTACGGTCCTCCTGGTACGAAGAAGCTGGTGTACTTCATTGACGATATCAACATGCCTGAAGTTGATAACTATGGTACAGTGCAACCTCACACACTCATCCGTCAGCACATGGACTACAAACATTGGTACGACAGAGTAAAACTTTCACTGAAAGAGATCCACAACGTTCAGTACGTCTCCTGCATGAACCCCACATCCGGTTCATTCACTATCAGCTCAAGACTTCAGAGGCACTTTTGTGTATTCGCGCTCAGCTTCCCCGGAAAGGACGCGGTGAAGACCATCTACAGTAGCTTCTTCACGCAGCATCTCAAGGTCAACGGTTTTCCGAACGCAGTGCAGAAGCAAGCGATGACACTGGTCGACTGCGCAATCGCTTTCCACAACAAAGTCACCAGCGTGTTCCTACCAACCGCTGTCAAGTTCCATTACGTATTCAATCTCAGAGATCTCTCCAACATTTTCCAAGGTATGTTGTTCGCACCGGTGGATGCAGTGAAGACTGTACCTCATATGCTCAAGTTGTATTTGCACGAAGCCAACCGCGTCTACCGTGACAAGCTGCTTGACGCTGAAGATATGAAACAGTTTGACGATCTTGCCATCGATAACGCAAAGAAGTTTTTCGACGACCAACCTGATGACATACTGAAACCGAACCCGCACATTTTCTGTCATTTTGCCACCGGTATCGGAGAGCCCAAGTACATGGCGATTCCGAGTTGGGACGTTGCCAGAAGTTTACTTGAGGAAGGTCTCGACAACTATAACGAAATGAACGCTACGATGAACTTGGTGCTTTTTGAAGATGCCATGTCACACATCTGTCGAATCAACCGAATCTTTGAGAGTCCTCGCGGGTACGCTTTACTGGTCGGTGTCGGAGGTTCCGGAAAGCAGAGTCTCTCGAGACTGGCTGCATTCATCAGTAGTTTGGACGTCTTCCAGATCACATTGAGAAAGGGATACGGTATCGCCGATCTCAAGGTTGATCTGGGTAGCATCTTCGTGAAGGCGGGACAGAAAAACCTGGGAGTTGTGTTCCTGATGACGGACGCGCAGGTTGCCGACGAACGTTTCCTGGTTCTGGTGAACGACATGTTGTCCACTGGTGAAGTCGCCGATCTGTTCCCGGATGACGAGATAGAAGAGATCATCAACGGCGTCAGGAACGAAGTAAAAGCGGCCGGATTTCAGGACACCAGAGAGCAGTGCTGGAAGTTCTTCATTGATCGTGTCCGAAAGAACCTTAAGGTGGCCCTGTGCTTCTCGCCGGTCGGCACCACACTCCGTGTCCGCGCACGTAAATTCCCCGGTGTTGTCAACTGCACCGCTATCGATTGGTTCCATGAGTGGCCTCAAGACGCTCTTGAATCTGTCAGTCTCCGGTTCTTGGGTGACATCGAATTCATCCAGAACGATGCTCAAAGAGAGTCAATTAGCAAGTTTATGTCCTACGTGCAGATCAGTGTAAACAACCTCAGTAAAGAGTACTTAACGAACGAGAGGCGTTACAATTACACCACTCCGAAGAGTTTCTTGGAGCAGATCGCCTTGTATGGAAAACTGCTCGCTCTCAAGAACAACGAACTGCAGGCTTCTGTTGAACGCCTTGAAAACGGCTTGCAAAAGCTGAAGAGCACTGCTGCCCAGGTCGATGACTTTAAGGCCAAGCTCGCTGCTCAAGAGATTGAACTGAAACAGAAAAACGAAGATGCTGATAAGTTGATTGAAGTCGTTGGTATCGAGTCCGAGAAAGTAGGTAAAGAAAAAGCTTTCGCTGATTCGGAGGAGGAAAAAGTCACTGTGATCGAGATTGAAGTAACGAAAAAAGCAACTGATTGTGCCAACGATTTGGCAAAAGCAGAACCTGCTTTGGTTGCAGCACAGGAAGCCTTGAACACTTTAAACAAGGGTAATCTGACTGAGTTGAAATCGTTTGGTGCCCCGCCACCAGCTGTGGTAAATGTCATCGGTGGTGTTATGGTGCTGCTGGCCCCTGGTGGAAAAGTACCCAAAGATAGAAGTTGGAAGTCAGCGAAAGCTACCACTATGAACAAAGTTGATGTTTTTTTGGATCAACTCCTCAACTATGACAAAGAAAACATCCCAGAGACTTGTTTGAAAGCCATCAAACCGTACCTGTCCAATCCCGAGTTTGACGCGGATTTTATCCGTGGAAAATCACTTGCCGCCGCTGGATTATGCGCGTGGGCAATCAACATTGTACGTTTCTACGAAATCTTCTGTGACGTCGAACCGAAACGTAACGCTCTGGCGAAAGCGAACGCCGAACTGTCTGCAGCTCAAGAAAAGCTCAAGAAAATCAAAAACCAAATCGCGATTCTGAATGAAAATCTGGCAACACTGACTGCTCAGTTCCAGGAGGCTTCAGATGCCAAACAGAAATGTCAGGAAGAAGCAGAAGCCACCCAGCTGACAATCTCACTCGCTAACAGACTTGTTGGTGGACTGGAGAGCGAAAATGTTCGTTGGGCCGAATCAGTCAAGAACTTCCGGGAACAAGAGACTCAATTGACGGGAAATGTTCTCATGATTACTGCTTTTGTCTCCTACCTTGGTTACTTTGACAAGTCGTACCGTCTTCGTCTTCTGGAGGATATGTGGATGCCATTCCTGAAAGGTCTAGCGACACCGATCGCCATCACGGAAGGGTTGGATTTCCTCAACATGCTCACTGACGAGGCAGATATCGCAGCATGGAGTAACGAAGGTCTCCCATCTGACAGAATGTCCACTGAGAACGCCACCATCTTGTCCAACTGTGCTCGTTGGCCTCTGATGATCGATCCTCAACTGCAAGGTATCAAATGGATTAAACAGAAGTATGGAGATGAGCTGAGAGTACTCAGAATCGGACAAAAGGGATTCCTTGATATTATCGAGAACGCTTTGGCATCTGGTTATCCGGTCCTCCTGGAGAACATTGAAGAAACAGTTGATCCGGTTCTCGGCCCACTGCTCGGACGTGAAACTATCAAGAAGGGAAGGTACATCAAGATCGGTGACAAGGAATGTGAATACAACCCAGCTTTCCGACTGATCCTGCATACAAAGCTTGCCAACCCTCACTACCAACCTGAGATGCAGGCTCAGTGTACTCTCATCAACTTCACCGTCACCAGAGACGGTCTTGAAGATCAGTTGCTTGCTGACGTCGTCGGTATGGAGAGACCTGATCTCGAGGAACTCAAGGCAAAACTGACGAAACAGCAGAACGATTTCAAAATTGTGTTGAAGCAACTGGAAGATGATTTACTTGCTCGTCTGTCCAACGCATCTGGTAACTTTTTGAGTGACACTGCTCTGGTGGAGAGTCTTGAAAACACCAAGAAAACAGCTGCTGAGGTGGAAGAGAAGGTGAAACAAGCGAAGATCACTGAAGTGGAGATCAACGATGCACGTGAAAACTACCGCCCTGGTGCAGCAAGAGCGTCACTACTCTACTTCATCCTTAACGATCTCAACAAGATTCATCCCATGTATCAGTTCTCTCTCAAATCTTTCAAGATTGTCTTCGAGCATGCTGTCAAGCGCGCGATTCCGGACCAAGTTCTCAAGAACCGTGTAAAGAACATCATCGAGTCAGTAACATACATGTCCTTCCAGTACACGGCAAGAGGTCTCTTTGAAAAACACAAGATTATCTTCACGGCGCAAGTGGCTTTCCAGGTTCTTCTTGCTCAGAAGGCCATCAACCCAGTGGAGTTGGACTTCCTGTTGCGTTTCCCGACACAGGTCAACGTATCATCGCCTGTGGACTTCCTCAGCAATTCAGCATGGGGATCCATCAAATTACTATCTGAGATGGAAGAGTTCCGAAACTTGGACAGGGACATCGAAGGGTCGGCAAAGCGATGGAAGAAACTGGTTGAGAGTGAGGCACCTGAGAAGGAAAAACTGCCTCAGGAGTGGAAGAACAAGAATGCCCTCCAGAAACTCTGTATTATGAGAGCACTTCGAGCTGACAGAATGACTTATGCTGTCAAGGAGTTTGTTACGGAGAAACTGGGAACACAGTACACAGAGAACAGAGGCATCCCGTTCGAAAAGTCGTACGAAGAAACCGGTCCACAAACACCGACCTTTTTCATTCTCTCACCAGGTGTCGATCCTCTGGTTGATGTTGAGAAGCTTGGAAAGCAGTTGGGATTCACAATGGATAACAAGAACTTCCACAACGTGTCCCTGGGACAGGGTCAAGAGGTGGTGGCCGAAGCCGCTCTGGATGCCGCTGCCGAACATGGTCACTGGGTCGTTTTACAGAACATCCATCTTGTCAAGAAGTGGCTGATGGCTCTGCAAAACAAACTTGAAAAGCACAGTATTGGTAGTCACAAAGATCTTCGAGTGTTTATGAGTGCCGAACCTGCTGGTATCCCGTCAGCACATATCATCCCGCAGGGTATTCTCGAAAATTCCATCAAAATCACCAACGAACCGCCGACCGGTATTCAAGCTAATGTTCACAAAGCGTTGGACAACTTCAACCAGGCTACATTGGAGATGTGCGCACGTGAGGTGGAGTTCAAAGGTATTCTGTTCTCGCTCTGTTACTTCCATGCTGTAGTGTGCGAACGAAGAAAGTTCGGTCCACAAGGTTGGAACAGAGTGTACCCGTACAACACTGGTGATCTCAAGATATCTGTCAACGTACTCTACAACTACCTGGAATCCAACTCATCGGTACCTTGGGACGATCTCCGCTACCTGTTTGGTGAGATCATGTACGGTGGACACATTACTGACGATTGGGACAGGACGCTGTGCCGAACCTACCTAGGAGAGTACCTTCATCAGGACATGTTTGACGCTGTTCTTCTACTTGCTCCCGGCTTCCCTGTACCACCTACTATGGATTACAACGGTTACCATCAGTATGTGGATGACGTGTTACCACCGGAGAGTCCCTACCTCTACGGGTTGCATCCTAACGCTGAAATCGACTTCCTCACCACCACTTCCGACAACCTGTTCCGAACCATCTTGGAACTTATGCCCAAAGATGCCGGCTCCGGGGGAGGTGGAGGCCCCAGTCGTGAAGAAAAGATCAAAATCATTCTTGACGAGACCCTGGAGAAACTCCCTGATGCTTTCAACATGATGGAACTGATGGCGAAGGTGGAACCAGCTGACCGTACACCCTACGTTGTTGTTGCATTCCAGGAGTGCGAACGAATGAACATACTCACTGGTGAAATCAGGACCACTCTGAAAGCCCTCAATCTGGGTCTGAAGGGTGAGCTTACCATCACCCCCGCTATGGAAGGCCTTGGAAACGCCCTCTTCCTGGATTCCGTTCCTGAGTCATGGGAAAAGAAAGCTTATCCATCAATGTCCGGATTCACAGAATGGTACGCTGACTTGCTTCTTCGTATCAAAGAGCTGGAGAACTGGACTTCCGACTTCCAACTTCCTGCCGCTGTATGGTTGGGCGGGTTCTTCAACCCACAGAGTTTCCTCACCGCTATTATGCAGTCCATGGCACGTAAAAACGAATGGCCTCTTGACAAGATGTGTTTGCAATGCGATGTCACCAAGAAAAACAAAGAAGACTTCAGTTCATCGCCCAGAGAAGGAGCATACATCCATAGTCTCTACATGGAAGGTGCAAGATGGGACACTCAGACGTCTTTGATCAGTGAAAGTATCATGAAAGATCTCACACCCACTGTTCCAGTCATCTTTATCAAGGCTATTACAGTTGACAAACAGGACCTCAAGAACATGTACTCCTGCCCTGTGTACAAAACCAAGATGAGGGGTCCCACCTATGTGTGGACTTTCAATTTGAAGACCAAAGAAAAGCCCGCAAAATGGGTTATGGGAGGTGTTGCTCTACTACTCTCTGTCTAGTAGGCCGTTGATGAATGTACCTTAACTTCAAGCGGCTTGGAATTTTTGGCTGCATCTATGTAATAAGTTCTTATGCAATCCGTAAAACGCTTGAGGAACAGCTATCAAACCAAAATGATATTGCCGTCTGCTAAGTTAACTTAAATTGCGACTTCATCAATTAGACTTAACGGAACGCAACTTGATGACGACTTCGGAAACGGATATTACGACTACGATTTTTGCCTCACG
>Ga0123365_1056563_pt1 | contig 13831 bp, 27 predicted proteins | sample GoM_2015_C6C_201_FD_105262 | JGI IMG/M metagenome (GOLD analysis project Ga0123365, IMG submission 105262) | Marine microbial and viral communities from Louisiana Shelf, Gulf of Mexico - GoM_2015_C6C_201_2m (Metagenome Metatranscriptome) | ecosystem: Environmental > Aquatic > Marine > Hypoxic... | reverse complement strand
CCGCCACACAACAGGTAAGTTATCCGTTGTGTGGTGATGTAAGTCATTTAAATAAAGGCTTGCATCGAATACAGCAACTCCGATTTGGAGTTGAATGTTTTAGTGATACGGCCCCCTTATTCAATAAATAGGGTGATGGCTCGTATTTTATTCGTTCTTTTTTTAGGGGATTTGATTCCATGTCAAATCAAAGAATTCGCATTCGTTTGAAAGCGTTTGATCATCGTTTGATTGATCAGTCTACTGCAGAAATCGTTGACACAGCAAAGCGCACCGGTGCTCAGGTTCGTGGTCCAATTCCACTTCCGACTCGCAAAGAGCGTTTTACCGTTTTGATTTCTCCACACGTTAACAAAGATGCGCGTGACCAGTACGAGATTCGTACACACAAGCGCATGATTGATATCGTAGAACCAACTGACAAGACTGTTGACGCGTTAATGCGTTTAGATCTTGCTGCTGGTGTCGACGTTCAAATCAGCTTGGGTTAATAGGGGGTTTTTGACATGACTATAGGTCTAGTCGGACGTAAAGTTGGTATGACTCGCATCTTCACTGAAGAAGGCGTATCAGTACCAGTTACAGTCGTAGAAGTTGAAGCCAACCGTGTTGCTCAAGTTAAGACACTTGAAAACGATGGTTATAATGCGCTTCAAATCACAACGGGTAGCAAGAAAGCTAACCGTGTAAACAAGCCAGAAGCAGGTCACTTTGCTAAAGCAGGTATCGAAGCCGGTCGCGGTCTTTGGGAATTCCGTTTAGCAGCAGGTGAAGGCGAAGGTTTAGAAGCTGGCAGTGAAATCACTGTTGACTTGTTCAATGACACTAAGTTAGTTGACGTAACAGGCACATCTAAAGGTAAAGGTTTCCAAGGCGGTATCAAGCGTTGGAATTTCCGTAGCCAAGATATGACTCACGGTAACTCACTATCTCACCGTTCAAACGGTTCAATTGGTCAGTGTCAAACACCAGGTCGTGTTTTTAAAGGCAAGAAAATGTCTGGCCACATGGGTGCTGAGAAAGTTACTACTCAGAACCTTGAACTAGTTCGCGTTGACGCAGAGCGTAACTTGCTTCTTATTAAAGGTGCAGTTCCTGGCGCTACTAATAGCGACGTCATCGTAAAGCCAGCTGTTAAAGCCTAACGTCTGAGGAGAATTGTGATGGAATTAGCATTAAAAGACGCGTCAGGCGCTCTTGAAGTTTCCGAAGCAACCTTTGGACGTGAGTTTAATGAAGCTTTAGTACACCAAGTAGTTGTTGCTTATGCAGCAGGTGCTCGTCAAGGTACTCGTGCTCAAAAAACTCGTTCTGAAGTTAGCGGCGGCGGTAAGAAGCCATGGCGTCAAAAAGGTACTGGCCGTGCACGTGCTGGTACAACTCGTGGTCCAATCTGGCGTTCTGGTGGCGTAACATTCGCTGCTAAACCTCAAGATCACAGCCAAAAAGTTAACCGTAAAATGTACCGTGGTGCGATTCAAAGCATCCTTTCTGAACTAGTACGTCAAGAGCGTCTAGTTGTAGTAAACGACTTTGCGGTAGAAACACCAAAGACTAAAGAGTTAGTTGCTAAATTAAAAGGTTTGGAGCTTAAAGACGTATTAATCGTTACTCCAGAAGTTGATGAGAACCTATTCTTATCTGCTCGTAACCTTTACAAAGTTGACGTTCGTGACGTTGCTGGCATCGACCCTGTTAGCCTAGTTGGTTTCGAAAAAGTTTTAATGACTGCAAGCGCAGTTAAGCAAATCGAGGAGATGTTAGCATGATAAGCGAAGAACGTTTGTTAAAAGTGCTTTTAGCACCAAACATTTCTGAAAAAGCAACGATGGCTGCTGAAGCGAACAACACGATCGTATTCAAAGTAGCTAAAGATGCGACTAAAGCTGAAATCAAAGCTGCGGTTGAAAAACTTTTCGAAGTTGAAGTAAATGGTGTTCGTACACTGAATGTTAAGGGTAAAACAAAACGTACTGGCATGCGTTTCGGCCGTCGTGCTGATTGGAAAAAAGCCTACGTTACTCTTGCTGAAGGAAGCGACATCGACTTCATCGGCGGCGCAGAATAATAGGAGTATATAGAATGGCTGTTGTAAAATGTAAGCCTACTTCTCCGGGTCTTCGCCACGTTGTTAAAGTGGTTAACCCAGAGCTTCACAAAGGCAAGCCTTACGCTCCACTTTTAGAGAAAAACTCTAAGTCTGGTGGTCGTAACAATAATGGTCGTATTACTGTTCGTCACATTGGTGGTGGTCATAAGCAACATTACCGTGTAATCGACTTTAAGCGTAACAAAGATGGCATTCCTGCAACTGTAGAGCGTTTGGAATATGATCCAAACCGTAGCGCTAACATTGCGTTAGTACTATATGCAGACGGTGAGCGTCGCTACATTCTTGCACCTAAAGGTGTTTCAGCTGGAGATCAAATCCAGTCTGGTGTAGACGCGCCTATCAAAGCTGGTAATACATTACCAATGCGCAACGTACCAGTAGGTAGCGTTGTTCACGCAATCGAGTTAAAGCCAGGTAAAGGTGCTCAAATCGCACGTGCTGCTGGTACATATGCTCAATTAGTTGCTCGTGACGGTGCATACGTAACTTTGCGTCTTCGTTCAGGCGAAATGCGTAAAGTGTTAGCAGATTGTCGCGCAACTCTCGGTGAAATCGGTAACGCGGAACACATGCTTCGCTCTCTAGGTAAAGCAGGTGCTTCACGTTGGCGTGGTGTTCGCCCAACTGTTCGTGGTGTTGCCATGAACCCAGTTGATCACCCACACGGTGGTGGTGAAGGTAAAACTTCAGGCGGTCGTCATCCGGTATCTCCTTGGGGTATGCCAACTAAGGGTTATAAGACTCGTAAGAACAAGCGTACAGATAAGTTCATCGTACGTCGTCGTACTAAATAGTACTAACTAAGTAAAGAGGATTCACCATGCCACGTTCTCTCAAGAAAGGTCCTTTTATTGACCTACACTTGTTGACGAAGGTAGAGAAAGCGGTGGAAAGCGGGAATAAAAAACCAATTAAGACTTGGTCCCGTCGTTCAATGATCATTCCTAACATGATTGGATTGACCATCGCTGTCCATAATGGGCGTCAACACGTTCCTGTATTTGTAACTGACGAAATGATCGGTCACAAATTAGGAGAATTTGCACCAACTCGTACTTATCGCGGTCACGCTGCAGATAAGAAAGCGAAGAAGAAGTAAGGGGAAATTAAATGGAAGCTATGGCTAAACATTCATTTGCCCGCGGTTCTGCTCAAAAAGCACGTTTGGTCGTTGACCAAATCCGTGGTTTGCACGTAGAGAAAGCACTTGAAATCTTAACTTACAGCAACAAATCTGCTGCCGTTTTAGTTAAGAAAGTATTAGATTCTGCTATCGCAAACGCTGAGCACAACGAAGGTGCAGATATCGACGAACTTTTTGTTAGCAAAGTATTTGTTGACGAAGTTCCTACTATGAAGCGTATCAAGCCACGTGCTAAAGGCCGTGCTGATCGTATTCTAAAACGTACTAGCCACATTACTGTGGTTGTATCAGATAGCTAGGAGAGTATTAGTATGGGTCAAAAAGTACATCCTACCGGTATTCGCTTAGGTATCACTAAACCTTTTGCGTCTACATGGTATGCAAGTAGCAAAGAATACGCGAGTAACTTACACAGTGACCACTTAGTTCGTCAGTATTTATCTGAAGAACTAAAGCGTGCATCTTTGTCTAAAATTGTTATTGAGCGTCCAGCTAAAAGTATTCGTGTAACTATCCACACAGCACGTCCTGGTGTTGTGATTGGTAAGAAAGGTGAAGACGTTGAAAAACTTCGCCAACGCGTTTCAAAAATCGCTGGTGTTCCTGCGCAAATCAATATTGCCGAAGTTCGCAAGCCAGAAATGGATGCGCAACTTGTTGCTGACAGCATCGCAAGCCAATTAGAGCGTCGTGTTATGTTCCGTCGCGCTATGAAGCGTGCAGTACAAAACGCAATGCGTTTAGGTGCTAAAGGTATCAAGGTTGAAGTCAGCGGTCGTTTAGGTGGTGCGGAAATCGCACGTTCTGAATGGTATCGTGAAGGTCGTGTACCACTTCATACACTTCGTGCCGACATCGATTATGCAACTGCACGTGGTGAAACTACGTACGGTACTATCGGTATTAAAGTCTGGATCTTCAAAGGCGAAGTTTTAGGTGGTGTTCCTCAACAAGAAGCGCCAGCTCCGAAGCCTAAAAGAAAAGGCAAAGGCAAAGGCAGTAAGTAGGGGAATAAGTAATGTTACAACCAAAACGTACTAAATTCCGTAAGCAAATGAAACTGCGCAACCGTGGTCTTGCACACACGGGTAGTTCAGTTAGCTTCGGTACTTATGGCTTGAAATCGGTTGAGCGTGGTCGTATGACTGCTCGTCAAATCGAATCAGCTCGTCGTGCCATGACTCGTCATGTTAAGCGTCAAGGTAAAATCTGGATTCGCGTATTCCCTGATAAGCCAATTACCAAGAAACCTCTTGAGGTTCGTATGGGTAAAGGTAAAGGTGGCGTGGAATATTGGGTTTGTCAAATCCAACCAGGTCGTGTTCTGTATGAAATGGAAGGTGTTTCAGAAGATTTAGCACGTGAAGCTTTTGCTTTAGCTGCAGCTAAACTTCCGTTCAAAACAACTTTCGTAACTAGGACGGTAATGTAATGAGCGAACTAAGAGAAAAAAGTGTAGAAGAGCTAAATGCTGAACTTCTTAACTTATTGCGTGAGCAGTTTAACTACCGCATGCAACTAAGTACTGGTCAGTTAGCACAGACGCATTTAATTAGGAAAGTACGCCGCGACATCGCGCGCGTTAAGACAATCTTGAACGAGAAGGCAGGTGAGTAATGAGCGAAGCTAAGATTCGTACAGTACAAGGCCGCGTAGTAAGTGACAAGATGGACAAATCTATCACTGTCCTTATTGAGCGTCGTGTAAAACACCCTATCTACGGTAAGTTCATGATTCGCTCTACTAAGCTTAAAGCGCATGACGAAACCAACCAATGTAATGAAGGCGATATCGTGACAATTCGCGAATGTGCGCCTATCTCTAAGAGTAAATCTTGGACATTAGTTGACGTAGTAGAAAAAGCTTAATCTATTGGCTTTTAAAGAAAAAACGGCCCTAGTGGCCGTTTTTTTATTTAAGAAAGAAAGCTAGCAATTTGGCTTGTTAGCGAAATTGAAATTATGGCTACCACTTTTTGAACAGTGGTGTTATAATCTCGCGCCCGTCGATTTTAGGCGGGTAAAATAAAGGCAGTGAGAGGCCAATAATTGGTCTTGAATTTTTTAACAGCGGAGCACATATAATGATCCAAATGCAAACACAGCTTGACGTTGCTGATAACAGTGGCGCTCGACGCGTGCAATGTATTAAGGTCCTAGGTGGCTCGCACCGTCGCTATGCGCACATTGGCGACATCATCAAAGTTGCCGTTAAGGAAGCAATTCCTCGCGGTAAAGTTAAAAAAGGTGATGTACTTAATGCGGTAGTGGTGCGTACTAAAAAGGGCGTACGTCGTCCGGATGGTTCAGCTATCCGTTTTGATGGCAACGCGGCAGTAATGCTTAATGCAAGCTTACAGCCAATTGGTACTCGTATTTTTGGACCTGTGACACGTGAACTACGTACTGAAAAGTTCATGAAAATTGTGTCATTGGCACCTGAAGTACTATAAGGAGTCACGATAATGGCATCTAAAATTCGTCGTGATGATGAAGTAATCGTACTTGCTGGTAAAGATAAGGGCAAACGTGGCAAAGTCACTAAAGTTCTTACTGAAGACAGCAAAGTATTCGTTGAAGGTGTAAACATCATCAAGAAACACCAAAAACCTGTTCCTCAATTGCAACAGGCTGGCGGTATTATTGAGAAAGAAGCACCTATTCATGTTTCTAACGTAGCCCTTGTAAATCCAGCTACTGGTAAAGCGGACCGCGTTGGTTTTAGATTTGAAGACGGCAAAAAAGTACGTTTCTTTAAATCTAATAATGAACTAGTTTAATTAATTGGAGTTAACGATGGCGAAACTGCATGATTTTTATAAAGATACAGTTGTTGCTGAGCTGACTAAACAGTTCAACTACAAAAGTGTCATGCAAGTCCCTCGGATTGAAAAGATCACCCTTAATATGGGTGTTGGCGAAGCAATTTCTGATAAAAAAGTATTAGAGCACGCCACAAATGATCTGACTGCAATCTCAGGCCAAAAGCCTCTAATCACAAAAGCACGCAAATCTGTTGCTGGCTTTAAGATTCGTGAAGGCTATCCGATTGGCGCAAAAGTAACCTTACGCGGCGAACGCATGTGGGAATTCTTTGAGCGTTTAGTATCAATTTCAATTCCTCGTATCCGTGACTTCCGTGGTTTAAACCCGAAGTCGTTCGACGGCCGTGGTAACTACAGCATGGGTGTGCGTGAGCAAATCATATTTCCTGAAATCGATTACGATAAAATCGATAAGATTCGTGGACTTGATATCACTATCACAACTAGTGCGCGAAGTGATGAGGAAGGTCGTGCTTTGCTGACTGCCTTTAACTTCCCATTTAAGAAATAAGGTGTAAGGTTATGGCTAAATCGTCAATGAAGGCACGTGAAGCGAAACGTGCAAAGTTGGTAGCTAAGTACGCTGAAAAGCGTGCTGCATTAAAAGCTATTATTTCTAGCGTAGACTCTTCAGAAGAAGAGCGCTGGGATGCAGTATTAAAGTTACAAACTTTACCTCGTGACTCGAGCAGCAGCCGTCAACGTAATCGTTGTAACGTTACTGGTCGTCCACATGGTTACTTACGTAAGTTCGGCTTAAGCCGTATCAAGCTACGAGAAGCAACTATGCGTGGTGAAGTACCTGGTCTTAAGAAAGCTAGTTGGTAATTGGGAGTAAGCAGATATGATGACTGATCCTATCGCGGATATGTTTACCCGCATCCGCAACGGTCAAGCAGCGGCAAAAACTGCTGTAAGCATGCCATCTTCCAAGCTAAAAGTGGCAGTTGCCAATGTGCTTAAAGAAGAAGGTTATATTTCGGACTACAGTGTTGTTGAAGGCAAAAAGCCTGAATTAGAAGTAGCACTTAAGTATTTCGAAGGTAAAAAAGTTATTGAAACAATTAAGCGTGTTTCTCGTCCTGGTCTACGTGTATACAAAGGCCGCGATGAATTACCACAAGTTCTAGGTGGCTTGGGTATCGCAATTGTTTCTACTTCTAAAGGTTTGATGACTGACCGCGCTGCTCGTAAAGCAGGCCTTGGCGGTGAAATCATCGGTTTCGTAGCTTAATAGGAGCAAGAATAATGTCTCGTGTCGCAAAAGCACCAGTCGCAATTCCTGCCGGCGTTGAAGTTACGTTAAACGGTCAGGATATCAAAGTAAAAGGTCCAGTTGGTGAACTAACTCGTACAATTCACAGTGACGTTGCTGTTTCTCAAGAAGAAAACAACATCGTGACAAATGTTGCTACTGAGTCAAAAGCCGCTTGGGCGCAAGCCGGTACTGCTCGCGCGTTAATCAATAATATGGTTATCGGTGTTAGCAAAGGCTTCGAAAAGAAATTAATTTTAAACGGTGTTGGTTACAGAGCGAAAGCTGCTGGTAAGAGCCTTAATCTATCTTTAGGTTTCTCTCACCCAGTTGACCACGCTATCCCTGAAGGGGTAACCGTTGAAACTCCTAGCCAAACTGAAGTTGTACTGAAAGGTGCAGACAAGCAGTTAGTTGGTCAAACAGCGGCAAACATTCGTGCATACCGTAAGCCTGAGCCTTATAAAGGTAAAGGTATTCGTTATGACGACGAAGTTGTACGTCGTAAAGAAGCTAAGAAGAAGTAGGGTAATACGATGGATAAGAAAACATCTCGTTTACGCCGTGCAAAGCGTGCACGTGCTAAAATCAGCGAGTTGGGTGCGAATCGTTTAGTCGTACACCGTACTCCTCGCCACATTTATGCGCAACTTATCGCGCCAACTGGTTCTGAAGTAATTGTTAGCGCATCAACTTTAGATAAAACAGTTCGTGCTGAAGTTGAAAAAACTGGTAACGCTGCTGCTGCCGCTGCTGTAGGTAAAGCTATCGCAGAACGCGCTGCAGAGAAAGGCATTACTACTGTTGCTTTCGATCGTAGTGGTTTCCGCTATCACGGTCGCGTAAAAGCTTTAGCAGACGCAGCTCGTGAAGCTGGCCTTCAGTTCTAGGAGATTGAAATGGCTAATGTAGAAAACACACAACAAACTGATATGGCTGAAAAGCTAATCGCAGTTAACCGCGTTTCAAAAGTGGTTAAAGGTGGTCGTATTTTCAGTTTCACTGCACTAACAGTAGTTGGTGACGGTAATGGCCGTGTTGGTTTTGGTTACGGTAAAGCACGTGAAGTGCCTGCTGCTATCCAAAAAGCAATGGAAAAAGCGCGCCGCAACATCGTAACTGTTGACTTGAAGGGTACTACTCTTCAACACCCTATCAAGGGTCGTCACTCAGGTTCAAAAGTGTACATGCAACCTGCATCTGAAGGTACCGGTATTATTGCCGGTGGTGCGATGCGTGCGGTACTAGAAGTTGCTGGTGTTCAGAACGTATTGTCTAAGGCATACGGTTCTACAAACCCAATCAACGTTGTTCGCGCAACTATTTCAGCTTTGGCAAATATGAATTCGCCTGAAGCTGTTGCAGCTAAGCGTGGCAAAAGCGTTTCTGACATTTTGGGGTAATTGAACATGGCTAAAACAGTTAAAGTTACTCAAGTTAAGAGCTCTATTGGTCGTTTACCAAAACACAGAGCTACTTTAAAAGGCCTTGGTCTTCGTCGTATCCGTCACACTGTTGAGTTAGAAGATACTCCAGCAGTACGCGGTATGATCAACCAGGTTTATTACATGGTTAAGGTGGAGGAATAATCACATGTATTTAAATACACTTTCTCCAGCACCAGGCTCAAAACCAGCTAAGAAGCGCGTTGGTCGTGGTATTGGTTCTGGCTTAGGCAAAACAGGTGGTCGCGGCCATAAAGGTCAAAAATCACGTTCTGGCGGCGGCGTTCGTCCAGGTTTTGAAGGCGGTCAGATGCCACTTAAGCAGCGTCTACCTAAGTTTGGTTTTACATCGCGCAAATCTTTAGTTCACGCTGAAGTACGTTTGCACGAGTTAAACCAAGTGAACGGTGATGTTGTAGACATCCACTCGCTAAAAGACGCAAATATCGTTACTCGCAACATTGAAACTGTAAAGATCATGTTGTCAGGCGAAGTTACACGTCCATTAACTGTACGTGGTTTGCGAGTCAGTAAAGGTGCACGTGCAGCTATTGAAGCTGCCGGTGGCAAAATCGAGGAATAGTACACATTATGGCTACACCAGGTATGGATTCAAAAGCTCAAGGCGGTTTGTCTGAGCTAAAACAAAGATTATGGTTCGTTGTTGGCGCGATTATCGTGTTCCGCCTTGGATCATTTGTACCAATCCCTGGTATTGACGCCGCTGTACTAGCTCAGTTGTTCGAACAACAAAAGGGCACCATCGTTGAAATGTTTAACATGTTCTCTGGTGGTGCGCTTGAGCGTGCTTCTGTATTGGCATTGGGAATCATGCCTTACATCTCAGCTTCAATTATTATGCAGCTTGCGACCCACATGGTCCCAAGTATGCAGGAATTAAAGAAAGAAGGTGAGGCTGGTCGTAAAAAAATTAGTCAGTACACTCGATACGGCACATTAGTTCTAGCAACTTTCCAATCAATAGCGATTGCTAAAAGTTTACCGGGTATGATGCCTGGCCTTGTAATCAATGAAGGCTTTGGTTTCTACTTTACTGCGGTAGTCAGTTTGGTTACTGGTACCATGTTTTTAATGTGGTTAGGTGAACAAGTAACTGAGCGCGGTATCGGTAACGGTATCTCTATTTTGATTTTCGCTGGTATTGTTGCTGGCTTACCTTCAGCTGTTGGACAAACAGCCGAAATGGCGCGTCAAGGTGAATTGCACCCACTAGCTTTGTTAGTAATAGGTGTGGTTGTATTTGCCATCACTTGGTTTGTAGTATTTGTTGAACGTGGACAACGTAGAATCGTTGTTAACTACGCAAAGCGTCAACAAGGTCGCCGTGTTTTTGCAGCACAGAGCACACACTTACCATTAAAAGTGAATATGGCAGGTGTTATTCCACCGATTTTCGCTTCTAGTATCATCCTATTCCCAGGCACCATCGCAAGTTGGTTTGGGCAGGGCACGGGTACTGTAGCTGATGTTCTAGCACAAGTGTCTAATGCGTTGTCACCAGGACAACCGCTTTACATAATGTTGCTAGCGGCTGCGATAATTTTCTTCTGTTTCTTTTATACAGCGTTGGTATTTAACCCACGCGAGACAGCGGATAATTTGAAAAAATCTGGTGCGTTTATTCCGGGTATCCGACCGGGTGAGCAAACATCAAAATACATTGACAAGGTAATGACCCGCCTGACATTGGCAGGTGCGTTATACATTACGTTTGTCTGTTTAGTACCGGAATTCATGAGACTATTTTGGGACGTACAGTTCTATTTTGGTGGCACGTCACTGCTTATTATTGTAGTGGTAATCATGGATTTCATGGCACAAGTACAAACTCATTTGATGTCTCATCAATATGAGAACGTACTTAAGAAAGCCAATCTTAAAGGCTATGGCCGTTAAGATTGACAACGGAGTAGAAAATGAAAGTTCGTGCATCCGTAAAAAAGATTTGCCGTAACTGTAAAGTTGTTAAGCGTGCAGGTGTCGTTCGTGTTATTTGTAGCAGCGACCCTAAGCATAAGCAAAGACAAGGTTAATCTGATGGAAGTGTCGCTATTTTATATATAGTGACACTTTAATTTGCAATATCGTTGCTGGTTGAGTATCCTAACGGGCTTTTCAATCAGTGTAATTTTAAATCTGTTATAGGAGATGTGTTAGTGGCCCGTATCGCTGGCATTAACATCCCTGATCGTAAGCATGCAGTAATCGCCATTACTGCGATCTACGGTATCGGTAAAACTCGCGCACAAGCTATTTGTGCTGCAGCTGGTATCGCAGAAACAACTAAGATCAGTGAATTAGACGAAGCTCAAATTGATACGCTTCGTGCTGAAGTTGGTAAGTACACCGTAGAAGGTGACTTACGTCGTGAAATTTCAATGAACATCAAGCGTCTGATGGACCTTGGCTGTTACCGTGGTTTGCGCCATCGTCGCAGTCTACCTCTACGTGGTCAACGCACTAAAACTAATGCGCGCACACGTAAAGGTCCTCGTAAGCCGATTAAAAAGTAAGACGAGGTAATTAGACATGGCAAAAACACCTACGCGTGCTCGTAAGCGCGTTAAAAAGCAAGTTGCTGATGGTATGGCTCATATCCATGCGTCTTTCAACAACACAATCGTAACCTTAACCGATCGCCAAGGTAATGCTTTATCTTGGGCTACTGCTGGTGGTTCAGGCTTCCGTGGTTCACGTAAGTCTACACCGTTTGCTGCTCAGGTAGCTGCAGACCGTGCAGGTAAAGCTGCACAAGAATTCGGTTTGAAGAATATTGAAGTATTCGTAAAAGGCCCGGGTCCAGGACGTGAGTCTGCTATCCGTGCTCTTAATGCTGCTGGTTATAAGATCACTAACATTACTGACGTTACTCCGATTCCTCATAATGGTTGTCGTCCACCTAAAAAACGTCGTGTATAAGCGAACGTTGATAGGATAGTTGGAGAAAGAACATGGCAAGATATATAGGTCCTAAGCTAAAGCTTAGCCGCCGCGAAGGTACAGATTTGTTCCTTAAAAGCGGTGTTCGAGCAATCGATACCAAATGTAAAATTGAAACCATTCCTGGACAACACGGTGCCCGTCGCGGTCGTTTGTCTGACTATGGTGTTCAGCTTCGTGAGAAGCAAAAAGTACGTCGTATTTATGGCGTATTAGAAAAACAATTCCGTAACTACTACAAAGAAGCTGCACGTCTAAAGGGCAACACAGGTGAAAACTTGTTACAACTTTTAGAAAAGCGTTTAGACAATGTTGTTTATCGCATGGGCTTCGCTAGCACGCGCGCTGAAGCTCGCCAGCTAGTTAGCCACAAGGCCATCGTAGTTAATGGTCAAGTTGTTAATATTCCATCTTTCACTGTTAAAGCGGATGATGTGGTTTCAGTTCGTGAAAAGTCAAAAACTCAAGCACGTATTATCGCTGCTCTAGAGTTGGCTGAACAACGTGAGAAGCCACTATGGGTTGAAGTAGACAATAAGAAAATGGAAGGTGTTTTCAAGCGCATTCCTGATCGCTCTGATCTGTCTGCTGAAATTAACGAACAGTTGATTGTCGAGCTTTACTCTAAGTAAAGCTGAACTTTAAGAGAGGACATAATGCAGGGTTCTGTAACCGAATTCCTTAAACCACGATTGGTTGACATTGAAACCGTAAATTCTACGCGTGCCAAAGTCACTTTAGAGCCATTAGAGCGTGGTTTTGGTCACACTTTAGGTAATGCTTTACGTCGTATTTTACTATCTTCTATGCCAGGTTGTGCAGTAACAGAAGTAGAGATTGACGGCGTATTACACGAATACAGTAGTAAAGAAGGTGTTCAAGAGGACATCATCGAAATTCTGTTAAATCTTAAAGGGTTGGCAGTAGGTCTGGAAGGCAAAACCGAAGCGGTTTTGACTTTAACTAAATCCGGTGAAGGCCCTGTAACGGCGGCTGATATTCAACATGACGGAGATGTAACTATTACAAATCCTGAGCATGTGATTTGTCACTTAACGGGTGACGGATCTATCAGTATGCGAATTAAGGTAGAGCTTGGTCGTGGTTACGTACCTGCTTCTACCCGTCGCGATGCCGAAGAAGAAGATCGTGCAATCGGTCGTTTATTAGTTGACGCTTCTTTCAGCCCAGTTGAAAGAATTGCGTATTCTGTTGATGCAGCGCGTGTTGAACAACGTACAGATTTAGATAAGTTAGTTATCGATATGGAAACTAACGGTACGTTGGACCCTGAAGAGGCAATTCGCCGTGCGTCTACTATTTTAGCAGAGCAACTTGATGCATTTGTTGACCTAAGAGATGTTACAGAAGTTGTACAAAAAGAGGAAAAACCAGCGTTTGACCCGATTTTGTTACGTCCTGTAGACGATTTAGAGTTGACAGTACGCTCGGCCAACTGTTTGAAAGCAGAAGCTATTCAATATATTGGCGACTTAGTACAGCGTGCTGAAGTTGAGCTTCTTAAAACACCTAACTTAGGTAAGAAGTCTCTGACTGAAATAAAAGACGTATTAGCATCTCGTGGTTTATCTCTAGGTATGCGCTTAGAGAATTGGCCGCCAGAAAGTATTGCTGATAACGACTAGTTCGGTCATCGTTGTTAATAGAATTTGAGATAAGGATTAACGCATGCGCCATCGTAAAAGCGGTCGCCAGTTAAACCGTAATAGCAGTCATCGCCAAGCGATGTTTCGCAATATGGCTGGTTCTTTGGTAAAACACGGTGTTATTAAAACAACTGTTGCCAAAGCAAAAGAATTACGTCGCGTTGTAGAGCCATTAATTACATTGGCCAAAACCGACAGTGTAGCAAATCGTCGTCTAGCTTTTGCTCGTACACGTGACCAAGAAGTTGTTGGTATTTTATTTAATGAGCTAGGTGCTCGTTACCAAGAACGTCCTGGTGGTTACACTCGTATTCTTAAGTGCGGTTTCCGTACAGGTGATAAAGCACCAATGGCTTACGTGGAATTAGTAGACCGTCCAGTAGTAGAAGCTGAGGCAGTTGAAGAGACTACAGAAGTCGCTG
>Ga0123365_1267163_pt1 | contig 13856 bp, 18 predicted proteins | sample GoM_2015_C6C_201_FD_105262 | JGI IMG/M metagenome (GOLD analysis project Ga0123365, IMG submission 105262) | Marine microbial and viral communities from Louisiana Shelf, Gulf of Mexico - GoM_2015_C6C_201_2m (Metagenome Metatranscriptome) | ecosystem: Environmental > Aquatic > Marine > Hypoxic... | reverse complement strand
GTTTTAAATTTAATCATGATATATGAATGTGTAGGGAAGCATTCACGATCATTAGAGTGGAGTCTCATTGCCTGGACCGAATGCGTCAGACACACCTTCTACATCCAGGATAAGGGCGACACCGGCGAGTACCCATTTGTCTGGGTTGACCTTGGTCTTCAACTGGGCCGTGAAGACGTAGTTGAGGCCACCACGTTGGACAGTTTTGTAGACTGGGCATTTGTAAACAGATTTGTCTTCTTTTCCGTCGACGGCGAGAGGAACGGCACGGCAGTTTACTACTGGTACGACACTGAATGGTTTCTTTGGATAGGACTCTTCAAGTTGGCCGACGGCTGGGTCCCATCTGGCACCTTCAACTTAGAAACCGAAGACGTAGGCACCTTCCTTGAGTGGTGGAAGGTCAGGCTCCCAGTAGAGCTTCTTGAGCACATCAGTTTGGATATCAAGCTTGTTCAGCTCAGCTTGTTTCTCCTTAGAAAAGATCTATTTGGTGGCTGTCAAGAATGATTGTGGGTTGAACAATCTATTGATGAAGGTAACTGGAAGTGGTGGGTTAGCAGATGGATTCTCTTTCCAGTTGTTCAATTACTCAAGTCTCTGCTTGATGTTGTCCAGCCATGATCCAAGGCCTCTGCTACTTGGGAAAGCAAATTTGGCCCAGCTTGCTGGAATAGCGTTGAAGAAGATAGCCTTCATGAGGGTCTCCATGTTCTCAGTCATCGTCAACTCACCCTTGAATGCTAATTCAATTTCTTGCAATGAAGACACAATGACTCTGATGAGGACGTTCATGACCTCACACTCTTGCAACATGGAGTTCTGGTAAGGACCTCTCTGATCATCATTGATTCTTCCGACGATATCTTCGATGTTCAGCTTATTGCTATCGAGTGAGGCCTCATCATTGACTCTGACCATAAACTCTTGAACCTTCTCTTGCATGGAGCCTCCTGCACCACCGCCTGCTGAGGCATCTCTTGGCTGGATCTCCTGGAGAAGTTAGAACAGCGTCGCGCATTGATTGGTTCTGAAATCGATTTCAGCATTTGGATGCATACCGAAAGCTAATGGGGTCTCAGGTGGAGTGTCAGTCTCGATATACTCAGCGTATTTCTCATATCCTTGATTCAATGGTGGACTCTTGAAGCTGATCTTGCCATCTGCTGGGAGGAATGGGAAGAGCTCTTTCTCGTCATTGGTGAGCTCATCAGTCATCAAGTTATCGAGGTATGCTTTGCACATGATTCTGTCCCATCCATCGACAATGTGACCACCATACATGATCTCTCCGAAGATGTACTTGAGATCATCCCATGGAATCTTACCGGATGAGGCACCGGTCTCCATGTAGTTGTTCAACACAATGGCTGAGTCTCTGAGATCTCCCATAGAGAATGGATATCTCATGTTCCAGCCCTTTGGTCCGAACTTTCTTCTCTCAAGCATCACAGAGTGGAAGTAGCAGAGAGCAAACAAGATGCACTTGATCTTGGCTTCTTTCTCATCGAACTCCTCTTTTTGGAAGAAGGCGAAGGCTCTCTTCATGTTGGCTTTGAGACCCTCTGGAGGCTCGTTTGTCAGTTTAATGCATCTCTCAAGGAGGCCAATTGGAATGGTGTTGCTTGGATCTGAAGTCAGATACAATCTGAACTCTGGATTTGATCCTTCTTGGGCAAAGTTGTCCAATTTCTTCTCGAGCTCTCTCAAGAATCCAGGCATAAGATGGATGTTTTGGAGCATGACCCAGTGACCTTCCCTGTGGCCAACATCGAGCCAATTGTGAGCAATCTTGTCTTGACCTTGTCCGAGAGCGACTTGATGGAACTTCTTGGATGGGTCAATACCTTATGCTCTGGCTAGATCCTCTACATCAGATACTGGATTGGCACCCGGTGATAGAATGAAATAGATTGGAGTAGTTGGTGTAGAATCCTAGTACGATGATGAGAGGATTTGTGAGGCACTGGCAGTAGCGTCGCAATCAACATAGGCATCACCCTATGGAAGGGTCTTCCTTACGAAGTTATCGAGAGCAGTCGTCACACGATCAGGTCGGAGCACACGGACGACAAGCAATTTCTGGAAGAGCATCTGGTCCAATTTCTTCCATTCAAGAGGAAGCTTTTCATCTTCTGGAGCCAAGTCATTATACCAATCCTTGAATCTTGCTGGTGCTCCTTTTTCAACTTGTTGTGCAAACTGCTCGAAGCCCTCAAGTTCAATAAGTTTTTGCATGGCAAACCAAGCAAGATCTGGAAGCCATTCTTTGAGTGGGTTTGGAACATCTTGCTTTCCTGGACATTGCAACAAGAATTGCATTTCTTTCTCAGAATATTCAACCTAAATGATCTTCTTTTGCATGAGTCTGAAGGTCAATTGAGCTCTTACAATTGGCTTGTGAGCCTCGAAAAGACCTCTGGCAACCCACTGGTAAATGGTAATACGAATCATGGCTCTAAGTGCAAGCACACGTTGTTCTTCCTCTTCGAATTGCTCGGTCTTCTCAATGGCCTTGAAGAAGAAGGTGGTGAAGGACTCAAGAGAGTACTGGTACATGTGGTTGATTACATTAAGAGTAATCAACATGAAGTAAAGCATGGCACCCTCAGCTGCAACTCTTCTGTAGATCTCACGAAGCTGATTGATCTTCTTCTCCGTTTCCTTGGCAACAGCTTGTTGCTCCATGATCTCAGCAGAGGTCTTCTTGGTTTCTTCGAGAGACTCGATAAGTGCTGTGTTCTGAAGAATTGTCGCTGGATCAGCCTCAGACAACTGTTTGAGAAGGTTTGCTTCCAGTTGGGCTAAGGTAATCTTGAACTCGTTCTGTTTGTTTACCAGCTCTTCTTTGGTCTGTTCGAGATCTGGCTTCTCGACTCTGACGACCATTGCAAGCAGTTGATCCTCAAGACCACTCTCAGTTACAATGAAGTTGATGATGGTACACTGAGCTGCAGTCTCTGGCTTGTAGTGAGGATTGATAAGCTTGGTCTGCAAGTAGAGCTTGAATGAAGAGCTGATTTCAACATCCTCAGATCCGAGTCTGACGGTGTAGTTCTTACCCTTCTTGACGAATTGTCTTGAGAGAAGTGGATCAAGAATGGCATCAATCTCTTGCCCAACGGCTTCAATGAGCAGTACTTGACCATTTGATACGGCCATCTCGACCTTCTTCAACCAGGCTTTCTGACTGAGTTGGATGGAGACCATATCTCCTCCTTCTTTACCTCTGATCCATTTTTGACCTTGAAGCTGAGGATCAATGAGGAGTGGGTATCTGGTACATGATACAACAATGGCAGCATTCTCAATGGATACTCTATCAGCTGGAAGTCCTTCATTAGCCCATACAGCCATGTCGGCAGCATTGGCAAGGACGTTGAGAGGATCGATTCCTGGAGTGCATGGAATTGCTTTTGCTACGATATCATTCATCCAGGTCTCAGACCAAAGAGTGCGTCTGAACTTGTAAGAGAATGGACCAATGTAAGATACGAAAGCGGACGAGATCAGGGCATCACCAATCATTGTAACTCTCTCCTCCTTGAAAGAGACAACATTGTTTCCCCATCTAACATTTTCATCGGCAAGACCGTTGACCAGTCTGTTGGCCAAATCAAGTTGGTCCATAAGTTCCTTGGCTTCATCCTCTACCGCCTGTTTCTTGGCCTGGGCTTCAAAGAGTTGATCCTTGAGCTTCTGTACGTCAGCATTAATAGCAGCTACTTTATCTTTTACGACTTGGAGCTCAGCCAATTTCTGTTGGGCGAAAGCCTCGGCTTCCTCGGCAGAATCCTTAAGTGGCTTCACCTTCTTGAAAATGGTATTATACTTGATGATGTTGACAACATACGCACAAAGATAAGCTGCAGCTAATGATTTACCTTTCATCGTGTCGAAGTTGAAGAAGTCTTGGGCTAGGAGTGGCTCGACAGCCTTGAGCTTCCACTCATCAATATTATCACCATCGAAACCTTTGACCAGATCAATGAATTGATTTGGATTGTTCATCATCTTTTGGGCAGTTGGCCAAGCATGGTTCTTCTTCTCATTCTTCAATAAGATCAGTCCAGCCTTGGCAACTTCAACACATGCGGCTGGTGGAGAACCAAGGTTCTTAAGCTCTTGCACAGATTCTTTGGTCAAACAATCGACGGCCTTAGTGGCTGCCTCCATTGCAGGAATAGCCTCATCAAGCTCAGCATCTGCCTCAGCCTTCTTTTTCTTGGCGGCATTGGCAATCTCTTCAGTCTCGGCGGCTTTGACAGCGGCAGCTTCAGCTTCCTTCTCGGCCTCACCACTTTCCTTGGTGACAATATCAATGAGCTTGTCAGTCTTCTCTTTTTCGACCTCTACATCTTTCATTTTGACTTCAAGAAGTTTGGAGAGACCATCTACCTTTTCTGTGGTCTGTTTCATGATACCAAGACCGAACTCGAGTCTCTCGATTTGATCAGTAATCTTACCAATCTTCTTTCCAAGAAGAGATTTGTAGAAACTGATAAGCTCAAGGAAGGAAGTAGGTGTCGTGTAGTTGTGTCTCCTCTCCATAGCAAGGAATTCTTTGTTTGCCTCAGCAATTGAAAGATGAGTAGTGGCCATATTTCTGGCAATAGCGCCTCTCAACTCATCATCTGGAAGCTCAACTTCTTTAAGGAAACGTTGAGCAACGTTAACAAGAGCGTCCTCAGGCCAATCGAAGAAATAGTCCATTGAAGTACAGTTGATGATTCCTGGGAACATTCTTGCCCTGAATCTGAAAGCATCACCTACTGGTGAGAAGCAGAGAGCAAGATGAAGATTCTTTCTAACTTTATCCAAGAAGAACTCAAATAGCTAGTCTGGAGTGTCCAAATATCCATTAGCTTTAGCTTCACCTCTGATTTTCTGGAGAATTCCATCAAGCTCATCTTTAGCAAAGAGTTCTGGAATGTATCCCGAGGCAAGAAGATCGTTGATATACATGAGGAACTTATTGTCTGAGATCTGACCATCAGTGAGGATGAACAGAAGCTGTGCTCCAGCAACACCTGCTTTGGTGAACATGCCCTGGATATCAACTTTGAGATCAGCGAGTTTGTAGCTTGTGGTTACCATAATTCTGACAACATCGTATGCAAGAATGAATGATGAAAGCTTAGCAAGTGATTATTTACCTGAACCACCCACACCTACAAGAAGCGCACTACCGACAGGTTGAATAATGATTCTTGCGATTCTGCTGATGTGCTCCATGGCCTGATCGAAAAGTACAAGGTCCATTCTAGCAACTACCTCATTGTACTCTTCTAATTTAGCCTCAAGTGTTTGCTTGAGAGCTGACATCTCAGCGATTGGAAGATATGTTGGCTCATGACCTTAGCTCATAGCAACATAAGAGGTGTACAAGAGTGGCTCTTCGAATATGGCTTCTTCTTTGAAGTCTCCAAATTCTTTGATGCCGTTTCTCAGGAAGCCCATGTAAGCCTCTCTGTCAGCGTCGAAGATAAGCCTGTCATGCCAGACACGATGGCATTCGTGTGCCCACATTCTTACAATGCCTAATGGGTTTCCTTTATAGTGCTGTGGCATTGCGAGCAACAAGTTCTGAACAATTCTTGCAAAGTCTCTCAAGTTGAACTGGTAATGGAATTTGATAGCTGTTGGAGCGAACTGAGCTGAGTTGGCAATTGCCAGGAATACATTCATAGTGGCATTGATCAGCTTAGGACAGAGATCAGCATTTACTTTGTCGAATGTCTCGTAGTGATTGTTCAGGATCTGGAAATAGATAGTCTTCAAGATCTCTCTCTCGGCGGTAAGGCAGGAAATTAAAGTGAAATGACGTGAGAGACGGATATCAATGTTGAAAGATCCTGATTTAGGGTTCATGCATGCTGTGAACATCACATCGTGCAAGTACATTTGAACTGATAATTTGTCTCTGTTGTAGATCAGTCCATAGTCAAGGATCTGTCTAACCAGGCAGATTGGTGACTGAGTGAAATATTTGTCAAGCTTTGGCATGTTGATGTCATCCATGAAGTAGATAAGCGTCACACCAGCAGGTTGTGGTCCATAGTTGCTTCCGGATAATTTGTCGACCCGAGATTCAATGACGACTTGAAGGGCAGCTGAGTCAGTGTAAGAGTTCATCGAAATTGATTGGTTTGCGATGACTTCTGGGTCAACTGAAGAGAAGTAGTTTCTGATGATAACAGATTTTCCAGTACCAGCAGTTCCTACATAAAGAATACCCTTCTTGGCTCTGACATGAAGATCGAGGAGGAACTTTTGTCTGGTGGTCTCGGCAGTTGGGACGACAATGTTGCTGTAAAGACCATCGTAACTCTTATCAAATGGAGCTACTTTATTGTCCCAATGTGACCAGCCGACCTCGACATCAAAGAAGTAGTCAAAGCACATTCCTTGCTCTGGGAACTTGATCTTGGAAATACTCTTCCATCCATTACTGAAGGAAAGTTTATCCTCATCAAGAGAGGCACCGAAGGCCCACATACCTGCAAAGAGGAAGAAGCCCTCATAGATTTATTTGATTTCCTCTTCCTTTCCTTCTTCCTTAAGTTTCTTCAAGTGATCGTGTTGTCGCTTGTTTGCCTTAAGTTCATCACATAATTGATCAATGATTGTGGTCAAAGTATCAATGTGTCCAAGCTCGACAACTGGAGCAATATGGTTCTTGTGCTTTAAGTCATCAAGGAATGAGTCACTGACATAGGTAGTCAAAGAAAGTGTGAATACATTCTCAGCCATGTCGTGGTAGGCTCCCTTTGGTCCAGACTTCTTGTATTTCATCAACCAAGAGTCAAAGAATGGTTTCCATCCAATATCAGTGTCATTGATGAACAGTACACCACCTCTCGAGACTGTGGCTGGAGTAGCACTCCTCAAGTTGGATACTTCCAAGATGAGTCTCATTGATGGAGTCATTGGGATTCTCTCCTGAGACACAAGAGTCAGCACTTTGTTGTCGTCCATCACAGTGTTAAGGGACTCAATCCACTCTGGATCGACATCACCGTCAAGGATGACCCACTTTTGTTCGTGATCATCAGCATACTTGTTCTAGGCTTTGTTCATGTCTCTCATGATGACAGAGAGTACACCATCTTTCCACTCATTGGTCTTCAAGTTCATGAAACCATAGAGCTCATCAGCGACAATGGCTTTTGGATCGATGATATCATGTTGAGTTCTCTTTCCTCCCGTGGTGTTAGCTCTCTTCAGAGTCTTCCATACAGCAGATTTGGAGCATCCTGTTGTACCAATAATGAAGCAGCAGTGACGCACAACAAGGATTTCAGCAAGTTGGACGACCTTGAGAACGAATCCTTCATCAGCTTGGTAACCAAGTTCAATGGCGCACTTCTCGGCGAGTGTTGCAAGCTCCATATCAGTTTGAGGATCAGCCTTGATTCCTGGGAAAAGATCATCAATAAGTCCCTTGAAAATTGGTTGATCATCAACAACGATCTTGGGGATGTTGAAATCTCTGAGACCTCTCATAAGGATGATATCCTCAAGTACATCTGGCTCATTTCTCTTGAGACCACCTGCCTGTCTCAGCACAGACTTGACAGCACGAAGACCCCAATCGTAGTGAGTTTGTTTCGACAAAAGACTCTTTGAAAGATCGTACAAGCACATGAACTTTTTGGAGAGTTCTTTGGCAGTGCTGAAACCTTCAGACATGAGCATGTTCTCACAGATCAACACAATATCCGGCACAACCATTGCGCAACTTCTGAAAAGAGCCTTGAGATTTTCTGGGAGCTCGGTACGGCCTGCATAACCTGGATTCATGGTGATCCAGAATCCTACAGTGATTTTAAGACCAATTTCTTCCTCGAAGAAGAGGAAAGTGTTCTTGGCTGGGTCAGTCTTCAGGATTCTTACGGCATCAAGTACGTACTTGACTTGAGTGGAGACGACGGACAACACCTCAATAGAGATTCTGTTGAACTCATCGAAGCATCCCCAAGATCCACATTGAGCAAGTCCCATGAAAATTGTTTGGGTGGTCTGATAGGTCATCTAATCTGAGCAATTGAATACAACAACCTATACACCGAGAGCTCTACCAAGATCTTTGGTTGTCTCTGTCTTACCAGTACCAGCTGGTCCTGCTGGAGCACCTCCCATTGAAAGGTTCAAAGCTTGGGTAAGAGTGATATAGCATCTATCAGTAAGTGGGGTGATAACGAGTCTACCACAGTTTCCAACATACTCATAGTTGTATCTTGTGATCCAGTCGCAAATCTTGACTGTGCAAATTCTTTTCTCTTCGTTTTGGATCTTGACCTTTTCTTCCAAGTAGAATTTGAGTTGGGATGCCCACTAGAAGTGTTGTTGATCAGCAATCTTTCTGGCAACGAACATATCAATCACATCTCTCTCGTGCACATCAATGGTAATAATGGTGATAATTTTGACACGAAGCTCCATAGTAAGGTTGAGTCTGACTCTCTCAATCAAATCATTGATTCTCTTCTTGATGACGACAGCATAGTCCTTCATAGCATTCTCACTACCACCGTCCATATCATCGAATTGTCTGATAGTTTCTTCAGTCCAGATGATTTGTGTAGCGAGAAGAGAAATCTGAGCACAGTAGTCTTCAAGCCATTCATGTCGTTTCTTGAAGCCTTCTCCAAGATCCCAGCTATCAGCGGTAGTCTTGGCAACTTCAAGGACGTCTCTCAAAGTCCTCTGCATCATTTTCTCAAGATCACAGAGATAGTTCTCTACAGCACCAACGCAATGGAAAACCTCTGAGAATTTGACGTATTCGCCTTCATTAGCGATCATACCCTCGACTTACTTGGATGGATAAACATATCCTGCACCTTTAATGAATTTGATGTTCTTTAAGCCATCAAAGCAATCACCAAGATACTCATCTACTTTCTCTGGGTTTTGACCATTTGAGAGAATATCAAGCAAGTTCTGATTTGATACGAAGTAGAATCTTGAGAAGATCTTTTTCTTTTGCTCAAGATATTCATTAAGAGCCTTCTCGCAAGTCTCGATCTCAAGAGCAAAGGTGTTAAGGATTTCCTCTCTGCCTTCATATGTACAAGCAGCAATGACTCCTGGCTCCTCTTTAGCTTCACGCATCACTTCTCTGAATTGTTGATCGATTTATTCGAATCTTCTGGAGTCATCTGGAAGCTGGGCTCTGATATCTTCAGAGTCACAGAAGATTGGTTGCAATTTCATCCAGTTCCTTTGGACCTCGATCCAGATGGTCATGACGGAATCGACTGTCTTCATGTTAGTTTACCAGTGCTGGACTCTCTCCTTGAACTCTTCAACATCCTTTGAAGACATCATTGCCATCAGCTCCATCGAGTGAGTCTCCTGGTTCTCAATAATTTCATCAAGTACACCAAGAATAGGGACTTCTTTGTACTCTTTGAATTCGAAAATACTGGTTTCCCAAACCTTTTGAATGGTGGCAAGCTTCTTCTCAATCTTGTCTTCTTTCTGAGCACCGTCTACAAGTTCAGTTACCTCTTCAGCATACTTAAAGAGGTCAAGTTTATTTAGATCTTCGAGGCAGAACTTGGGTGATTGGAAGGCAATCTCCTGTTGAGTAATCTTCATGAGTTTCTTCCAGTGCCTCTCCATCATGAACTTGGAGTGAAGCTGTGAGATAAGAGGAAGAATGGTGTTCATGTTCTTGACTCTGTCATTCAAAGAAGTGAAAGCTCTCCAGTTCTTGATTTCTTTGTTCTATTGAGAAGTGGGGTTACATTGTTTTGTTTGCATATCTTTGATCAACTGCATCAGGTTCTCGGTATCAATCTTGTCCCAAAGAGTTTTCTTCCAGCTATCGAATTGATACTGAACTAAAGAAACCATATCCCACATATATTTAAGTTGGACTAATTCGTTTCTGCAGTCCTTGAGTTGTTTGTAGCTCGATTTTTGGATATCGAAGAGGATCTCAAGATTGTTAAGAACTCTTGCCTCTTCCTCAAGCTCACATGTTCTCTCGTAGTATTCAGTAATTGCGGCGTAAGCGTGTGCGATTGATTCATCATCAGCTGCTTGAACATTGTATGGGCATTTGTCTTGGAATTCTAATCTGAACTCACCAACTTTGATCTCGAATTTTCTCAGTCTATCCTTGATGTTAGAGGCCTCTTTAGTCTAGAATGGAAGAATCTTCTCCTTTACTCTTCCGAGGGCATCCTATGAGACTTCAGCAAGGAGAGTCTTGGAGTTCTCAAGATGGACCAATAAATCAGTCTCCATCTTCAACTGATGTTTCTTGAGAAGAAGTACAGTCTGTTTCATTGGCTCAACCTGATCGAGAGTTCTATCCTTGATTTGCTTGACATCACTGAGATGGGTCATAACCTTCATAAGCAATTCCTTGTCCTCTTATGTGTCAGAGCCTTCAGGTGTAACTCTGATTCCTTGTTTAACATCTTGGATGAAGTTATCGATGTTCTCGATTTACTTCACTGTGTTGTTAAGAAGGAAGCTAGTGTAGCGGTCAATCCATAGAGTTACAGTATTTTGAAGCTCTTTGATCAGTGGACTGACATTTACTCTGAGCCATCCGATATCCTCTGTGGTCCTCAGTTGTGCAATGTCATTCTTAGTCTTGGTTAGGAAAGTAATTTTCTCATCGAAGGCATCGAGGTCTGGTCTCTTAGTTTCGACTCCAACAAGGACTTTACGGGCCATCCATTTGAAAGTCTCATCCTCCTCTTCTTCACCTTCATCGTTAATTTTGACATGTCTCTGCTCTCTGGGGTCAACGCCAGTATCGAGGAAAGCTTAGAAGCTCTCCTCGAGAGTCTCTTTCCAGAGGAATTCTTTGTCACGATATTTATCAATGAAGTCACGGGTGGCGACCTCAATGTCTCTGAAGTTCTTGAAGATAACTTGCATTGATCCAAAAAGAGTGAATTGATCCTTGATTTCTACAAGGAAATCACCGCTAACATTACCAGCAGCAGAATCAAGTCTGTTAATTTGAATGGCAATGGAAATGAAATCATCCATGATGCTTTGAAGAAGATCTCTGATACCATTCTTCCTGTCGTTGCATCCGATAGATGGATCAAAAACAACATCACGATCTCTCAGGTCGACCTTAACATCAAACATTGGTGGAAGCTGATGGTGTCTGTTGTAAGGAATGCTGATTTGATTAGCAAGGTATTGCATTGAGCTTTCAATACCTAATGTGATACCTTCAATCACAAGACCATTGACATAGTCAAGATAATCGTGCCAAGTGCGCTTTTTCTTGTCAGGCTTAATGTTTTCAGCGGTATCTTTCATCAGCTTCTAGATTTCTTTACCATGGTTCCTGATGTCTTCGAGTCTTGGCATCTTGAGTGACTCGTGGAACTGGATGAGCTCATCTGGAGGCTGTGGCTTCATCTTTCTCTCAAAGAGGGGCTTCTACCATTGTTTCATGAAGTCTTGCATCTTGCTGATGTTGTCCTTCATCTTCTTGACAAGCTCGTCTACATCCTTGACAATGACCATTGCTGAGTTGATGAATGGGTCAATGTTTTGAGAATTCCATTTCAACTCACTAATACCTGGCCAAAGAGCCTTGTTCATCCTTTCAATTCTGTCTTGAAGGAGTGGCTTTTCAACAGGAAGAAGAGTTGACAAAATACCGTTATACATGTCAACAATGATCTGAAGGTTACCAGTTTGGGTTCTGTAAAGATTGACCTTCTTGTAAAGAAGAGATGCTTTCTCTGGAACCTAGATGTCCTGTAAGAGAAGATATTTGACTTCTCTGAGGAGCTTGACAAGGATTGGATCGAAGTTAACTCTGACGAAACCTTCCTCAGCGAGTGGAGTTTCTTCTCTGTAAAGAAGGAATTTGTTGAGTTGATTCTCAGTGTTGGCCTCAACACCTTCCTCCCAAATTGCAATCTTCTTCTTGTTATACTGCTGGAGATTGTTGCAAAGGGAGGCGTAAAGCTTTTGCACGTCCTTGTACTCCTCTCTATCTTGGATAGATTGCGAGAGCTGTTTAAGCTTCTCCATTGGCTCCTTGATTCTCTCAAGAAGACCATTGGTCCATGCGAGAGCACCAGCAATTGGAGGCATGTTAGATGAAATTGGAGCGTTAGCATCGGTCTTTTCGCGATCAACAAGCACTTTGCCCTCCATGAAGATTGAGGCAACAGTCTTCAAATCTTGTTTGTACAATTCAAGAAGGGTGATGTGCTTCTTCTCAAGCTCGTCTTGGATGTTTGGTCTATTCAGAAGTCCTTCAAAAGAGTCAAGGAGCTTGAATTTTCCAATGATGGTATCACAATCATCAAAAGCTTGAGTCAAAATAGAGGCAAGTCTTCTCTCAAGCTCCTTAATTCTTTGCTTGAACTTGTAGAAGTCATCCTCGAATTGTCGCTAGTCAATGTCCATGATGTCATACTTGACTTCCATGAACTCGTTGACAGCCTTTTAGAACTCCTCATGGATTTATTGAACGGTTTGAGTCAAAGTCTTACCTTTGGTATTACCGATTTCAATTCTCTGAAGTTTTGAGAATTAGATGATGGAGTTGGTGAGGTGCTTGATGTCTTGGCATCTTTCTGAGAATGAGTCAAGTCTCACGAAAAGAGCGTTGGTGGTGATCTTCCATTGGTTCTTGGATTGTGCTTTGTATTCAAAGTAGGCATCCTTGAACTTGGAGCAGACATCGAGAGCCAAGATGAGCTTCTCATGGGCCTCCATTGGCTCCTCACCTTGAATGAAAGCGAAGATCTTTGGGCCATCGATGTAGTTGCGGCATCTGTTGATGATGGCGTTACAGATTTCACGAATGAGTACAACGAGTCTTGATGGAGTGTTGTAGTGATTTGAGTAATTCCAAATCAGCTAGATGGTATGCATGATTGGAATAAACAGATCAACTGCCTCTGCAAGCTCAGCTGAGTTGTCAGTTAAGCTGTTGAAAAGGTCAACAAGAGTCTAAAGATATTTATAGTTCTCGTTGGCTTCAGTTCTAGCAGTCTAAACTTCTTTTTGGAGCTTGCTGAATGGTCCAGTATAGGTTGATTTGTTTTACTCAAGGAATTTGAGAACTTTCTTGATTCTCTCTGAGCTGAGTTACTCGCAGATTGAATTGAGGTTCTCACTCTTGTCTTTCCAGAATTGAATCTCAGTGAGTGGATCTGGGTGGTTTCCACTCTTGAGAGCGCTCTCTGGATCTTGCTTGAGGACATTCTTGATTTACCTAGTCCAGTGAAGAAGGGCTCCTTCAAGGCTCTAGGCTTTGTCCTTGCTTGATGACTTCTCTGAAGAGGTGGCGTCACTTGGTGGAAGAGGCAACCATGTTCTTCCTTTAACTTGACCAATAGTGACGAAAGTGTGAGCCAAAAAGACATGGAATTTGGCCATGAGGTCCTTTGTGACTAGATCGGACCATCCCATCATGTTAAGAGGGTTGGAAAGGATGGGGCAGTAAACCTCTTGACAAAGGTTGTGGAGATTCTCAAGGATTTACTTGTTGACTTCCATCATTATGATTTCCTTATCAATGTTTTGCATTGTGATAGGGATTGGTTCTTCCTTAGATTTGACAGGTCTTGCCCTAAGACAAAGAACCATCCTGTTCTTCATTTTCTCCTGAGCTGGAGGCTCAACCGTGTAAGACACCATGTTTCCCATGTTCAAGGCGAACAGGTACATTTGGAAGCCTCCTTGATCAAGGAACTATCGAATAGCATTCATATGATCATCGCTCATGACTTTATCGACTTTCTCATCCGGAATCTTCTTTAGATTCAAATAGATAAGAGTCTACTTGATAATCTACTCTGCCGGATCGGTAACACTCTTAGAAAAAAGAGCTTGCATATTCTTACAAT
>Ga0123365_1013029_pt1 | contig 13887 bp, 21 predicted proteins | sample GoM_2015_C6C_201_FD_105262 | JGI IMG/M metagenome (GOLD analysis project Ga0123365, IMG submission 105262) | Marine microbial and viral communities from Louisiana Shelf, Gulf of Mexico - GoM_2015_C6C_201_2m (Metagenome Metatranscriptome) | ecosystem: Environmental > Aquatic > Marine > Hypoxic... | reverse complement strand
TCAAATATGTTGTATTGACTGTCGTTGTTCTTTCCCCAGACTGCACCTTTCAATCTGATCTTACCTGTTCCTGTACCTTCCTGTACGTCCTCTAGTTCTTCCATAGTTCGGATGAGTTCTTCTACCTCATCCAATAGATCTACGAGAAAGTTACCGTCAAGTGCATCATAATCTAGTCTGGTAAATGTGTCTTCACCTGTATAATCATCGTATGACTTATCCAGTTCATCGAACTCTAGAAAGTCATAATCCAATGCACCGTAATCAAGACCACCGTCTTGATCTTCTTCTCCACCCGCAGTGAAGACAACTTCCTTGGGTGGATTGACAATAAACATATTGTCGATTACATCGGGTGTGATATCTTCGATGACCACCGAAGATGATGGTGGGGTAGATAAACTAGAGACAACTGTAGATGCGTATGCCTGATCTAGTGTTACTTCACCCGCATCATTCGATACAATGATAACCCCAGATGGATCACCATTCGGTAATGGGAGTAGAATCACAAGTGTTCGTCCTATCTCATCGATAGTCGTTGTGAAGTCCGTCCCACGAACCGCAATAGTAGCGGTGGGTGTTGTGATATCAATATTCTTTTTATCGACCATGCCTAATCGACCAGATGCGAACCGAGCAGTTCCAAGTGCCATCTTCATGACCATCTTGGACTTGCTCGGATCTGGATCGTAATAGACCTTGTCTATGTAAACCTTGGTGTGTTCAATCAAACTCAACTCTGCTTCATCCAGAAACTTTATTAACATCCGCCCTTGTGCAGTCTGGGCGGTGTCATTAAGTTCTATTCCCACACCTACTTCTGACGATAGGAGATCCGTCTCGCGAAGGATGGAACCCACTCCTTTGGATTCCACAATATCTCCGATAGTTGCCGCCGTAACGAATCCTATCGAAAATATCCCGCTAACTATCGTTAGAAGTATCTTTTTGGTTAATTTGGATAGTTGCATTGTCTGAGGTTATGTCTAAAGTAATTATACCCTTACAAGTAGTAATCCCTGTTGGACATGTTCCGCTGATCTGATTGATATCGATATCTCCAGAATCACCATCGTAAACAACTGTTTGTTCTTGATAGTAACCATCGTTCTGAAGAGTGTTGATGTTATTGGATGAACCAGTTAGATCCCAACTCCAAGTAGCATCATCTGTCTCAACATCAACGTCAAAGACATTGCTTGAACCAACAACCGTTAGATCCAAATCCAATCTTTCTGAAGATGCAACGTAACCTTGGTCAAAGTCCATAGTGTTAGAATCACCTGTGATATCTACATCAATAGTCGTAGAATCAGCAGAACCGATATAACCTATGTTCCAGTCCCAAGAGTTTGCGTCACCAGTAAACAACATATTGTAGGTTGACTGGTCTGCAGCCAATGAACCAAACAATAAGTTTTCGTTTCCTAGTTGATCAATATCAAATGTTAACGATGAACCCGCGATTACAGACGCACTTGATGAGATTGAGTAATCATCCGCACCAATTTTGTTACCGTAACCTACTTGGTCAACATAAAGAGTCAGAGTGTCACCAGTCTGATCAATGTTGATTTCGTTATCGTCAGAAGCACCCGCCCAAGCAAAACTAGACATAACAAAAACACTCGCTAGTAGTCCTTTAAAGTACTTATTCATTTTCTTCTTTTTCTCCTATAGGATGTTTGTCGTTTCTCCCATCTGATTGATGGGGGTGACGATGTCCATCCTGTACAACCCAAAGACCTCTATCATGTCCTTGGTATATTAGTTCTAGTACTCCCGCCTCAATTGCCGTTCGTACCGCATATGTCACATTCTCATTATTACCCACTCCGTCCTCATACTCAATTAGTTGGGTTCCCTGTTCAATAAATCTGAACACGTCACCCCCGCTACCATAGGACAGAATAGTCTTTCTGGTTTGGACATTCAATAAAACTTCACCAGTCAGAACGGATACCGCTCTGATAGAAACAGTGACCACATCTTGTCTATACTGTCTCGTAAATCCAATTCCAAGTGTTCGAGCGCCTCGTCCACCTGTTTGAATATTTGTATCATAACCAATTATACCACCTTCGATTATCATCCCCGCAAACAACAATGGGGCAACTCCTTGGGAGTTCTCGTCAGCGTATTCCTGTCGGGTAGACCTAATAATCTGTCTTTCTCTGACTAGATTATCGATACCCTGTCTCTCTACTACGCGGAACCATGTTCCGCCACCCGCAGTCTTGAGAGCATCAATTAACATCTCTGTACCACCTTGCGTAATGGCAGTACTAAAATCTGCGATTCCATCTCTTGCTTTTCTCTGTCCAGTCTTGTCAGTAAAACCATATACTGCAACGACTGGTTTGTTCTTTGCTGGTGGAACCTCCAACAACTCAACATATGAAGGCATCCTTACTACTTCTGGATTCTCCACACAGAGATAGTTCCTCTCTTTAAACTTGTCCCACAGATATTCTTTACCTGTGATACAATCCTCTTGGTTAGGCAACTCAGACCATTGTGGTATGGATGCACAACCTGTCAATAATATGACACCTACTAGTACTTGCAAATGTCGTACCAATTTATCCACCATCTGGATTATCTCCCTCACTTGGGCCGAAGTTTCCAGTTCCGATAGGTATCTCAATAATCGTTTCTGTACCGTCCGAATCAACAATTCTCATCTTGATGAATTGAGATCCGTCCTCTCCAGTTATAACCTCGTATGTAACAACCGATCCTTCAAGTGTGAATGATCCAAATGTTACTGCACTGTCGTTACTGAACATATTGTCCACTAACTGTTTCGCAAGTTGAGCGTAGATTCTACTCTCTAAGTTACGAATAAATTTTGCGAGGACAGTATTGTCTGCCTCTCGTTCCGCTTGTTTCCTTGCAGCTTCTAGCGCATCCTCAATCGCTTTCTTTCTGCTGTGTTCTTGGTTCTCAATCGTAAGATAATGTGAACCAGTCCCTACTCCACTAAAACTAGGATTCTTAAATTGATGTACTATATCACCCTTTACCGTTGTCGGAAGGATCAGTATAATCATCGTCAGTAATATGTTCAATTTCATAGCGTTTCTCTTGTTGTTGTATAAGCATATCCAATTTAGTCTTCATGCGAATGAGATCGTTATCTAACATTCTCACACGGTCAATCAACTTAATCAATGTCATATGTGATTCTTCGATGACTGGATCTACCTGATCCGTCACCCATTTCCAGACGTAGTAAATGAAATACCCTAATCCAATACTTGCGATAATAGGGAATCCATAAGTGTTGATTAACTCTACTACATCTATATCCATTAGTCTTTACGTGCATCCTTCTGTCCATCACTTCGAGACAGTCGAGTCAAATCTGGTTTCAGATTAAAGACATGGTTTATCATCGAGTCGATACGAATCAACTCGTTGTTCATCGTCTTGATACGTTCATCAAGTCCTTTAACAAAACCCCTTTGAGTCTTGATATCGGACAATGCACCATCAAGAATAAATCTTAGTGTGAGGAATACGAAAAAACCCCCCGCGAGTGCCGAGGCTATAGGAAAACCCACTTCTAGTAGGTTGAATATTGCATCCATTTTCATACCTTCAAATCAGATTAATTATGTAGGTATTTATATGGATTAGTTATTTAAGTTGACCAGATTCTATTAATTTTTCAAATGTGTCCCATAAACTCTGGAATTTTACCTCATAAAGTTCCTTGAGACCGAAGTATTTGTTCATTATCTCATCTTGATACTCTGCGTCACCGCATCTATCCTGAAACTTTTCATCGTCTACAAAATATGTAGTGAGTTCATCAAGATCGTCTGTGATCATCCAACACTTCATGATCTTCTGTTCTAGATCAAATCTATCCACTTCTTTCATTCTATAACTTCCCAATTAGTAATGGTGGTAACATCGATGGAGTGCCATCTTTGATCCGCCTTATCATAAAACGCAAGACACGAACTATCATTTCTCTGTTTGATGAAAGTCGGTGTCGCAAGTAATGTCACGTCCTTGACAAGTTCTTCTCCTGTTCGGTAGTGGTTAAACGTGACTCTAACTACACCTTTGTACGCTGCTTCTAGCAACTTGTCCAATTAAAAATCCTCTTGAAATATTTTGTATAGGTAATCACCGTAGTCTTGATGTGCGACTTCATTCGGGTGATCGTATGGTTTGAACTGTCTCTCTGGATAGTCGGGATCACCACAAAACTTATTGAATGCTTTGTAGTAACCAAGTCCTACTCTACTGGTCTCTTTAAGTGAACCCAACATATTCGCAAGAATCTTGTTGAGTGATTTGAAACCTTCTGCGTGTGCCATAGACCAACCAAGAGTTCTCCAGTTCTGATTATGGAAAGATCCCTGAATCAACTTGATGTTATTTGCTTCCGCCATCTTCTCTAGTGCGATAAGGTAGGGTAACTGTTGTATCATGAATTTACGATTGTCCTCATGATACATGTAATAGTTATTGATGGTTCTCTTGAGATCATCGGGCAAATATTTTATCGTGTGAATTCTTTTGGGTGAATACTGAGTCATATTATCATAGTCGATAATATTAGGATATTGACTCGCAATGGCACGTGTTCTGATATTACAGGGAATTTCATCCCTTGGCCATGCAGTCCATAGGATCACCATGTGTGTGGTATTTTCGGGAGTGCAGATAGTACCGTCTGGTTTATGAGTCCACGATAAAGTTTCACCCGCAAACCATCTCATCAAATCTCTAAAGATCTTCTGGTTTCCTGTTCCACACGCACCGTGATTGTTATAGGAAACACCTAGATGTTCTGCGAGTCTATGGGTAAATGTATGATGCCAATGAGATGGTGGGTTTGCATCGAACCCATCCAACTCATCTCCATATACGAAACTACAACCAGAGGTTAATAGCATTTATTTTTTATTCTCCAAATCATGCACGTGAAGTGCGATTAGGGCATAGTGAATGACCTTCATTAGATCGGCGCGATTGTGACCGTTCTTATGACCGTATCGTTGTGTATACTTGAGTATATTACCCAGAGTAAACCCGATACCATGCCCGCCATCAATGATGAACTCAGTTGCTTGATATTTGTTCTTTGAATAGTGTTGACTATATGTCTTATTGACGTATTCCAAGATATCATCGAGATTCTCCTTTTCATTGTATTTATATTCAATTGTATTAGACATTACATTCTCCAGTTAAAATTAAGAACATTATACTACATGTTCCGCGTTTTGTCAATCACTTTCTATATCTTCGATCAACATATCTCTCATCAATTTTGCTTGTGTATCCTTGGTATCACCATTTGCAATACCACTGTTCACAAACTTATACGCAAGAGTGATCCTCTCACCCCCCGCATATGCAGAGTGCCAACACAGATTTTCTGGTTCCTTTTCAGATCCAAAGTAATAGTGTCTACACTGCCATCCCTTGACATCGGGTATATGGATGATCTCGTCCTTCTCTTTATCATAGTATCGGAAGTATCCGTTACCATCACTCCAAGTGAATAAGATCTGATACGCATTCGCGTCCCAGTTAGTGTGCCAACCTACGTAACCGCCAGGCGGGTAGTATGTCAACAATGCGGACGTATGCGCCCCTATCTCTTTTGCGAACTCAAACTTGACTTTCTGTTTGTATGGTTCCCATTGTTCTGGATCTACCATACACATCTTTGCAATAGGTTGTCCGAAGTATCGATCGGGTGGGCCGACTAACTCGTCCCTTGCAAGACACTCTTCGAGATAACCCCGACCAGTGAACTCTTCCCCCTTATGGATATCATCTTCTTCTCGAAACGTCCAGTAATCCTTCTGCATGTAGTTCTCATGTGAAAAGAACTCGTCTGAAATTTGATTCAGACGTTCCATGAACTGAGGATTACGGATTTCGACTTCCATTAGATGATAAGTCCTGAAGTCGCCTGTGTATATGCTTTAACGATCTCGTCATTTGTTTTGGTAACAAACACAATACCCTGTGTATAGAAAGACATCTCTGTCGGATTCTCTTCACCTGTTACTGCAACACCACGTGCAAATCCCATACCCTCTTGAGTCTGGATCACCATACGCGGATCTGATAGTACGAACGAACTCGCACCACTATCCTTATACTTACCTACAAATTCACCAGCGCTTGAAATCACTGATACCACGTCACCTTTTTTATAACTCATAATTACTCCTCTAATGCATTAATTACATCGGGGAAGTGAACCCCAATGATTTCCCAACACTGTTGTGCAACCAACATATGTTCTTTCTGTGTACCGTTACCCATTCTTAACTGACAGTAATGAATCCACGACCTTAATGATCCCGCCATATAAAGTGTGGTTTCGGTATTACCTTCGGGTAGAACCGCACGTGCTTGTTCTTTTGCGATACCATTATCTAGTGCCCACTTATATACCTCGTTTGACTTGTTAATGACCTCGCGTTGTTTCATGTTCCACTGTTCAATCAAACGATCTGAACTGTTTCCTGACAGTCTCTCTCCACCTTTACCATAATCGTCTGACACGATATCAATAGAGTTCTGACGATTCTTAGGATCTTGCAATCGTGCCATCCTAGTAGAGAACCTTTCACTCTCCGCATATCGTTGACTGAATTCTTGAAATGAAAACGAACGATGACGAATAATCTGTCGAGAGATATCACGTGTTGTTGTGATCTCCATAGTGAGATGAACCATCTCCAGTGGTGACCAGTGATTCTCTCTAATCAAATAACGAACCAACTTACCCGCAGTCTTGGTGTTATTCTGATTAGTCGGATTACTTACCCGAGCCGCATATGCGACCAACTGTTCTGCGGTGAAACATCCTGTCTCTGCACTAGGTTGACTCAAACAAACCAAACTTACTCTACTCATTATCGCTCTCCTTGACAAATATGCCGTCTACCATTTTACCCTTACGATCTTTGATGTCGTGATATGCGACCTCCAGACAGTGTTCCAAGGGTAATCCGTTACGTTTACATATGTTAATTAATACCACCATGATATCACCAATATCGTCCGCGACATCTTTTCCCTTACATACATTGTCGGATAGTTCTCCGACTTCTTGTATTAATTTCAAGACTTGATCTTTATCAGTCGCACCATCGATCAGATTACGATCCACGTGCCATTGTTCGACCTTATCTATCAGTGTCTTCATCATCATACTCCACAATTTCTTCTTCGATCTCGATCTGTCCGTTGAGTTTCAAAAACTCAAACATTGTTGACGCACCTTCCTTGACACCTATGTAGTGTCCACAATAAAAACTTACTGCAAGTAAGAATGTGGATATCATAGTTAGTTCAAGTGCAGTAAATGGTATCTCCATTATTCACCCATCCTAAAGTTCTTAAAGTTTTCCGACTTCATTCTCTGACCAGCAGAACTGTTATCAAAGATTGGTTTGTCGTCCCATCCCTCATCTTCTTCCGTTTCACTCGACTGATCGCAATCGAATAACTTCATCTTAGATCGATCAACCCCGACCATGAATCTCTGATTATGTGTAGGATCGTTATATCTATTCTTCAACTGTTTGACCATGATCTTACCTTGTGCGTTAAGTTCATCATTCGCAATCAAGGCAAACATAAAGTCTGCGGTTGCGGGTAGACCAAATGATTCGGATGTATCTTCCAGACCAAGGTCATCATTACTGTAACCAGATCGAGTCGTCTGTGTCGCGGACACGATCGGAACATTGAACTCTACTGCAAGTCCACGTAACTCTTCTGCAATACTCTTGATATAAGAATAAGAATTGATCGCACCACCCATACCCTTCATACGAGAAGACGCACAGATATTTAGATAATCAATAAACACAATGTCGGGTACAAAGTTCTTCTTGAGTTTCAATTCATTCAGTAACGCACGGAAATGATTCGCATGTGCTTGACCTGTAGGATATTCCTTGATGATCAGTTTACCGTTGGTCTTGTCAGAGATCGCTTTCACTCTATCCGTGAACATGACCTTAGATAGATTCTCCAACTGGTCGATCGCAACGTCCATCAAGTTCGCATCAATACGTTCTGCGATTCTCTCTTCTGCCATCTCCATAGTAATGTATAGAACATTCTTGGAATCAGACAAAGCTGCACCCGCACAGTGACACATGAACAAAGACTTACCAACACCAGTACCCGCAAGTGCTATGTTAAGAGTCTTGTTCGGTAGTCCACCCTTGGTGATCGAGTTGAAATATTCCAAGTCGAACGATAACCGTTCTTCTTCTTGGTGGTAGAACTCAAATCGTTCATCCACTGACTCGAAGTAGTCATGACCAATATTAGTATCGAACGATACACCCAGTGCCTTTGATAGTACATCGGGAATTGCATTTTTAGAAAGTACCTTATGTTTACCGTCTATAATTGTAATGGACTCCATGACCGCATTATAGACCGCACGATCCTGACACCACTTCTCAGTAGTATCTATCAACCAATCGAGGTTTTCTTGTTTAGTTTCAAAGATATTTGGTAATATTTCCATTGCGTGACGATAGACTTCATCGTTGAGTCTGTCACCTTGGTCTACCTCAATCTTGAATGCTTCCATAGTAGGAAGTTTGTTGTACTTTGCAATGAACAAAGTCAACTCTTTGAAGAGTCCTTTGTAGACTCCTTCGAAATAATCTGGTTCGAGAAAGGCTGCAACCTTTCTCATGTATTCATCGTTAGTCAGTAGATTCCGTAGAATCGTCTGTTCTAAATTTATCTCCATAGGTATCATCCATCTCAGCAGTAGTTAATGTGCCTTGAGAATATGACCGCTCTAGAATATCCTCAAGCATATCGGCAGCGTGTTCCTGTAGTGGAACATATGTGGTACTGAGTTCTGGATCTGGTGAAGAGATAATCTTGAAGTTGAACTTCAGACATTTCTCTTTACCATCAAAACTTACATTACCATAACGAATGACTGACTCTACGAAGTCACCTGTGAGAATACGTACATCCCACGCTTGTTCGTTGTCAGCGTCTGCGGGGATCAACTCATAGTCAACCCCCTCACTCACTTTATCAATGTTTATATCACGCATCGCCTTCGACCATTATATCAAATTCTACGTCAGAAGGCAAGCCTATTTTGTAACTTTTCTTTAAAAAGTCTGTGAAGTCAGTGGTCGCAAAGATTGGTTCCCAGAACTCACGTTCCAGAGTTTCCTTCTGACGGTATTTCTTTTCCTCACCGTCTCGTTGATACCAACCATTACTTGGTTTGACAACATATCCACCCGCAAGTGCAACGTCCAGTAGTCCTGAGTATTTCTCAACACCACCATCCCACGATACACTGATCGGAATCTTGGATTGTTCTTTGACGTAACGAGACTTGTCCACCTTGATTACAAAGTCATACCCTGTCACTTCAGTACCAGTCTTGTTTTGTCTACGACCAATGATCCAGATGTTGTCTGCGGAATAGTAGATACCTGTTCCACCAGAGACTACATCTTTAGGGAAGAGTCCAATCTCTTTGTAGGTATGGTTGATCGCAATCAATGGGATCTTCTTCATATTCAGATATGGAGTTACCATACGGAACAAAGACTTGAACGCTTTCGCACGAGACATATCCGCAACGGACTTCTCGTTCATTGCATCTTCTAGTTCCTTCTTAGATGCAAGGTTACCAACAGAATCGATCACCACGATGACATCATCGGTTGCGTCCAGATTCTCTAGTTGGTTGATGAGATCAAACTTCAGTTCTTCTACATCCTTGATCGGACAATGCAAGACACGGTTAGTATCTATACCAAACTGTTCAAAGTATGATTGCGGTGAACCAAACTCTGAATCGTAGAACAACAGAACTGAGTCTGGTCTCTTCTCAAGATACGCTCCCGCCATCAATAACGCAAACGATGTCTTAAAGTGTTTACTTGGCCCAGCAAGAACTGTCAACCCAGGCGTTACCCCACCATCAACAGAACCCGACAGTGCGACATTGATCATCGGCACATCGGTAGGAACCATGTCCACTTCTTGAAAGAACCTACTATCTTGAAGAACCGCAGTATCCTTAATCTTGGACTGCTTTCTCAATTTATCCATTACACTCATTCATCTTCTCCAAATGTTATATTATTTACTTTCTCACGGTCATCCTTCTCGTAGTCTTTACGATAACCGTTATTGATTCGTATGACTTCCTTTATCATATCGAAACAAACTTCTTCACCGTTTTCCTTCTGGTTCTCAGAGAACTTTAGGAAGGCAGCGATATCCTTCGGGAAACATGCACCACCGAATCCACGTTTACCATCATAGCCAGGCACACGTGTGTGTCCGATACCAACACGACTATCTGCACCCATAGCACGTGTAATTATATTGTAACTACACTGATACGCATTCACCAGATCATAGAACTGGTTAAAGAATGTTACCTTGGTTGCGAGATATGTGTTGATACCATACTTCACAAATGACGCCTCATGTGCAGACATACGATAGAACTCACGTGTAGAACACAATGAGAAGATATCATAGATCTGCATCAACTCGTTTGTTGCATCGTCCGATCCACCCACCACATGGAACTTCGCGTCTACAAATTGTTCCTGTGCAGATTTCTCTGTAAGGAACTCTGGATTGTAGACGAACCTGTTCGATGCTTCATCGGTCATACTATTGTATAGTCGATCAATTACATCTGGTGTGATTGTTGATTTGACAACAACAAGAGAGTTAGTGTGGTTCATGAGTTTGAGAACCGCATCTTCTACGATACTCGCATCAACCGTATGGTTCTCACTCATCGGAGTGGGAGCGCATACGAACACACAGTGTGCATCATAGTCTAACAGATCATCAATCGTAGTTCCATACTTAGGATCTACAATCTTAGTTTCCACCAACGGATTGGTGAACGCATAATCGACTGCACTACCTACGAACCCATGACCAACGATACCCAGACGAAATGGATTACCCACTCCTACTGGTGGTTCGTTTTTCTGTACAGGAACTTCAGTCGGTGACCGTCCCGCACGTTTAGGTTCTTCGGGTAGGTACTTGTCAAAATCATCTGCCATTATGATACTCCATATACCAATTATAAAAATTCTTCACACCGACATCAATCGGTGTTGTTGCTTTGTAACCTAGTGATTGAAGTTTCTCGGTGTTACTCCAAGTCTCTAGTGTGTCAGCGGGATGTCGAGGTGCAAGATTAATATCTGCCTCGTGTCCGACATTCTCCTCAATCGCCTTCACAAAGTCCTTGAGGTTTACCTGTTGACCGTATCCTATGTTAAAGATCTCGTTTGATGGGATAGTCTGGTCGTTGATCACGATCAAGATTCCATCAAGGATATCCTCCACATAGGTGAAGTCACGCTTCATATCCCCATAATTATACAGGTCTATGGGTAAATTGTCAAGCGTTTTTTTCGTAAATTGAAAAAGTGCCATATCTGGTCTTCCCCAAGGCCCGTAGACGGTAAAGAAACGGAGACCAACATTCTGTATACCAGATATGGCAAACTGGATTTCATTGATGTACTTGGTGTATGCGTATGCGTTCCTTTGTTTACCTGTAGGCAGACTCTCTGTCCATCCCTCTTTGGGAATAGGTGTCGATCCATATACAGATGAAGTAGACGCATAGACCACACGGATGTCTCTGTCCTTAACGATCTCGATAAGGTTTTGAGTTCCATCAATGTTGTTTGAGTGATAGTCTCTCTCCTTACCAAATGAGTCACGCACACCCGCATGTGCGGCTAGGTGAACTATTTGATCTGGTTGGAAACTATCGATGATTCTGAGTGTAGACTCATAGTCACGTAGATCACAGACCTTGATGTCTAACTTGAAGTGTTCTGTCCGATCCACTTTGAGTTGTGGATCATATAGATGATTGTTATAATTGTCAAGACCAAGAACCTCGTGTCCTTCTGATCTCAACCTATTCATTAACTGCGAACCGATAAACCCAGCCGCACCTGTTATTAATATTTTCATTTTACCGTCCTATCCGTTTCTATAAACATATTCCAACGCCCTGTCCGCTTCCTTTTGCAGTGGACGTGATTCATACCAATTACCAGTCTCCGCGTCAAACTGTTTGCACATATCTGCAATCTGATTCGCAGTGATTGGATACCCTTTACTTATAGCATGACCAGCGATCGCGACCATGATCTGATACATCTTGTGATACCATCCTGTTCCTGTAATAGTCCTATACTCAATCGCAAGGTTCTTGGGAAAGAATGGACAGTCATGATAACTAGTCCAACTAACGTCTGTGTTATTTAGTTGATTCTTACGATGTTCGATTACCGCCTTCTGCATCTCTGGTGGAAGACGATCCAAGAAAGTGTTTCCAGACTTTACCTCATACTTATGCTTGGCCATAAGTGAATCAGTATTAACAGGGTTCCCACTATGACTAAAGTAAAAGTTATTTGCGTTAGGATAGTCCGCAGGAACGTAATACATTCGAGCGAGATCCTTAGTCTGTGGATCTCCGATTTCTCCAAGTTCTTGATTGAGTGCGAACCAGAAGTGTTTGATTCGATCTTGCGGTATAGATTCGTCAAGGTCGAATACAAGACGAAACTTTGGTTGTTGAACAGACGAACTAGCTGTACTGTAACAAATAAAACTCCAATCACCAAACCTATTAACCAACTCATATCTTATACCCTCTATAGTGTTATCAGAAAACTCATAGTCATCAACATCAACAGCACACCAATTGCTCCAACAAGAAACAGATTTATTGCTACGTGTAGTACCTTCCTGAAACACAGCAGGAGTAATAAGAGGACTAGAGTTTCTACCACCTTTCTCACCTTTTTGTTTTGATAGTCCATACAAAAGATCATCGAATTCCTCCCATGTATCAACGGAGACTGTTCGATGAGTCTTATTGTCAAACTGATTTTTAAATATAGTTAATTGATACATGACGACTATTATACCATTATCAACATTCTTTGTCAAGTTATATGTGCATTATGTCTCTGTACACACGTTGGTCAGATCCACGATAGATCTTCTCACTGATATTTCTAAACAGGGTTAGATCATTGTCTTTATACTTACCCTTACTCAATCCTTTGTAGGTGAAAGACGCAATCCTCTCAAGACAACCATGTGCAACATACCAACCGATCGCATCTCCTACTCCAGTCTGATCCGCATTATCAAACATCATGTAAGGGATCTCAAGTCTAAGTGCGACATGGATATCTGAATAGACATCATAGGTCATGTGACTACCGTCAATGAACGCGAAGTCGAACTTACCCAGTTTCACATCATGAATATCTGGTAGGTAGTGAATCACTGAGGGTGAAGGAACAGGTATGATCTCGATCCTACCCTTACCAAACTCTTGAGTTGCTTGATGCGACTCCTTCCACTTCTCGTGTCTAGGACTTGACGATACAATATGTGCATCGGGAAACACGTCTGCAAGATACGAAGTTGAGTGACCTCTATAGTAACCTATCTCTAGTATGCGTTTAGGATCAACGAACTTCTTCACATAGTTGAACGCATCGAACACTTCATCGTTTGGTGGTAACCACCCCCAACCAGTATTCGTATCGAACTCCAGATGCGGGAACCGATCCTTGTATTGAAAATAATTATCCAAAAAATTCCTCCAAGTCTCCACTGTCTTCGGTATAGTCAATGAAGTCAAAATTATTTTTCCATTTATTATCTAGACTCTTGAAACTGACACTCATCTTGTCTCCTGTAAGGTGACGAGGAATTACGTACCAATCGTCTGTTGGAATGTGGTGCAACGCAAACCAGTCGATCGTATCTTCGGGGTAACAATACTTGATCTGATTACCCTTGTTAGATGCCTTGGTT
>Ga0123365_1107998_pt1 | contig 14278 bp, 5 predicted proteins | sample GoM_2015_C6C_201_FD_105262 | JGI IMG/M metagenome (GOLD analysis project Ga0123365, IMG submission 105262) | Marine microbial and viral communities from Louisiana Shelf, Gulf of Mexico - GoM_2015_C6C_201_2m (Metagenome Metatranscriptome) | ecosystem: Environmental > Aquatic > Marine > Hypoxic... | reverse complement strand
GTTTAGTGAAATGGTCTCCCTCGTCGAAAAGCCGACTCGGAAGGGGGATCGCTCACGCGGCGCCAGTGCCATAGCAGGCGGCTCCAGCACCGAGCGAGCGGGAGGTGGGGCTGGGGCGGAGCTTGCAGCGGAGGCATGCTCCAACTGATCGCTTCACAAGCGCCGCGCTCACTCCTTGGTGCAGAGCAAGGCGACACCCTTCAGCTTCCAGTTGATCTGGGGCTTCATGCCCGACTGAGCCTGGTGGTCTTTGTCCCTGGCGTTGGTTTCCCTGTTAGAGTCGGGTCTGAGCCAGACTCTGGTGATCAGGTACTTGTCGTTACGCTTCGGGTACTTGTAGATCGGGCAGCTGTAGTGAGTTCTCTCGGGGTGCTGCTCCTGGCCGCGGCGGCCGCCCGGAGCTCTCTGGTCCGTCTGCGGTGCGGTCGACATCGCGGTGAAGTGGATGACGGGGAAGGCCTGGAACGGATCCTTCGACGTCTGGTCCTCGAGCTTACGCTCGCTCTTGGACCAGGCGGCGCCCTCCAGGAAGAGGCCGTGGACGCACGCACCCTCGGACGGCACCTGGAAGGTCTTCTCGATGCGGCCGTCCTCGCCACCGATGATCTCCTTCTGGACCTCGGTCTTGGGCTCGACGGCATCGAGCGACCACTTCTGCTCGGCGTGCTGCCTCGTCACTTCCTGCATGACGGCCGTCAGGAAACCTTGCGGGTTGTAGAAGCCGGTCAGCCAGAACGAAATCGGGCGGCTACCCTTCTGCAGCCAGTTGTCCAGCTGGTAGTGCCTGTCGATGAGGCCCTTGATCCAGCCACCGAGAGACGGGGTCAGCCACGAGATCTCGGCGCCGGCCTGGAACTGCCACTTGACGGGCACGCGGAAGTCGTACACCATGTTGATGGCGTTGACCAAGTCGGCCGTCATGATGATGGTGCCGTCGATGGCAGCCACCATGTCGAGCATCGTCTTGCGCACAATGCTCAGCACGTGCTGCAGCTGCTCGATCTCCTGGCGCAGGAAGATGTTCAGCGGCACGTTCTTCGTCGGGTCGAGGCCGCGAGGCACGTGCATCGCAGACAGCCTCTCCTTGTACTCCTGCTCAACGAAGTTCGCAGGCAGCTGCTTGATCAGATCCTGCTCAAGCTTGTCCTTGACCTCGTCTTCCTTGGTCCTGCCGGAGCTGCCACCGGCGTCCTTGGGCATGGTGTCGATGAGGGTGTTGAGCATGGCTTGCGACTCGTTGAGGCGGAAGGTCAGATCGGCGCTCACGTTGAGGCCGAAGATGACGGGCGAGTCCTTCTCGGGGAACGACTTGATGTACTCCTGGTACTTCTGGATCTCGGGGAAGTCGGGGATGACGTAGGGGAAGTCGGACAGCGGGTTGAAGTTGTAGTCCTTCTCGTTGAAGACCTAGTTGGAGAGCCAGAGCTCGCCGTAGGTCTGGAACATTTCGCGGTCCAAGTCGTCGGTGATACGGCCGCCGTACTGCACGTCGCAGACGATGAAGCGGATGGCGGGCCACGAGATCTGCAGGTTGTTGTTGAAGGCGTTGGTCATGTGGTTCTCGCAGAAGATGAGCGAGGCCTCCAGATCGGCCGAGTTGAACTCGTACGGGATGCAGAAGCCGAGCGGGCCGAACTTTCTGCGCTCGTACACGATGGAGTGCATGAAGCAGATGGCAAAGACGATGTTTCTCCACTTCTCGTACGGCTCGACCTTCTCCAGGAAGTCTTGCGTGATCAGCGTCGAGTACGTGCGGGCCATGCCGGCAGCGATACCCTTCGGCGGCTCCGTCGTCACCTTGATCGCCATCTGCAGCAGACCCAGCGGGAAGCCTCTGTTCGGCTCGCAGGTGATGAACAGGCGGAACTGCTCGTGGATCTCCTTGCCCTTCGGGTTCAGGATTTCTTCCATCTCGGACATGAACTCAAGAGACAAGTGGCAGTTGTTGAGGATGACCCAGAAGCCGTCGCGGAAGGCGTCGTCGATGTGCTTCTTGGCGATGATCTCCTGCTCTTCGCCCATGGAGACCTTCTGCGTGGGCACCTTCTTCTTTCTGGCCAGCTCGTCGATGGAGTTGGTCGGGTCGGAGCCGGGCGCCAGCAGGTAGAGCACGGGCTTGCAGGGCTCGGACTCCTCGAAGACCTCGATGATCTGGTCCGTGACGGGCGCCATGAACTCCTCGCCGAGGACGCGGCGGATGAACTTCTGCGAGGCGAGCACGGCTCTGTCCTCACGGACGGACCTGATGAGGCACAGGTGGAGGAAGTGGCCGATCGACTCGGCGTTCATCTTGTCCTCGTACTCGGGCACGGGCACGTTCTCGGGCGCGTTCTCGTCGAGGAACTTCTTCCACTCCTTCTCGTAGCGCTGAATCTTGTCAACGATGTCCTTGAAGAAGCCCGAGGGCTCGTTGTTGAACTTGTGCTTGGACAGCGCGACGATGTTGAGCCACATCTTCTGGTCCATCCAGTTGAACTTCTTGTTCCTGTCGTCGATACCAGAGCCTGACTTGAGCAGCATGTTGACGTCGCCCTGGTTGAGCATGCCTGCCTTGATCAAGATCTTCAGGCACATCATCAGCTTGAAGGTGACCTTATCCCTTTCGAAGAGGCCTCTGTTGATGTATCGGTACACCTTGTAGGTCATGCAGTTGATGATGTTGGCCACGCGGTCCTTCACCAGCTGCGTCTTCGTCGACTTGTCGATACCGTAGTCGAACAGGTCCAGGAACTGCTGCAGCGACGTGTTGTACATCCAGTCGACGAGGGTCATCTCCACGACGCAGAAGTACAGGACGGCGCCGCGGGCGGCCACGGGGCGGAACGACTCACGCTTCTCACCGATCTCGGTGGTCTTCTCGCGAGCCTCCACGAGTTTCTCGGCGACCTCGCGCGACTTCAGCTTGATCTCGGCGAGCACGTCAATGAGCTTCTCGTCGTCGAGCAGGTTGACCTCTGAGGTGGCCAGGCGCTCCAGCAGCGTCTCGTCGTAGTCGGCGAGGATCTTGGTGTTGCTGGTGACGTCCTCGTTCAGCTGCTGCAGCTGGTCCTCCAAGTGCTTCTGCTCCTTGGAGATCAGGCGGCCCAACAGCTGCTGCTCCAGACCGTCCTGCGTGACCGTGAAGTCGATAATGGTCGTCTTGGCAGCCAGCTCGGGCGAGAAGTGAGGGTTACCCAGACGAGAGGTCATGTACAGGCGGAAGTTCGGGTCGTAGTCCATCTCCGTGTCGGCGATCTTGATGAACTTTTGACGACCACGGACGGTGAACTGGCGCTCGAGAAGCGGGTCGAGCATGGGGTCGACCTCGTTCTCGATGTTCTCAATCATGACTGGATCGCCGTCTTGCAGCGGAATCTTCAGTCTGTCCTTGAGGTTGGGGTTGTTGAGGGTGTAGACGAAGTCGCGCTCGACAATGACGGGCTCCTTCTTCTTGATCCAGTTGACGGCCTGCGACTGCGGGTCGATCATGAGCGGGTAGCGCGTCGAGCGGGTGACCATGATACCGTTCTGGATGGACAGGTCGTCCGAGGGCAGACCCTGCAGGTTCCACTCGCCGACCGTGGCCTGGTTCACCAGGAACGAGGTCATCTCGAGGTTCTCGGTCAGCGGAATGCCTCTCGACGACAGGTCCTGACCGAAGTAGTCGTTGAGGAGCTTGAAGCGGAAGGGCGCGTTGAAGGGACCGCAGTAGGAGACGAAGGCGCAAGCCTTGGCGACGTCGCCGACCAGCTGCATCTTGGTGGCCTGGAACTGGTCTCTGGAGGCCATCCAGCGGACCTTGTTGTCCTGCAGCGAGTTGATCAGTCTGTTCGCCTGGTCCATCTTCTTGCGGGTCTTGGCGGCCGCGTCGGCAAGCTCCTGCTTCTTGGCGACCTCGCCGTCGTAGCGGGCTCTGAGCTCAGCCTTGACAGCGTTGACCTCGTCGAGCTGGTTCTTGGCCTCCTTGAGCTTCTCCTGGGCCTCCTCGAGCTCGACGGTCTTGACCTCGAGCATGTGGAGCTTGGGCTTCACGATCTTGGACTGCTTGTGGTAGTCGCTCATGGCGCCGGCCCACGTGCAGAGACCCCACAGGGCCGCGGAGGTGCCCTTGGCGATCTCGGGGTCGAACAGCTTCTTCTCGCCGCTCGCATCCGACAGGTTGAGGTAGGGCTCGAGCAGCTCGATGGTCTCCTCGTTGATCTAATCCTTGTCGTTCGACGAGAAGCTGAGCAGGTCCTGCAGCAGCGGGCCAGTCATCAGCTTGGCCGTGCAGCTCTCGAACGAGTCGGCAATGAAGGGGTGATCGCCTCTGGCGACCTCGATGACCTTGGGCGTGACGGGGTCCAGCGACTTCATGAACAGGATGTTCACGCAATCGAAGATGATCTTAACGATATCCTTCGGGCGCTTGATCGCCTTAATTTCGACGATATCCTGCTGCTTGATCGACTTCACGGCGTCCTCGGCCTTCCTCAGGTACGGCAGGGCAGCCTGCAGCTCCTGGTTGGCGACGTCTCTCTCGACCTCGATGTTGGCTCTCTTGGTCTCGCAAGCCTCAGTGACCGCGTTGACCTCCTCAGCCTTGATGTCGGCCTTCTTGTTCTTCTCGTCGAGTTCCTTGAGAAGCTTGTTGGTGGCCTCGGTGGCGGCGTCGAGCTTGGCGTTCTCCTCCTTCAGGACGATCTTCATGGACTCGACGTCCTCGGTGGCCTCAGCCAGCTTGAACAGACCTCTGTTGATGTTCTGCTCTTCCTTGTCGATGGCCTTGTACTTGGTGGAGTACAGCTCATGGTAGGCCTGGATGAACGACAGGTACGACTTGGGAGTAACGTACACGTGGCGACGCATCTGCTGGAAGTACTCCGTGCAGACCTGATCGACCATCTTGTGGACCTTGCCCATGTGGATGGTGAGCTGCTCCTTGACCTCGGGCTTGGTGTCGATCTCGATCTCAGACAGGAACTTCGTGGACACGGAGATCAGCGCCTCCTCGGGCCAGGGCAGGAACCAGTCGATTGAGCAGCCAGAGAACACGGTCGGGAACTTCTGAGCACGCTCTCTGAACTTGATGTTGACGGGGGAGAAGGCAAGGACCATGTGGAGGTTGTCCTTGACACGGTTGAGGAAGTACTGCCACAGGACGGTGGGCGGCGGGTCCTCACCCTTCTGACCGACCTCCTTCATGTAGATGTTCTTGCACTGCACGGGGATCAGATCCTTGTCTTCCTTACCGAGGAGACCTGGGATCTCACCGGTGGCGAGCATCGAGTTGATGGCCTCAAGGAAGGCCTCCGACTTCACCTCGGCGTCGGTCATCAGGAAGCACACGGAGCCACCCTGAGGACCAGCCTTCTCGTAGAGCTGCTTGATGTCGTCGAAGAGGGAGCCCAGGTTGTAGGACTTGGTGAGGGAGATCTGGAACATGAAGTGGCGGCAGATCGACGCGGCCAGTCTGGTCAGCGACGTCTTACCAGAGCCGCCCACACCGACGAGCATGGCGCTGCCGGCGGCGGCGTTGATGGTGCGCGTGAGTCTGAGCAGGTGGTCGAGGGCGTCGTCGAAGATGACGAGCGCCATCTTCTTGGCCGGGTTCTTCTCGTTGTAGACGTCGAGCTTCTGCACGGCGATGTTCTTGACGTACTCGTTGCTGGGGCAGCACTCGTAGACGAAGGGCGCCTCCTCGATGAGCTCGCCGTCCTCGTTCACGATGTCCTCGCGCATGAAGTCGGCGAACTGGAACTGCGTGAGCACCTCCGACTCCTCGAAGTGGTACAGCTCTCGCAGCTTGTCCTTGCTGACGCGGTCCAGGATGTCCTCGAAGGTCTTTTTGTCCTGGGCGCTGATCAGCTTGTCGACGAACGTGCGCTGGCACTCGTGGCGCCACAGGCCGATCATGAACAGGCGCGGGTCCTTGATGTCCTTGCTGTTCAGGCAGCTGTTGATGACCTTCTTGTCGCCCTGGGCGACGCGGGCCATGCCACCGAACACTCTCGCCAGCTCACGGATCGTGAACACGTAGTGGAACTTGGTCGGCGTCGGCAGCAGCTTGGTGGAGGCGGACTCCCAGAGGCCGATCGTGGCCTCGACAATAGGCTGGACCATGCCGATGATTTCGTCGCTGTACTTCTTCTTGGGAAGCAGCTCGGTGAGGATGCGACCGTAGATGCCCTCGACGGCCTTGGACGACGGCGGCGGGATGTTGAGCGAGAAGAACAACCTCTTGATGCGGTTGGGCACGTCGTTGCGACCGTTGGTCGGGTGGTTCATCGCCGCGAGGAACTGCAGCCCTTAGATCATCTTCGGGTTGCCTCTCTCCTCCTTGTCGAGGAAGTAGAAGCCGCGGAAGTCGATGAGCTGGCGAGTGATCTCGAGGGTGATCTGGTCTTGCCACTCGTTGATCTCAGGCATGGAGAAGTCGTCCATGAAGACCACGAGCTTCTTGTCCTGGAAGGGACGGTAGTTCTTGGCGTTCTTCTTCTCGACCTCGGACTCGATCGACTCCTGGAAGTTGTGCGGCAGCGTGTAGAACGAGAAGTTGATTCTCTTGAAAGAGTATTCCTCCTGGCTGAGGCGCGACGCGTTCATGAGGATGATCGACGTCTTGGCCGTGCCGGCGCCGCCGACGAGCAGCGTGTTGAGCAGGCCGACCTCCTTTCTGCGCTCGGAGCGCATCTCGCTGAGCGTGCGCAGCTTCTCGATGATGTACTCGACGCGCGTGGAGTCGGTCGTCGGGATGAGCAGCTGCGAGAAAACGAGGATGCGCGGCGGCTTCCACTCGACGGGCTTCCAGTTCTCCCAGTTGCGGGTCTTCGGGTTGATGTAGTAGTCGAAGATGGTCTCCTTGTCGAAGTTGGCGCGCTGGGCCGAAATCTGCGGCAGCGCCGCCTGCACGCGCTCCAGCACCTCCTTGTGGAACTTCTGGCGGTCGTTGGCCTCGAAGAGACCGCCGATGGCCCAGGCGAAGGAGAAGCAGAAGAGCTTCTCGAAGAGCTCGAAGTCGACCTGCTGGCTCGACGACGTGTACTCCTTGAGGCAGGCCGTGAGCAGGTTGATCAGCTGCGTGGTCTTAACGACCTCGGGGCTGTCCATCGGCGGGTTGAAGTTCTTCTTCATGTAGTAGAAGACGGCCTTCTGCGACGGGTCTGTCGTCGTCGGGTTGTCGAACGACTTGTGCTTGAAGTACTTCGTCACGAGCTGCTGCACCCACTTGTCCTCGTCGGGCGAGCACGGCGGCGACAACGAGTTCCTCTCCGCTCTGTCCGCGAGCCACGTCGTGAACAGCGGCTCCCAGTACAGGTCAGTGTCCGAAACGAACACAATACCGTTTCTGGAGACGGTGGCGGGGGAGGCGTTCCTGAGGTTCTCGACCTCGAAGGTCATCTTGGTGGTGTCGAGCATAGGAATGCGCTCGGCGTTGGCGAGCGTGAGGATCTTGTTGTCGTCGAGGACGGTGTTGAGGTTCTCGATCCAGATGGCGTCGACGGGGCCATCGCAGCAGATCCAGTTGTTGGCCTTGTTGCTCTTGGAGTTCTTGGCCTTCCAGATTTCGGAGAAAATGCCGGGTTCCCACTCGCCGACCGAGTTCATGACGCCGAACATCTCCTGGCCGGTGATGGCCTTCGGGTTCATCTTCGTGATGATGTACTTGTTGTTGTCGGGCACGCTCGACAGCGCCTCGGTCAGCGTGTTGAAGATCGAGGTCTTGCCGCAGCCGGCCGTGCCGACCACCATGAAGCCGTGGCGCACGGTCGAGGTCTCGTAGAGCTGGATGAGCTTGAGCACGAACTCGTCCTTCTTGACGAGGTTCTGCTCCTCAAGCTTGATGTTGATCTGCTTCTCCTCCTCAGCGTGGACCGAGCGCTTGATCTGGTCGGCCACCATGGGGAAGATGTCGCCGATCAGCTCAGTGAACAGCGACTTGTCCTGCATGACGAACTTGGACATGTTCATCTGCGTGAGCGTGGACGCCAGCAGGTACTCCTCGGTCTTCTGGCCGCCAGCCTTGGTAGACTCACGCAGCACGGTACCGGCGAAACGCAGCACGGACAGAATGTTCCTCAGACCGAAGTCGTAGTGGCGCTGCTTGGAGAGCTGCTCCTCGCAGAGCCTGTAGAGGATGGTGAACTTCTTGTCGAGCCAGTCGAAGTCGTTGTAGCCGACCGAGGCCAGCTTGACCTTGATGATGGACCTTCTGTCAGGCACCATCATCGTCACGCCGCGGAACAGCACCTTCAGGTTCTCGGGCAGCTCCTGACGGCCGGCGTAGCCGGGGTTCATCGTGATGAAGTAGCCGCAAGCGTGGTTCAGCGTGATGTACTTGTCAGGGTCGGTCGGGAAGATGAACTGCTTCAGCTTCAGCTTCTTGGCCGTGGTGATGGCCTCGACCTGGGCGGCGACGACGGAGAGCGTGGCCAGCGAGATGCGGTTGAACTCGTCGAAGCAGCCCCAGAGGCCCGACTGGCAGATACCCTTGAAGATCTTCGCCATGTCGCGGAACTTGTGCTCGCCCGAGCAGTTCGTCACGACGACGAAGATACCGAGGGTACGGCCCAAGTCCTTGACCGTCTCGGTCTTGCCAGTGCCGGCGGGGCCAGCGGGCGCGCCACCGTAGAACATGCCGAGGGCCTGGGCGAGCGAGATGTAGCACCTCTCGGTGAGCGTGGTGATACAGAGACGCTCCTTAGCGCCAAGGAACTCGTACTGGTAGGTGAAGTCGACATCGGTGATCGAGATGATGGACTGGCCGTCCTTGCCATCCTCGGCGCGCCAGTAGAAGCGCGGGTTCCTGGTCCAGTCGAAGTCAGCGATGTCTTTGATGCGATGGACCTGCACGTCGTCCCACACTCTCTTGAACAGCTCCTTCTGGTAGACCTGGATGGTGACGAGCGTCTCGACCTTGGTCCTCGTCAGCTTGTTGGGCAGGTTGTCACGGCACATGGCAGACAGCTCGTTCATCATGCCGTTGACCTCGCCGTTCTTGGTCTTGAAGGCCTGCAGGCGGTCCTTGGTGCGCTCCAGGCAGTCCGTCACCTTCTGCGTGAAGATCATTTGGATGCCGAGCAGCGCAACCTGCGACTGGTACTTGTGCACGAACTCAGTCAGGCCCATGGTGAAGCACTCGGCGGCGCCGTTCTGGCAAATGGTGCGCATGGACATCTGCATGGCCGTCTCGAGCTTGCAGAGCCAGTCCTCGATGTTGCCCTCGCACTTGACGGGATCGTCGAGGTCGACCGTCTCGGTGGCACCACCCCAGTCCTGGTTGATGGCCTTGAGCATGCGGCGGTCGACGCGGTCGAAGGTGACGCGGCTGATGGCGTCGAACATCTTCTCGAAGTCGTCCTGGATTTGGTTGGGGTCCGTGCCGACGGACAGGATCTTGAGCAGGTCCTCGTTCGAGCAGAAGTAGAAGCGAGGGAACACGCCTCTCTTCTTCTCCAGGTAGGTCTCGAGCTTGCGCTGGCAGTACTCGAGGTCCTCCTGCATCTTGGGCAGCGAGCTGGTCAGCAGGTCGTTCTGGCAGCACGGGATGACGAGCTTCTGCTCGGCGACGCGCTCCATGATCTTCTTCCACTGCGTGTCGGTGGTCTTGAAGATCTTCGACTCGGTGGGCATCTGCTTGGCGATCTCGCCGCCGGTGAAAACGAGCACCAGGTTCATCCACTGCTGCATGACCTTGAGCCACTTCTCGAGCGTCTCCTGCACCTGCGTGAACGTGTCCAGCTTGGACTGCACCTCGGTGCGGAACGGTGTGATGCAGCGCGTGGCCAGCATCTGCACCAGGTTCATCATGTGCTCCTCGAGCTTCTCCTGGATGTCGGCAACGGAGCCGCCGATCGTGCAGGGGAAGTCGTAGTTCTGGTAGGAGCGGATGTCGAGCTCGGCGTTCTCCCAGTAGGCGTCGATGTCCTCGCGCAGCTGCTTCTCGATCTTCTTCTGCTTGAGCGCCGAGTCGCTGATGTCCTCGACGTCCTCCGTCACGGAGAGCAGGTCCGCGTCCAGCAGCTCCTTCAGTGTGAAGGTCTCGGACGAGTAGGGGATCTCCTTGCCCGTCAGCTCGATCAGCTGCTCCCAATGGCGCTCCTTGATGCTCTCGTCGGCGAGCATCTCGACGAGGGGCAGCACGATCTCCATGTCGTCGAGCCTCTGCTTCAGCTCCTTGTAGGCGGGGTACTGCTTGGCGTCGCGAGGCAGCCTGAGGCACTCCTTCTGGAACACCTCGATGCCCTCCTTCATGCTGCCCACCTCGGAGGTGATCTCGAGCCAGGGGGTCTCCTCCCACTTGGTGATCGTCTCCGTCACCTTCAGGTACAGCGTGTACAGCTTGTCGAGCTTCTCCAGCTCGCTCTGCGTCTGCTCCAGCGCGGGGTAGGCCTGGTGCGGCAGCGCGAAAAGCTTCTCGCCGGCCTTGTACGACTTGAACTTCCTGTTGTGGACGGAGAACTGCTCCTTGAAGTCCTTGAGCTTGTTGAGGGCCTCGCCTGGCGACAGGTCCGCCTGCATGGGGCCGTTCTTCTCGAAGTCATCGCGGAAGATCTTGACCTCGACGACGAGCGTGTCAATGTTCTCGACCAGCTGCTTCTTGAACTGGGCCTGGTCGTCGTGGAGCTCGTCGCGCACGCGGAACGCCTTCGCGACCAGCTCGTCCCACTCCTTCTGCAGGTCCTTGCGCTGGTCTAGCTCGTCGCGGTCCATGTCGAGGCTGTTCTCGATGAGCGCGTACATGTCGGACACGGGCTTGAACTGGAAGTTGATGTTGGACTGCTTCTTGCGGATCTCCTCGAGGGCGAGCATGACGCTGCCGAGCGAGTCGATGTCCTTGACCTCCTTGTCGATCTTGAGGCGGATCTGCTTGATGTCATCGGCGAGGTTGCTGAGCAGGTTCTTGGCCTGCTTATGGATGTCCTTCGAGAACACGAGCTTCCACTGGCCGAGGTAGCGCTGCAGCGCGTCCTTCACGCCCTTCGTCTTGAGCGAGAGCGCGCCGATCTGGTGCGTCTGCTGGATCATGTCAATCTGCGCGTTCTTGTTGTCGAAGTCCTTGAGCTTCTCCTCGAAGTCGTCCAGGTCGGGGTTCTCTTGGCGGAACACCTTGAGCTCGTCCTCGGGCTTGCGGGTCCACAGCCACGAGTAGGTAGTGAAGCCCTCGAGGAACTTGCTGACGGAGTTCTTGGTGCCCTGGATAGAGCCGGTCAGGAGCAGAATGACCTTGACGATCTCCTTGTCCTTGGCGATCCAGTTGTAGAAGGGCTCCTTCTCCTCCTCGGGGATGTCCTTCTGGAACCAGAGCTGCACGAACTTGGTCGACTTGAGCACGCAGGAGGCGGCCCTGTTGATGGCGACCTGCACCTCGTCGAGCGACGGCTTCAGCACGGACTTGCTGCCGTCGAGGCGCACGTCCACCTCGAAGAAGGGCTTCAGCACCTGCTTGGGCAGGTTGCGGCGGCCACAGATGCGCTCCTTCATCTGGTTAAGCGAGTACTTGGTCGCGTGCAGCAGCGCCTGGTACATGGACCACGAGTAGTACTTGGAGAGCTTCTGGATCTCCTCGGAGCAGATCGGCTCGACGTGCTGGTCCAGCGTGTACGAGCAGATCGTGTTGATCAGGTCCTCCACGGCCTGCTCCACCTCGTAGTTCTTGCTCTTCAGCTTCTGCGACTCAGTGTCGATCCACTCAGACTGCATCTCCACGAACTCGTCCAGAGTGTAGGTGGCGGAGTCGGTGGGCAGGTTGACGAGGACGGTCTTGGAGAGGGCCTTGAGGTTGTTCTCGATGCGGTTCTCCATGATGTCGTTGATGTTGATGATGAGCTGCTCGAGCTTGGAGAGGCCGGCGTGCACGTGCTGCAGGTAGCCGTCGATGTTCATGGACGTCCAGGTGAGGATGTTCATGCCGGGGCGCAGCTTGTACTCGAGGTCCTCGAGGTGCGGCACGAGGAGCGACTTGGTGTTGGGGCGGATCTTGTTGACGATCCTGTCGTACTCGCCGAGCACGAAGGTGAGCTCGTTGTTGTACATCTTGAACTTCTCCTCCTGGAGCAGCACGATCTTGGCGCTCTCGGGGATCTCGATGCCGATGCGGCTGAGGCACTTGGCCTCGCGGATCAGCGTCATGATCTCGCTGTCGAAGTTCACGTACAGCTTGTTGTTGTTGGGGTGGCGGATGATCAGCGTGGCGAGCAGACCGGCCTTGGCCTTCTCGACCTCGACGATCCAGCGCTGCCTCCACTCGTACTCGAAGTAGAACAGGTTATAGGTGATCTTGTTGTGGCTCTGCACCTGCCTCATCGTCTTCTTCGTCTCGTTTGACCGCAGCAGGTTCGGCGGGAACTGCTCCATGGGCGTCGACGCGCGGTGGAACAGGTGGCGCGACCAGGTGATCGAGCCCGACACGATGGGCAGGTTCCTGACGATGGGCGGGTTCATGAACTTCTTCTTGAACTCCTCCTCGATCTTCTAGATGAAGCCGGAGTAGCGCGAGAAGAGCAGGTTGTACTTGCTCATGAGGCCGGCCTGCAGGTTGTCGCGGTGCAGGATGCTGCGGAACTTGCGCAGCAGGCGCAGCGAGTCCTCGATGTTGATGATGTTCGAGAAGCTGGCGTCGATGTACTCCGTCAGCTTGTTCTCCACGCGGCTCACGTCCACGTTGAACTCCACGAAGTCGCGATCGAACGTGTCGTCCTTGTAGTCAAGCAGAGGGTGCTCAATCTTCTTACGGAAGGAGCTCACGTACTGGTTGAACTTGGAGACGATGTCCTGGATGTTCTCGAGGTTGTGCTTCTCGAGGGTCTTGAACTGGCGGATGGTGGAGAACAGGTCGATGAGCTTGCGCACGCGGCGGCTGAACAGCTCGAACTTGCCGAAAATCTCGGTCATGTTGAAGTCGAACTGGCGTGCCTTGGGCATGGACTCGAGGCGCTCCTTCGTGAACTTGTACTGCTTGATGTAGGTCTCCTTGAGGTCCTGGCAGCTCTTGAGCACGGCGATCAGCTCGTCGTGCGGGTACTTGTTCTCGTCCCACAGGCCCGAGTCCTCGAACGTCGACGAGACCTCGACCTTCGGGTCCGACAGCGAGCCCATCTTGCCCTTGCGCGGCAGGCCCAGCTTGATGTTCCTGAAGTTCACAATGTTGTACTTGCAGTTGGTGATCATCTGGTTGGTGATCTTGATGAAGAGGCCGGTCATGCGCTCGGTGGTGTTGTAGTAGCGCGCGATGGTGTGGATCATCTTGATGGAGTTCATGAGGGCGGGCAGCGTCTCCTTGATGGTCTCGGGGTTGCCCGTGTAGAGCGGCTCGAGGTACTTCTCGAGCGTCTGCAGGTACTTAACGTTGTCCTTGGCCTCGGAGAGCGACTCAGTGATCTTGTTGTCGATGCCGCGCCAGTTGGACGTGGCCATGTAGATCTTCTGGTAGTTGACGCCCAGCTGCTCCTGCAAGTTGTCGCACGCCTGGTCCAGCAGGTCGTACACGGCGCGGCAGTTCTTGCTGCCGAGCTGCTCGGAGACCTGGGTCAGCTTGCGCATGCGCTGCTTCCAGTAGTCGAGCTCCTTGACCGGGCCGTCGTCCTTGTCGTAGCGGCGCTCGGCGTTGGCATCCTCGATGTACTGGTTGATCTTGTCCTGCCAGCGGCTGAAGATGGCGGCGTACTCCAGGATCAGGGGCACGTCGTTGGTGCGGCCGTCGCGCAGACCCGTGCGCAGGCGCTCACTCAGCGGGTCCAGCACGATGTTGCTCTTGAAGGACTCCTGCGCCTCGATGAGCTCCTTGGCGAACTTGTCGAACGTCTGCTTGAACTCCTTCTGCGAGTCGGCCTCGCACATCTTCCAGTCGTCGGCGTTCATTTTCTCGAGCATTGGCTTGTAGACGTTGTTGATCAGGGTCTTCAGCGCGCTCACGGTGTGCTCAGAGACCTCACCGAAGAGCACCTGCTCGTCGTTGGTGGCCGTCGCGTTGATCGACGCGCCCGGCTTGGTGTTCCTGAGGAAGAACACGCCCTTGCCCAGCAGCTTCTGGTCCATGCCGTCGGTGACGAGGAACTCGGCGGGCTGGCGCAGCTCCTCAACTTCGCCCTGCTCGTTGAGCTTGTAGGGCTTCTGGTAGTAGATGAACAGGTGGGCGGGGCCCTGGCCTGCCATCCACCGCTCAAAGATCTGCTTGTTCTGCGGCTTCTCGAATGGGTTAGCCTAGTACTCTTGGAGCTTGAAGGCGGCAGCTATGAGTTCGTTCATAGCTCCCAGTCTGTTTGATCGCATTGCTTTGTCTCGTTGTCTGGCTAATTCAGGTGCGTTCTGAACTTTCTGC
>Ga0123365_1089555_pt1 | contig 14330 bp, 2 predicted proteins | sample GoM_2015_C6C_201_FD_105262 | JGI IMG/M metagenome (GOLD analysis project Ga0123365, IMG submission 105262) | Marine microbial and viral communities from Louisiana Shelf, Gulf of Mexico - GoM_2015_C6C_201_2m (Metagenome Metatranscriptome) | ecosystem: Environmental > Aquatic > Marine > Hypoxic... | reverse complement strand
CTCTTATAAAGATTTATAGCTATTTTTGAATAAAAACCTTGGTTCACCTCAACTGCACCCCGTGACGTCATCATGGGTGAAAGTGGGGTTGACCCAATGTCCGATGCAAGGTTCAGGTTTTTAAGTGACTACACTCTTGGAACTTTAAAGCTGAAACCGGAAAAATGGAGCAAGTGTATTGGAGTGGAAGAGAATTTCGCCACCATGAAAGACTTTCTCGACAAAGCCGACCACGCCATACTGATTTTGTCTGTAAACTCTGCAGGGCTGCTGGTTCCAGGATTGAAGTTTTCTCCATCTGGAAAGACAAAAGCCGTTTACTTCATCAAACGGCAGTTAGCTGCGGTCACAGCTGATAGTGTGAAAACTCAAATCATGTTTGGTGACCTTTCATATTCGCCGCTAGACCAACTTTCTTCTCTTATTGAAGATGTTGTCTGGCCTCTTCTTGCAAACGATCGCAACCATGAAAGTTGGCCTCATGTCGTATCCGGAGATGTGTTGAAACATGTCAACAAGCTGAAAAGCAACGTGTTTGTTGTTTCTGGTCAGGTCAAAGGAGAAACACTGCTGCCACTTCCTCCTGGCGCTGAAAGGATTCCTAACTGCATTCCTGAAAGAAGCAGTGCACCTCTGATCGATCGTCATATCTTGCACACGATGGAGTCTGTGGTCATCGACTGGAGTCATCAGATTCGTGACGTGCTGAAGCGCAACTCCGCAGAATCACTTTCTCACGGGCTGTCACCACTTCCCTCGCAGGAAATCAAGTTTTGGGCAGATCGTTTCAACAACTTAAAGAGCATTTATGAACAGTTGAGTAACCAAAGAGTTCAAGTGATGGCCAAAATCTTGGAGGCGGTCAGTAGTAGCTACTATCCAGCATTCGAGAAGATGTACTCTGACGTTATTAGAGGTTTAGCGGAGGCAGAGGACATTCACATCCACCTGCAGGGCATCAAGTGGGTGATCGACGATCTGGAGCAGGGTGAGTTCGAAACGTATCTGACGTACGTGAAGCCGCTGTTCCACTGCGTGTGCAAGGTGTGGGCGCACAGCAAGTACTACCGGACGCCCGCCCGATTGACGATCCTGCTACAGCAGTTCTGCAACCTCATGATTGTGCAGTGCCGAGACTTTCTGAAAGCTGAAGAACTGTTCAAAAACGAAGTCGATGAAGTGGTTCTGCAAATTGACTTGGCTGTCAAGATTCTCGTCAAATTTCGAGAGGAATACGAGGAACACAAACTATCCCTGGATAGGTTCTTCGCTGTATCTGGTCAAGACGTTGTTCTATGGGACTTCGACAACAACTTGGTGTTTAAGAAACTCGACAAGTTCATCAGCCGGATTAAAAACTTGAAGGGACTTTTCAACGATGCTTGGGACATGCTGAAGCTTGAAAAAGTGGAGTTCGGAGGCATCAAAGGAGCATCGCTCAGCCATCAAGTGGTCAATATCTTTGAAGAGTTCAACAAACTGTGGGCTATGTTTTCTGACATCAAATACGACCCACTGGACTTGGAATGTGAGGATTTCCAATCAGATCTGAAGACTTTCAATGATCGAATCTATGACATGGATCGTAGATTGGGGTCCATCATTGCACAAGGTTTTGATGATTGCAACGGAGTAGAGGGTGCCTTCAAACTCATCGTTTTGCTAGGACCTCTGCTTGACAGGACATTAATCAAGAAAGACATGTGGAATCGTTATCCTCGGCTTCTGTCTATGTTCCACATTGAGTTGGACCAAGGAAAAATCATCTTTGACAAACAGATGATTGCTGGAATGAAAAATGACGGTTATTATCCAGTGAACCGAAACATGCCGCAAGCTTCAGGGCTTGTCAAATGGACTGAACAGCTTCGTCAAAGGATTAGTACACCTTATGAAAACTTCCGGATCATAAATCACCCCTGCATCCAAGGAGAAGATGGTCGACGAATGGACAAGAAATTTGATGAGATGATACAACTGCTGGCGGGCTTTGAAGCTACAGTTTATGCAGACTGGGCAAAAACAGTGGATGAAAAGTCTAAGTTCAATCTGAATGAGCCATTGCTTACTCGCGATCAAGCATCAAGACTGATTGCTGTCAACTTTGATCCCCAGCTGGTTGCTGTGCTGCGTGAAGTGAAGTATCTTGAATCAGAGGAAGGTAAGAACTTACCCATCCCCCCAGAAGCTGCTGCAATCTTTGCTGCGAAGGAAGCATTCAGGAAGTATGTGGCCAATCTTAACCTGACTGAGCAGTGGTACAACAAGGTGAGAAAAACAGTTCTTGATGTTGAGCTTCCACTTGTTGAAACACAGCTGGCTGAAATCGACCAGTACATGGCCAAAGGAGAAACCGAAATCTCCTGGAAAAGTGAAGGAGTGTGGCAATACATTGAAACTGGCCGAGATATGGTGAGAGATCTAGAACAGAGAGTTCAGAAAGCCAAAGACAATGTCGTCAAAATCAAAGACATCATGGCCACATGGGTTCATCCTTTGTTTGAGCGCAAAGAAAACAAAACGGATTCTTTGCTGAACTTGGATGACCATGACAACCGCATGGAGAAACGTTATGCAGTTATCAGGGAAACTGGAGAGAAGATTCACGCACTTGTCGAGGAAAACAGAGTGCTTTTCAAGGCAGAGGAAGACAGTGAAGCATGGCGCAACTACATGCTCTATGTGGATGACGCTGTTATTGATGGTTGCTTCACCATGGTTGAATGCACCTTGAAGTTTCTTCTGCAGCAAACGGATACCAGACTGCAACTTGCTCCTCTGTTCGAGGCTAAACTTGAACTTCACGCTCCGGACATGATCTTTACGCCATCATTGGATTTGGGTCTTGGCGAGGGTTTCTACGAACTGGTCGAAAGTTTGATCTATGATGTGTATGCAATGTCTTCTCTGATTCCTCATGTTGCCAAGGAGAACAACACAGAGCACTATCAGCCCGATATGGAGGATATGGCCGATCTGAATGAGCACAAAGAGGAAATGATGGAAAGAGTGCAAGCTGTCATGGAGAAAGCATGCGACTACAGAAACAGTTTTGACAACTACGCTTACCTCTGGGTGGATGATCGAAATGAGTTCATGAAGCAATTCCTGACCTATGGGCATGTTCTGACAACTGAAGAGATTGAAGCACATGCTGAAGAGGGCGTTCCTGAGAACCCACCAACTCTTGACATGTTCAAAGAACAGGTTGACACCTACGAAAAGATCTACACTGAGGTTGAGGCCATCGACCCAATTGCTGTGTTTGACGGATGGTTTCGTGTGGATGCAAAACCTTTCAAGCAAGCTTTGTTGAACATCATCAAGAGATGGTCACTCATGTTCAAGCAGCATCTCATCGACCACGTCGTCAACAGCCTTGCTGATCTCGATGACTTCATCAAAGTCGTTGGAGTTGGAATGTCAGTTGAAGTTCATGAAGAGTTGGGCTATGATGCACTTGTTGCCCTCATCGAAAATCTAAGGGATGTTAAGTCAAGACAAGCCACGACTGATGAAATGTTTGAACCGTTGAAACAAACCATTGAACTTCTCAAGACCTACGATCAAGAAATGCCTGAGTTTGTTTATCAACAGCTGGAGGAGTTGCCTGAAAAATGGAACAACACAAAGAAGAACGCTGCAACAGTGAAGCAATCGGTTGCACCATTACAATCCAACGAAGTTGCTGCACTGAGAAGAAAATGTCAAACATTTGATGTTCGTCAGCATGAATTCCGAGAAAGATTCAGAAAAGAGGCACCGTTCCGTTACTCTTCCAACCACGTGTATGCATCGTTGGATCGTTGCCATGGTGAAATCACTATGATGGAGAACGATATGGATGCACTGTGCAAATCAGCTGCGATATTTGAAATCAATGCTCCAGACTTCAAGCAAATGAAGCAATGCAGAAGAGAGGTGTTTTTGCTGAAATACTTGTGGGACATGATTCATGTTGTGAAGACTTCCATTGACAGTTGGAAAACAACGAAATGGGCCAATATCAACGTCGAACAGATGGAAATTAATTGCAAGAAATTCGCTCAGGAGATCAGAGGACTTGACAAAGAGATGCGAGCGTGGGATGCCTTCAGTGGCCTTGACTCTTTGGTGAAGAACATGATTACTTCTTTGCGTGCTGTGAGTGAACTGCAGAATCCAGCCATTCGTGAAAGACATTGGCAACAACTGATGCACGCTACAAAGGTTCGATTTGTGATGGATGATGAAACAACACTAGCTGATCTTCTCAGTCTCAACTTGCATGACTTTGAAGATGAAGTTAGAGGAATCGTAGACAAAGCTGTCAAAGAAATGGGAATGGAAAAGGTTCTCAAAGAGCTGGACATTACATGGCGCGATATGGAGTTCAATTATGAATCGCACAGAAGAACTGGACTTCCTCTCATTCAATCTGATGAAGAACTCATTGAGACACTCGAAGAAAATCAGGTGCAACTGCAAAATCTGATGACTTCAAAGTACATTGCACATTTTCTGGACGAAGTGTCCGGATGGCAAAAGAGACTCTCCGTAGCTGACTCTGTCATCAACATCTGGTTTGAAGTACAAAGAACATGGTCATATCTGGAAGCTATTTTCATCGGCTCAGAAGATATCAGGTCACAACTTCCAGAAGATTCTGCAAGATTTGAGGGCATTGACACTGATTTCAAGGATCTGATCGAGCACATGAAAAGCACACCCAATGTTGTCAAAGCCACCAACAAAGAAGGAATCTTCGACCGTCTTGAGCACATTCAGCAACGACTTTCGCTTTGTGAAAAGGCACTCGCAGAGTACTTGGACACCAAACGACTTGCTTTTCCACGATTCTACTTCGTCTCATCTGCTGATCTGCTTGATATCCTTTCTAATGGTACCAACCCCGTTGCCGTTTCCAAGCATCTTGCTAAGTTGTTTGACAGTATGGCCAAGTTGAAGTTCAAGATGGACGACAAAGGCAACCCAACCAAAGTGGCTGTCGGAATGTACAGCAAAGAAAATGAGTACGTTGAGTTTGAGTCAAGCTGTGAATGTGTCGGTCCTGTTGAAGTTTGGTTGAATCGGCTGATGGAAGCAATGAGAGCTACTGTTCGTCATGAGATGACTGAAGCTGTCGTTACCTACGAAGAAAAAACAAGAGAAACGTGGATTTTCGACTATCCTGCACAGGTCGCACTTTTGGGTACACAAACCTGGTGGACAACTGAAGTCAATATCGCGTTCTCCAGATTGGAAGAAGGTTTTGAAAATGGAATGAAGGATTACTACAAGAAACAGATCCAACAACTGAACACTTTGATCGGCCTCCTGATCGGTGACTTGACAAAGAATGATCGGCAAATGATTATGACAATCTGTACAATTGATGTCCACGCCAAAGATGTTGTTGGAAAACTCATTGATCAGAAGATTGAAAACTCTCAAGCTTTCCTGTGGCTCTCCCAGTTACGTCTGCGCTGGGATGACAAAGCTACAAACGTGTTTGCCAACATTTGCGATGCTCAGTTCTTATACTCTTATGAGTACCTCGGCTGTACACCTCGTCTTGTCATCACACCTCTTACTGACAGGTGTTACATCACATTGACGCAATCTCTTCACTTGACAATGAGCGGTGCCCCTGCTGGTCCCGCTGGAACAGGCAAGACTGAAACAACCAAAGATCTTGGTAGAGCCCTTGGAATCATGGTGTATGTGTTCAACTGCTCCGAGCAAATGGACTACAAATCATGTGGAAACATTTACAAGGGGCTGGCACAAACTGGAGCTTGGGGATGTTTCGATGAGTTCAATCGAATATCCGTGGAAGTTCTGTCAGTCGTTGCTGTTCAGGTCAAGTTGATTCAAGACGCTATCAAAGAGAAGCGAAGCAAGTTTGATTTCCTCGGCGAGGAGATTCGAATGGTGCCATCAGTCGGAATCTTCATCACCATGAATCCTGGTTATGCTGGACGAACTGAGTTGCCTGAAAACTTGAAAGCTCTCTTCAGACCTTGTGCTATGGTCGTCCCCGATTTCGCTATGATTTGTGAGATCATGTTGGTAGCTGAAGGCTTCATCGAGAATCGATTGCTGGCAAGAAAGTTCATCACGCTCTACACACTGTGCAAGGAGTTACTTTCAAAACAGGACCATTACGATTGGGGCCTTCGTGCTATCAAGTCAGTTTTGGTGGTTGCTGGATCATTGAAAAGAGGAGATCCGCAGTGCGCTGAAAACCAGGTTTTGATGAGAGCTCTCCGTGATTTCAACATCCCGAAAATCGTAACCGATGACATGCCTGTTTTCATGGGATTGATTGGTGATTTGTTCCCTGCGATGGACGTACCAAGAAAGCGGAATCCAGACTTTGAGAAAGCTATTCGTTCTTCAATGCTTGAGCTGAAGTTACAGCCAGAAGAGAACTTTTTGTTGAAGTGTGTTCAACTGGAAGAACTGCTGAATGTTAGACATTCCGTGTTTGTGATTGGTAATGCTGGTACTGGAAAGTCACAGGTTCTGAAAGCTCTTCACAAGACATTTGCAAACATGAAAAGGAAACCTGTTTGGGTGGACCTTAATCCGAAAGCTGTGACCAACAACGAGCTGTTTGGTATCATCAACCCCGCAACAAGAGAATGGAAAGATGGTTTGTTCTCGACCATCATGAGAGATCTTTCCAATATTACTCATGACGGGCCAAAATGGATTGTGTTGGATGGTGATATTGATCCTATGTGGATTGAATCCCTCAATACTGTTATGGATGACAACAAGGTGCTGACTCTTGCTAGCAATGAACGAATCCCACTGACCCCATCGATGAGACTTTTGTTTGAAATCAGCAATTTGAAATCTGCAACACCAGCTACTGTGTCTAGAGCCGGAATCTTGTTTGTGAATCCTGCTGATTTGGGTTGGAATCCTCCTGTTTCATCATGGCTAGATTCCCGAGAAGTGCAATCGGAACGTGCCAACCTAACAATCTTGTTCGACAAATACGTTCCACCCATTCTCGAAGCACTCAAGACAAGATTCAAGACGATCATCCCGATTCCTGAGCAAAGCATGATACAGATGTTATGTTACTTACTGGAAGTTCTTCTCACACCTGAAAACACTCCTCCTGACTGTCATAAAGATCTCTACGAACTGTACTTCGTGTTTGCTTGCATCTGGGCTTTTGGTGGTGGCCTATTTCAGGATCAGCTTGTTGATCATCGTGTTGAATTCAGCAAATGGTGGACTACTGAGTTCAAGACGGTCAAAATTCACACAGGATCTGGTACTATCTTTGATGTTTACATCGACAGCGAAACCAAAAAATTTGTGCCATGGACGGAGATGCTGCCTGAGTTCGAACTGGACACTGATATGCCTTTGCAGGCCATGTTGGTGCACAACTCTGAGACCATTAGAATCAAGTACTTTATGGATCTTCTAATGGCGAAAGATCGTCCTGTCATGTTGGTTGGAACTGCTGGTACTGGCAAGTCAGTACTGGTGCAAAACAAATTGAACGCTTTAGATGAAGAATCCTACGTTGTTACCAATGTCCCGTTCAATTTCTACACCACTTCTGCTATGTTGCAAACTGTTCTTGAGAAACCACTTGAAAAGAAAGCTGGAAGGAATTACGGACCACCTGGTACAAAGAAGCTGATCTACTTCATTGATGATATCAACATGCCAGAAGTTGATAACTATGGAACGGTGCAGCCTCATACCCTCATTAGACAGCACATGGATTACAAGCATTGGTATGATCGCACCAAGTTGACACTGAAGGAAATTCACAACGTTCAATACGTTTCATGCATGAACCCAACTGCTGGATCTTTCACAATCAGCTCGAGATTACAGCGTCACTTCTGCGTGTTTGCTTTGAGTTTCCCTGGCAAAGAAGCTGTGAAGACTATTTACAGCAGTATCTTCACCCAGCATCTCAAGATCAATGGTTTCCATGCATCTGTGCAAAAACAAGCATTGCAGTTGGTTGATTGTGCAATTTCTATGCACACCAGAGTAACACAAGTGTTTCTACCAACAGCGATTAAGTTTCATTACGTCTTCAATCTCAGAGATCTTTCAAATATCTTCCAAGGTATGTTGTTCTGTGGACCCGAAACGATCAAGACTGTTCCATCAATGCTGCAACTGTATATGCATGAAGCTAACAGAGTTTACAGAGACAAGTTGATTGATGAAAAAGACATCAAAATGTTTGACGACATTACCATTGACAACGCCAAGAAGTTCTTTGAGGACATGGAGCCTGAAGTTCTAAAACCGAATCCTCACATCTTCTGTCATTTCTCCACTGGTATCGGTGATGCAAAGTACACACCAATTCCTACTTGGCAAGCTCTCAATAAACTTCTCCAGGAAGGCCTTGATAACTACAATGAGATGAATGCTGCAATGAATCTTGTGTTGTTTGAAGATGCCATGTCGCATATTTGCCGAATTAACCGAATCTTTGAATCTCCTCGTGGATATGCGCTATTGGTTGGTGTTGGTGGATCCGGAAAGCAGAGTCTTTCGAGATTGGCTGCATTCATCAGTGGATTGGACGTTTTCCAGATTACTCTTAGGAAAGGATATGGTATTCCTGATTTAAAGATTGATCTCGGTAGTATCTTCGTCAAAGCTGGCCAAAAAGATATTGGAATGCTTTTTCTTCTAACTGATGCTCAGATCGCAGATGAGAAGTTTTTAGTTCTGGTGAACGACATGTTGTCGACGGGCGAAGTTTCTGACTTGTTCCCTGATGATGAAATTGAAAACATTATAAGCGGAGTGAGGAATGAAGTGAGAGCAGCAGGCCTTATTGACACAAGGGAAACGTGCTGGAAGTTCTTTATTGAACGTGTCAGAAGAAACCTCAAGGTTGCTCTCTGCTTTTCACCAGTTGGAACAACTCTTCGTGTTCGAGCACGTAAGTTCCCTGGTGTGGTCAACTGCACCAATATCGATTGGTTCCATGAGTGGCCACAGGAAGCTTTGGAATCTGTCAGCCTTCGGTTCCTTGGTGAAATCAAATACATTCAGGAGGATGCGCAAAGAGAATCCATCAGCAAGTTCATGTCTTACGTCCACATGAGTGTCAATGAGCTCGGAAAAGAATATCTCCTTAATGAAAGGCGCTACAATTACACCACGCCAAAGTCATTTTTGGAGCAAATTACATTGTATGATTCATTACTTGGTAAAAAGAGTGCAGAACTACAAGCTTCAGTAGAGCGTCTGGAGAATGGATTGGAAAAGTTGAAAAGTACATCAGCTCAGGTTGATGACTTGAAAGCTAAGCTGGCTGCACAAGAAGTTGAACTAAGACAGAAGAACGACGATGCTGATAAGCTCATTGAGGTTGTCGGAGTTGAAACTGAAAAGGTCAGCAAAGAGAAGGCCATTGCCGACGTGGAAGAAGAAAAAGTTACAGTGATTGAAATTGAAGTAACCAAGAAGCAAACGGATTGTGCCAGGGATCTTGAAAAGGCTGAACCAGCATTGAAGGCTGCAGAAGATGCCCTTAACACTTTGAATAAGACAAACTTGACCGAGTTGAAATCCTTTGGTGCTCCTCCACCTGCTGTAGTCAATGTCTTGGGTGGTGTTATGGTGCTTCTGGCTACAAATGGAAAAGTACCAAATCTAAAAGACAGAACCTGGAAGAATGCGAAATCTGGTGTTATGAATAAGGTCGACGTGTTTTTAGAGAACCTGATCAATTATGACAAGGAGAACATCCCTGAGAAATGTTTGAAAGAAATCAAACCTTATCTTGCAAACCCAGAGATGGATCCAGATTTCATTCGAGGAAAGTCACTTGCTGCCGCTGGTCTATGTGCCTGGACGATCAACATTGTCAAGTATTACGAAATCTACTGTGATGTTGAGCCAAAAAGAATTGCTTTGGCAAAAGCGAATGCAGAGCTTAGTGCTGCGCAAAGCAAGCTAGCTACCATCAAAGCCAAAATTGTGGCATTGAATGAAAACTTGGCAAAACTCACTGCAAAGTTCGAAGAAGCAACTGCTGCAAAGTTAAAATGTCAGCAAGAAGCAGAGTCCACCCAGCAAACGATTTCCCTAGCGAACAGATTGGTGGGAGGGCTTGCTAGTGAGAATGTGCGTTGGGCAGATTCTGTAAACGATTTCAGAGAGAAAGAAACTCGTTTGACTGGTGACGTTCTTATGATTACAGCTTTTGTTTCATACCTTGGCTACTTCACAAAACCGTATCGATTGCGCTTGCTCGATGAGTTGTGGACTCCTTTCCTCAAAAACTTACCGGTTCCCATCCCCATCACGGAAGATCTTGATTTCATCACTATGTTAACTGATGAGGCCGTGATTGCTGGTTGGAACAACGAAGGATTACCATCTGACAGAATGTCAACGGAAAACGCTACCATTCTCAGCAACTGTGCCCGTTGGCCGCTAATGGTTGATCCACAATTGCAAGGTATCAAATGGATTAAAACAAAGTATGGTGAAGATCTCAAAGTTCTAAGGATTGGCCAAAAAGGATTTCTTGACCATATTGAGCATGCACTTGGAGTTGGTGATCCTGTTCTTCTTGAGAACATTGAAGAAAGTGTTGATCCTGTGCTCGGTCCCCTATTGGGTCGGGAAACAATCAAAAAAGGACGATACATTCGTATCGGAGACAAAGAATGTGAGTTCCATCGGAACTTCCGCTTGATTCTGCATACAAAGTTAGCAAACCCCCACTACCAACCTGAGATGCAAGCTCAGTGCACATTGATCAACTTCACTGTGACAAGAGATGGCTTGGAAGATCAACTGCTTGCTGATGTTGTTGGAATGGAAAGACCCGATCTGGAAGAACTGAAAGCTAATCTGACAAAACAGCAGAATGATTTCAAGATTACCTTGAAACGACTTGAAGATGATTTACTCGCCAGATTGTCTGCTGCATCTGGAAACTTCTTGAGTGATACTGCTCTTGTTGAGAGTTTGGAGAACACAAAAGCAACAGCGGCCGAGGTGGAAATAAAGGTTGAGCAAGCAAAGAAGACAGAAGTTGAAATCAACCAAGCTCGTGAACTTTATCGTCCTGGTGCAGGGAGAGCATCCCTTCTCTATTTCATTTTGAATGATCTCAACAAAATTCACCCCATGTATCAGTTCTCGCTCAAGTCTTTCAAGATCGTGTTTGAGCATGCTGTAAAACGAGCAGTACCTGACGAAGAGTTGAAGAATCGAGTCAAAAACATCATCGAATCAATCACATACATGGCATTCCAATACACAGCAAGAGGGCTTTTTGAAAAGCATAAGATTATATTCACTGCTCAAGTAGCTTTCCAGGTTTTGCTGACACAAAGATTAATCAACCCAGTCGAACTTGATTTCTTGCTCCGATTTCCTACAAATTCAACAGTAACATCGCCTGTAGATTTCCTTAGCAATTCAGCTTGGGGATCAATTAAGCTTCTGGCTGAAATGGAAGAGTTCAGAAACCTGGACCGTGACATTGAAGGAAGTGCGAAGAGATGGAAGAAGCTGGTTGAAAGTGAAGCCCCAGAGAAAGAAAAGTTACCTCAAGAATGGAAGAACAAGAATGCTCTGCAAAAGTTGTGCATTATGCGTGCATTGAGAGCAGACAGAATGACATATGCTGTAACGGAGTTTGTAACAGAAAATCTGGGTCCACAATATGTTGACACAAGAGGTATTCCATTTGAGAAGTCTTATGAAGAAACTGGTCCGCAGACACCAACTTTCTTCATTCTTTCACCAGGTGTTGATCCTCTGAAAGACGTTGAAAAACTGGGCAAAAAAACTCGGATTCACAATGGACAACAAGAAGTTCCACAATGTCTCATTGGGACAGGGTCAAGAGGTGGTAGCTGAAGCTGCCCTTGATACTGCTGCTGAGCACGGTCATTGGGTTGTGTTACAGAACATTCATCTTGTTGCAAAATGGTTGATGACCTTACAAAATAAACTGGAGAAACACAGTATTGGAAGCCATCCCGACTTCCGTGTCTACATGAGTGCAGAACCAGCCGGTACCAGAGAGGCACACACAATACCACAAGGAATCCTGGAAAATGCCATTAAGATCACGAATGAACCTCCCACTGGCATTCTTGCCAATATTCACAAAGCCTTGGACAATTTCAATCAGGATACCTTGGAGATGTGCGCTAGAGAAGCTGAATTCAAATCAATCTTGTTCTCCCTCTGTTACTTTCATGCTGTTGTGTGTGAAAGAAGAAAGTTTGGCCCTCAAGGATGGAACAGAGTGTACCCATACAACACTGGAGATCTTACTATTTCTGTCAATGTCCTTTACAATTACCTGGAAGCTAACTCAAAGGTTCCTTGGGACGATTTGAGATATTTGTTTGGTGAAATTATGTACGGTGGACATATCACAGATGATTGGGATAGACATTTATGTAAGACATACCTGCAAGAATTCATGAACCAGGATATGTTTGATTCTGTTTTGCTTCTGGCTCCTGGATTCCCTGTTCCTCCAAGTCTTGATTACAATGGTTACCATCAGTATGTTGATGACATGCTACCACCAGAAAGTCCCTATCTCTACGGACTGCATCCTAATGCCGAAATCGACTTCCTCACGACAATTTCTGATAATCTGTTCAAAACCATTTTGGAACTCATGCCAAGAGACGCGAGCTCTGGAGCTGGTGCTGGACCTACCAGAGAAGAGAAGATCAAAACACTTCTTGATGAGATTTTGGAGAAACTACCCGAAATGTTTAACATGTTGGAATTGTATTCCAAAGTACAACCTTCAGATCGTACTCCCTATGTTGTCGTTGCCTTCCAAGAATGTGAGAGAATGAACATACTAACCAATGAGATCAGACTGTCGTTGAAAACCTTGAATCTTGGTTTGAAAGGTGAACTCACAATTACACCGAATATGGAAGCTCTAGGAAATTCACTTTTCTTAGATCAAGTTCCTGAATCTTGGTCAAAGAAGGCATACCCATCAATGGCTGGCCTTAGTTCATGGTATGCTGATCTTCTTCTGCGTATCAAAGAATTGGAATCGTGGACTACTGATTTCCAACTTCCTGCATCGGTTTGGCTTGGTGGTTTGTTCAATCCTCAGAGTTTCCTTACTGCCATTATGCAGTCCATGGCAAGAAAGAACGAATGGCCTCTTGACAAGATGTGTCTACATTGTGATGTGACCAAGAAATCCAAGGAAGATTTTAGTAGTTCTCCAAGAGAAGGCGCTTACATACACAGTCTGTTTATGGAAGGTGCAAGATGGGATATGCAAACATCTTTGTTAGCTGAAGGAATATTGAAAGACTTAACACCAACTGTTCCTGTTATATTCATCAAGGCAATCCCTGTTGACAAGCAAGACCTTCGCAACATGTATCCTTGCCCCGTCTACAAGACAAAGATGAGAGGTCCAACTTTTGTGTGGACGTTTAACCTGAAGACCAAAGAGAAACCAGCAAAATGGACGGTTGGCGGTGTTGCTCTTCTATTGCAAGTATAAATACGAGGTCTTTTCAACTGAACAATCAAAAGCAAAGAGTTGCCGACTTTGCAAGTTTTGTTCACGTCTTGAAAATCCTAGAACTGTACATACACATATTTTTTAATCCAACTTAATATACATATATCATTTTTGCACTATTTTAGTTGTGCATATATTCATAATATAATCGTTTAAACTCATTACGTTTCTATGATCGCTAACTTTGTGTGTACGCTGCCGTTCAACAATACATCTATATTGTGCAAATGATCATAACTTTGACAATTAGCATCTAATGTAGTACTCTTATTAGTAAAACAGTTAGGTAAATGTAAAAATGTAGAAGCAAGGCACATTAGAGGCAATATTTCTATCTTTATCGTGTAATTATATTGATGAAATGCAGTACAAATTTCTGATCTGTTGTATTTTTTCTGTAATTAATTTGTATCTTAATAGTGGGTAATTCCAATCGTCGCCAAATGCAGTATTAATGCTTAACTATTTTCTCCGATTTTTTTGCAGTTTCTTCAACTAATGTATGTATATAATAAAACTCTAATATTATCCTTTAACATAATCTTAAGCAGTAGACCGTCGGGGGAATGTTTTTATAGCGTTTTCTCCTCAATACTTTTTTAACCACTTTTACACACCACACAATTTTTATTCATTGTAGATTGCACCTATCTATACATTATATATTATTCACTGTATGTATTCTCACTTCTTCACTGTGCTGATTTTTAATATCAAATATGTAGTCTGTACCATTCACTCCACTTAATCCGATCCAATTATTTTGTAAATACTCGCTGATTGAATAAAAACAAATCCTGAT
>Ga0123365_1076254_pt1 | contig 14829 bp, 14 predicted proteins | sample GoM_2015_C6C_201_FD_105262 | JGI IMG/M metagenome (GOLD analysis project Ga0123365, IMG submission 105262) | Marine microbial and viral communities from Louisiana Shelf, Gulf of Mexico - GoM_2015_C6C_201_2m (Metagenome Metatranscriptome) | ecosystem: Environmental > Aquatic > Marine > Hypoxic... | reverse complement strand
GAACAAGTATCTTTTTTTAGAAATATCATGAACTAAAAATATTTTTAACACTTCCGATTTTTGGTTTTTTAAATCGTAGGGCGATATTATATTTTGGATTCCTTTAGATGATATTTCTATTTTATAAGTTTTATCTAAGTAGTTTTCTACTCTAAGCACGTATATTAGATTTTTATATATTTTTTCACAGTGGTGGGAATTTAGTTTTTCGTTTTTTTTTTCAACAAAGATGCATATTGTTTTTCTTGTCTCTTTATATTCTATCCCTAGATATTCAAACCCCATATTTTTTATTATAGGTTTTATTATTGATTTAATTTTGGGGTAAATTTTCATAAATTATTTGGTAGCGGGGGCAGGATTTGAACCTACGACCTTCGGGTTATGAGCCCGATGAGCTGCCAGACTGCTCCACCCCGCGTTGATTCTTTACTACATATAATATATAACAAATTTCTTTAAGTCAACTTGTAATAATTATTTAAAATATATTAAGACAGAGGTTCAGAATAGGTAATGGATAAATTCCTAACAATACTAAAAGGACAGAATTTACAAATAGTATTGAATATCCTAAATTAGATAAACCTCTGTTTTTATAATTTTCATTTTTGATTTCTGGTTTTTCAAAAAACATCACTTTTATTATTCTCAAATAATAAAAAGACCCTATCACAGAAAAAACTACAGCAAATATAGCTAACCAATTCATGCCATTTGCTACAACGGATTTTATAACTATAAATTTTGCATAGAATCCGATGGTTGGAGGTATACCAGCCATTGAGAACATAACAATCATCATAATAAAAGCTAAAACAGGATTATTTTTTCCAAGACCTTTGAAATCATCTATGTATTCCATTTCAAATTTAGATGAACTAAGAGATATTATCACCCCAAAAGCACAGATGGCTGTCAAAGTATATATTATAACATAAAATAATGAAGCTATGAATCCTTCATGTGCGAAAGAAATAAAACCCATCATTAAAAATGATATATGACTTATAGTAGAATATGCTAACATTCTTTTTATATTAGTCTGAGCAATAGCAACTATATTTCCTATTATTAAAGATGCCATTATCATTAGAGTTAATATAGATGACCAATCTTTTACTACAATAATAAGGGAAGATAAAATTCTATATGACATAGCAAATGCGGCTATCTTAGGTATGCTTCCTATAAATAAAGTTATTGTATTTGGTGAACCTTCGTAAACATCAGGAACCCACATATGGAAAGGAACAGCTCCTAATTTAAATGCTATGCCAACTACAATAAATACTATAGCTATTTTCAGTATCATAGAATCATTAATCAAATTAATAGATATACAATTACCTATTTCATTTAAATTTAAACTCCCAGATAAACCGTAGAGTAGAGATATTCCATATAATAACATTCCTGAAGCTATTGCTCCCATAACAAAGAATTTAATAGCTGCTTCGCTAGAATTTTTATGTTTCTTTATTATAGAAATCAATGCATATAAAGGTAAAGATAATAATTCTAGACCTAAATACAATATTAAAAAGTTACTAGATGATATGAGAATCATCATTCCAATTAACGAGAATAAACATAATGAGAAGTATTCATTATTATAACTTCTATGAATTCTTAAATATTTTTCACTGTATAAAAAAACTATGGACATGAATAATATACTAAATAACTTAAGAACTCTCGCTAAATTATCATCTATAAACTGTAAGTTAAATACTATTTTATAGTCCATGTTCCAGTTTTTTATTATAAAAAATAAAGCTATTATTAATCCTATTTGAGAAATTGAATAAGCATAACAAACATCTTTTTCTTTTACTATCACGGTAGATAATAATAATATGCTAGCTGTTGATATAATTATAATTTCTGGAATTAAATGAATTAATTGATTATACATAATATTTAACCTTAAAGTTTAGGTATAATTAAATCTTGTATTAAGTGATTGGTAGAAGCATTCATAATATTTACAAAAGGTAAAGGGTATATCCCTAGAAAAATTATAAATAAAGATAATAAACTTAAACATATAACTTCGTGATGATTTAGGTCATTTAAATTATTCAAATTTTTGTTACATAATTTACCAAAAATAACTCTTTTATACATCCACAAGGTATAAGCTGCTCCTACAATTAAAGTTGTTGCAGATAAAAAAGCAATTAAAAAACTAGCTTGAAAAGCTGATAATATAACTAAAAATTCCCCCACGAAACCGGATGTACCTGGCAACCCACAGTTAGACATTGCAAATAACATGAAAAAAGCAGAATATATAGGCATTTTGTTGACAACTCCACCGTAATCATTAATTATACGACTATGAATTCTATCGTATAGAACACCTACACATAAAAACATAGCAGCAGATATAAAACCATGGGATATCATTTGTATCATAGCTCCATTTATTCCCATGCTTAGGTTATTATAATTTACATTGTTTGAAAGAATTATAAAAGGGATAAAAAGACCTAAAGTTACAAAACCCATGTGAGATATTGATGAATAAGCAATTAACTTTTTCATATCTTTTTGTATTAAAGCGATGAAACCAATATATATAATAGCTATTAATGATAGAGATATAACTATGTTAGAATATATATAACAAGCAGATGTTAATATTGGTAAAATAAACCTGATCATTCCATATCCACCTATTTTTAATGTTATGGCTGCTAGTATTACTGATCCAGCAGTGGGGGCTTCTGTATGAGCGTCTGGCAACCACGTATGAACAGGAAACATAGGTATTTTTACAGCAAATGCTATAAATATACCTATAAATAACCATTTTTGTGTTTCTATAGAAAAATCTAAATTATACCAACTTGATATGTTCCAACTATTTTCAGCTAAACCATGGGATTTTGCTTGCAAATATATATATATTAAAGAAATCAAAAGAAAAACTGATCCTAAAAAAGTATATATGAAAAACTTAATAGTTGCATATATTCTATTTTGGCCTCCCCATATACCAATTATTATAAACATCGGTATAAGCATAGCTTCAAAAAAAATGTAAAATAATAAAGCATCTAGCGATAAAAATACACCACACATTAATCCTTGCATAATTAAAAATGCAGACATATATAAACTAAAATTATCTTTAACTGATTTTTGAGCAGATACGATAACTATTAATCCAATAAAACACGTTAATGTTACAAGTAGCAAAGAGAAGCCGTCGATTCCTATATGATAATAAGAATGAATGAAAGTTAACCAGTTATATTTTTCTTGATATTGCATATGCCAAGAAGTCATATCAAAGTTATTAATCAAATTACAGCAAATCATGATACATATAGAAGCAGTAGCTAGAGATATGATGAATGACAATTTAGGAGATTTATTTAACATTAATAAAATTATACCTATTATTATAGGTCCCCATATAATTAAACTAAGTAGAGATGATTCGTTCATATTATATTAATTTCCTTTATGATCTAATGTATAATTAACCAAATTAATAAAACTAAAAAGCCTGTTATCATTGTAAATGCATAATTATATAAATAACCTGTTTGCATTCTTCTCATAATTTTAGAAAACATATTTACAGATTTATAAGATCCATTCACAAAGAAATTATCTATAATAGCTCTATCTCCTATAGACCAAAAATAATTACCTATTTTTTTAGCACCGCCTATAAATAAAAATTGATAAATTTCATCAAATGCGTATTTTTTATCTAATATCTTATATATCGGTGAAAATATTCTTTTACATTCATCTGATAAATAAGGTTTTTTTACAAAAAATAACCAAGCTACAAATATTCCTGCCATTGCAAGGAAAAATGGCATTGAAAAGAAACCGTGTAGTGCAAAATCAATGCTGCTATGAAAATGAGATTTTACAATGTCCATTGCTGTATGTTTTTCATTTACAAAAATAGCATCCCCAAAATAGTCATTCATAATAAGAGGAGCTGAAATATATCCAATAAGTACAGATGGTATAGCTAATAGCATTAATGGTATAGTTACAACTGGTTTGCATTCATGTAAATGAGATTTAGTTTCATCGTCCATTCTTTCTTCAGTATGAAAAACTCTAAATAATAACCTAAAACTATAAAGGGAAGTAACAAATACAGAAGATAAAATCATTAAATATGCAATTTTAGAAAAAGGCAAATTAGATTCTCCAACAGCTGTTATAACTAAATCTTTTGAAAAAAAACCGGAGAAAAAAGGAAAGCCTATTAATGCAAAAGATCCTAACGTCATAGTAAGGTACGTTATAGGCATATATTTTTTTAAATTTCCCATTTTATTTATATCTTGTTCATGATGCATTGCTATTATTACCGATCCTGCTCCTAAGAATAACAAAGCTTTGAAAAATGCGTGTGTCATTAAATGAAACATACTAAAAGCATAGGCAGAAGCACCTAGCGCACAAACCATGTAACCTAGTTGGGATAATGTTGAATATGCTATTATTTTTTTTATATCATTACTAACTATACCTAAAAGACCCATGAAGAAACATGTTACTGATCCTACAATTAATATAAAATTTAATGCTACATCTGAATTTTCAAACAAAGGAGACATCCTAGATACCATAAACACCCCAGCTGTAACCATAGTTGCAGCATGTATTAAAGCAGATATGGGTGTAGGTCCTTCCATAGAATCCGGCAACCAAACGTGTAATGGTACTTGAGCAGACTTACCCATAGCACCTATAAATAAACCGATACATACAAAGTTTATAGCATCAACTTCTAGACCAGACATTATAAATACTTTATGGTTAGCATACATGAAATCTTCTATTTTGTTGAAAACAACAATAAAGTCTAATGTATTAAAATAAAATAGTATACCTGCTATTCCTAGCAAAAATCCGAAATCACCTACTCTGTTTACTAAGAAAGCTTTTAAATTTGCAAAAATTGCTGTTTCTTTATGATGCCAGAATCCTATTAATAAGTAAGATATCAAACCTACACCTTCCCATCCAAAAAATAGTTGGAGAAAATTGTTCGACATAACTAACATAAGCATGGCAAATGTAAAAGCAGATATGTAGCAAAAAAATCTTTGATAACCTGGATCTGTTTCCATATACCCCACTGTATATATATGGACCATCCAAGAAACAAAACAGACTGTTGAAATCATTAAAATAGTTAATCTATCTATTAAAAATCCGATTTCAAAACTGAGATTATTATTTATTTTCATCCATTCATATAAAGTAAAACTTGTTGACGGTGTTCCATCGAATAAAAATTTTTTAATTAATATCAATGATAATAAAAAAGATATTCCGACAGAAATTATCGCAATATTGTGTGTGACTTTTTTTCCTATTTTGTTACCAAAAAAACCAGAAATAAAGGATGATAATAGAGGCAAAGCAACTATCATGATACAAATATTTTCAATATGCATAACTACCCTTTCAACTTATTTATTTCGGATGTATTTATATCATTCAGTTTTCTAAATAATATAACTAAAATAGCTAATCCGATTGCAGCTTCTGCAGCTGCTACAGTTAAAATAAAAAATACAAAAATTTGTCCAGAAACATCTATCAAAGATCTAGAAAAAATAATGAAGTTTGTGTTTATTGCAAGCAACATTAATTCTATACACATTAATAAGACTATTAAATTTTTTCTATTAATAAAAATACCTGCTATACTAATACCAAATAATATAGCACTAAATGTCAAATAATCAGATATGGCTATCATTCATTTTCCTTAATATCTACTAGTTTAACTCTTTTGTTTGCTTCTACTTTTATTTGTTCAGTAACATCTTGATTTTTTCTTTTTTGTGTTCCTCTAAAAGTTAAACTTATTGCCGCTATCATAGCTACAAGCAAAATTATGCCTGATATTTCAAAAGGATATAAGTATTCCGTAAACAATACTTCACCTAATGTTTTTACATTATTATAACCTTCAGGGTAAGAAGCAAAGGTTTTACATGATATTATTGTGTTGTAAGTTATAGAATATACAATACCTAAAACAAATAATATACCAATAGATACACCCAATGGTAAATATTTTACAAATCCTTCTTTTAAAAATGATATTTTGATATCTAACATCATAACCACAAATAAGAAAAGAACCATTACAGCTCCTACATATACTAATATAAGTACTATGCTTAAGAACTCAGATTCACATAACATCCATAATATTGCTGTAGAAAAAAAACAAAGAACTAAGCTTAAAACAGATTTTACAGGATTTCTAGATAAAACGACTTGAGAAGCCGCTAGTATTGAAACTAGAGAAAATGTATAAAAAATAATATTTAATATTTCCATTTGTCTTCCCTAATTTAACGATAAATAGAATCAGAAGTTTTATCCCCTGCTATTTCTTTTTCGTATTTATCACCTATAGCCAACAATTTTTCTTTCGTCATTATGTTCTCGCCTCTATTTTCAAAATGATAGTTAGAAATAGTAGTTTCGACAATAGAATCTACAGGGCAAGATTCTTCACAAAAACCGCAGTAGATGCATTTAAATAAATCTATTTCATATAACGTAGTTCTCCTTGACCCGTCTTCTCTCTGCTTCATATTGATAGTTATAGCCAGTGCAGGGCAAACTGATTCGCAAAGTTTGCATGCTATACAGCGTTCCTCACCATTTGGGTAACGTCTCAAAGCATGTAAACCTCTAAATCTATAAGACTTAGGGGTAGTTTCTTCCGGATATTGTACAGTAATTTTTTTTTCGAAAAAATGTCTGCCCGTTAATTTTAATCCTATTAATAGTTCCCATAAAAGGAAACTTTTCATGTAATGTTTAATTGCATCCATAAAACCAAGGTCCTATTTTGTATTGTTGCATAATTGCAACAACGATTATCCAAAAAAATGTAACAGGTATAAATATTTTCCAACCCAAACGCATTAGTTGATCATATCTATAACGAGGGAAAGTAGCTCTAAACCATAGATATAAAAACAAGAATAAACTTGTTTTTGCTAATAACCAAAATATGCCAGGGACCCATGAAAATATACTTTCCAACATATAAATATTTTGAAAAGGGGACAACCAACCTCCTAAGAAAAGAATAGAACTTAAAAAGCCTAATAAAATCATATTAGCATATTCTGCTAGAAAAAATATAGCAAATGCTATACCAGAATAATCTACGTGGAAACCAGCAACTATTTCTGATTCTCCTTCAGCCAAATCAAAAGGAGCTCGGTTAGTTTCTGCTATAGCGCAAATCCAATATACTATAAATAACGGAAACAGAGGTATAAAATACCAATTAACAATGCCGCCCGATTGCGACAAAACTATTTCTTTTAAATTCATAGTTTGAGCAATTATTAACACACCCGCTAAAGCAAAACCCATTCCTAATTCATATGATATCGTTTGAGCTGCAGATCTTAAAGCTCCTAATAAAGCATACTTAGAATTAGACGCCCATCCTGCTATAATAATTCCGTAAACCCCTATCGATGTCATGGCTAACAAATATAATAAACCTACATTTATATCTGCCAATATTAGCATTTTATCAAAAGGAATCACAGCCCAAGCTGAGAGCGCCGGCACTATAGTTAGTATAGGTGCTACTATAAACAAATATTTATTCGAATTGTTAGGTACTAGTATTTCCTTCATAAATAACTTCAAACCATCAGCTATTGGTTGAAGCAATCCATAATATCCAACTCTATTAGGCCCTATTCTTACTTGCATGTAAGCTATAACTTTTCTTTCTGCAAAAGTGAAATAAGCTACGGAAAGTAAAAGTGGTAAAACTATAATTAAAATTTTAGCCACTGTAAATATTAATAATACAATATGTTCAAAAAACATTAATTAATCCTTTCTAAAACAAGGTCATTCAAATTTTCTAAGATAGATGATGTTTTTGTCCCTAAATAAACTAAAAAAGAATTTTTTTCTATCTTTTCATTTATTAAAACAGAGACTACAAATTCTTCTTCGTTTTTTATTATTTTAACTTTATCATAGTTACTTAAATTGTTTTTTTTCGCATAATCTTCGTTTATGTATAAAAAATCCTTATTTTTTGCATCAACTGTTCTTTGTAAAGAAACGGCTCTCCTTACAATATTATCACTGTTATATATATTATTTATTATGTTTAAATAAAAATTTTTTTCTTTTGGTTCATTTTTCGAAATATTTGGTAAAAATAATTTAAATTTTGAATTTTGGTACCTAGTTTTTTCTATTAATGTATCTATATCTTTATTTACATCTTCCATCTTGTTGTATTTAAAGCCTTCCAACCCTAAGTAATTACCTATGGTTTTTATAACTTTCCAGCCTTTTTTAGATTTGCCTAATAAAGGTACAGATGATTTGAATTTTTGCCATAATCCAAAACAATTTATAAAGGAACCATCTATTTCATAGTTGGTAGCTATAGGTAATAGTATATCAGATGAAGTTCGCGCTTTTTCTGAGTCAAAAGAAGATAAATTTATAACAAATGATGCAGATAAGTTTTCTTCGAATTTTTTTGAATTAGAACAGTCTTCTATCTCTATGTTATTTATTAACCATAAATTATTTTTATTTTGAATCATTTGGGAAAAATTAAAGCCTTTTTCTCTATTATCTATTTCTAATCCATTATAAAGCCTGTGAGGAACACAACCTGTTAACCAAGCACCTGAGGTGTTTGAATCAAAATTAATTATGCCAATTGATGACTTTGATGCAATAGATATTAAATTACTTAAAGCTATTATTTGAGAGCTATCTTTTCTTAGTTGCGATATCAGTCCAATTATTATATGTGTATTAGTATCACATATTTTTTTAGCAACAGATTTATGCTGGTTAGAAACTTTTACATTTTTTAAAATATGTGTTAGATCACCAGGTAATTTAATATCAGATATTTCAATACAAGCTTTTAGTATTGAACTTAAATAAGAAACTATATTTCCATTTTTAGGTATAATATTTTTTTTTAAATTAAAATTAGTATTTAATTCCAACGGATTTATTATATAAACATCAGTAGATTTCAAACTAGCTTTTCTAATTTCTAGAGCTAATAAAGGTAACTCTTTATGTATATCAGAACCTACTATTAAAATAGATTCAAATTTGTTTATATCAGATATACATGAACCAATATTGGGATAAATAGGATAATTTTCTTGATTTGAAAAATCCAATTGTTTCATTCTATGATCAATGTTATTACTTCCCAAAGATCTAATTAATTTTTGAAATAAAAAACATTCTTCTGTGGTAGAATTAGCAGATATGATTCCACAGATTGACTTTGTACCATGGATTTTTATATGATTATTTATTTTTTCTAAAGCAAATAAAATCGCTTTTTCCCAAGAAACATCTTGCCATTTATTTTCTACTTTTATAGCAGGTTTAGTTAATCTATTTACGTAAATCCCTTCATAGGAAAACCTGTCTTTATCGCTAAGCCAGGTATTGTTGATTTCAGGATTTTCTTTTGGGACAACTCTTACAACTTTATCATTATAAGTATGAACTAAAATATTAGTGCCTAAACAATCATGAGATGAAATACTAGAGTATTGTTTTAATTCCCAAGCTCTTGCTTTATATCTAAAAGGTTTTGATGTCAAAGCTCCCACTGGACATAGATCTATAATGTTACCAGATACCTCTGATTCTATATTTTTTTCTATGAAAGTTCCAATTTTAGTATTTTCACCTCTTCCAGCAGCTCCCATTTCTCTAATTCCTGCAACTTCTTCTCCGAATCTCACACATCTTGTGCAATGTATACATCTTGTCATATCTGTGGATATTAAAGGACTTATGTTTTTATCTTTAACTACTCTTTTACCTTCGCAAAATCTAGAAAGGTTTCCACCATATCCCATGGCTAAGTCTTGCAACTCACATTCTCCACCTTGATCACAAATAGGACAATCTAAAGGATGGTTTATTAACAAAAATTCCATAACTGATTTTTGAGCTATTCTGGCTCTCATCGAAGTTGTCCAAATTTTCATACCATTAGCAACAGGTGTAGCGCATGCAGGTAGTGGTTTTGGGGCTTTTTCAACGTCGACCAAGCACATTCTACAATTTGCTGCTACAGATAAATTTTTATGGTAGCAGAATCTAGGTATATCTATACCTAGATTATCTGCTACTTCTATTATCATTTGGCCTTGTTGAGCTTCTATTTTTTTACCATCTATTTCGATTTGTAACATTTAGTTAACCTTACTTTTTTTATGTCTGATATTGTATAGTATCTCTTCTCTATAGTGTCTAATAAAACCTTGTACTGGCCATGCTGCAGCATCTCCCAACGCACATATTGTTCTTCCAGCTATGTTTTCAGCTATATTCTCCAATAATTCTATATCGCCTTCTTTGCCTTCACCGTGTGCAATATTATGTATTATTCTAGTCATCCAACCAGTTCCTTCACGGCAAGGTGTGCACTGACCACAAGATTCATCCATGTAAAATTCAGCAATCCTTAACATAACATTAACTATACAAGTACTATCATCCATCACTATAACAGCTCCTGATCCTAACATAGATCCAGCGTTTTTTATAGAATCATAATCCATATCTGTTTTCATCATTATATCTGCTGGCAAAACAGGCATAGATGTTCCACCCGGAATTACACATTTCAGTTTACTTTCATTCCTCATGCCTCCTGCAAGCCTTAAAAGTTCTTTGAAAGGGGTACCTAATGGAATTTCGAAATTACCTGGTTTACTTACATGCCCTGAGACGGAAAATAACTTAAACCCTCCATTATTTGGCTTACCTTGTTTTAAAAACCATTCTCCCCCTTTTTCCAGTATAACAGGAACAGAAGCATAAGTTTCAGTATTGTTTATGTTAGATGGTTTACCGTATAAACCAAAATTAGCTGGAAATGGAGGCTTAAATCTAGGCTGACCTTTTTTACCTTCTAAAGATTCCATTAAGGCTGTTTCTTCACCACATATATAAGCTCCTGAACCATATACGTTAAATAAATCGAAACAGAAATCAGAACCAAACAGATTATTTCCAAGTAAGTTATTTTCTCTGGCTATTTTAACAGCTTCTTCCATTCTATTACTTGGTTCGTAGAATTCTCTTCTTATATAGTTGTAGCCAACGGTTGCGCCCATGACATATCCAGCTATCATCATTCCTTCTATAAGCTGATGTGGGTTGTAACGCATAATATCTCTATCTTTACATGTCCCTGGTTCTCCCTCATCTGAATTACATATTACGTATTTCTGACCTGGATTTGATTTCGGTATGAAACTCCACTTTATTCCCGTAGGGAATCCGGCTCCACCTCTTCCTCTTAAACAAGAAGTTTTAATTTCATTTATAATGTGTTGAGGGCTTATCTTGTTTTTTATGATTTTTTCTATAACTTGATAACCACCTATACTTTTATAGGTATCTAAAGACCATGGATTCTTCTTATCTATGGTTCTGAAACAGATCAAATTTCTTTTTATCATCATTTTAGTTCCTTAATTAATTGATCTATTTTTTTGTACGTCAAGTTTTCATGATATTCTTTATTTAGTAACAACATAGGAGCATGAACACACGCACCTAGACATTCTACTGTTTTCAAACTAAACTTACCATCTTTTGTTACTTCATTTACATCAATTTTTAAAATTTTTTTTAAGTATTTAACTATATCATCAGAACCTTTTAACATACAAGAAATACTCGTACATATATTTATGTGGTATTTACCCACAGGATTTAATTCGTACATGCTATAAAAAGTAGCTACTTCATAAGCTGATATTACAGGTTGATCTAAGTAATAAGCGACACTTTCTATTAAATCGTTTGTTAAATAACCATTATTAGCTTCTTGGGCAAATATCAAAGCATCTAGTAATGCCGATCTTTTCCTATCGACAGGAAACTTTTTTAATGATTCATCTATTTTTTTTTTAACATTTTGAGGTAACTTATTTAAAAGCTGTTTTTTTTTATCTACTATCATTATCGGTCAATCTCTCCAAAGACAATGTCTTGTGTTCCAATAATTGCTACGACATCAGCTAACATATGGCCTTTTGTCATTTCTTCTAGCGCAGCCAAATGTGGAAACCCTGGTGCTCTTATTTTTAACCTGTAAGGTTTATTGGCCCCATCTGACACTAGGTATATGCCGAATTCACCTTTAGGATGTTCAACTGCTGAATAAACTTCACCTTCTGGAACACAGTAACCTTCTGTAAATAGCTTGAAGTGATGAATTAAGCTTTCCATTTTATCTTTCATATTCTCACGAGAAGGAGGCGCTATCTTATAATTTTCTACTATGACTCTACCAGGATTTTCTTTCAGCCATGCTAAACATTGCTGTATTATAATATTTGATTGTTTAAGTTCTTCCATTCTAACTAGATACCTATCATAACAATCACCATTTTTTCCAATAGGTATACTAAACTTTAACTTGTTGTAAACTTCATAAGGTTGTTTTTTTCTTATATCCCATGCTATACCTGAACCTCTCAACATGGGACCAGTAAATCCTAATTGCAATGCTCTTTCAGGAGATACTATACCTATATCAACAGTTCTTTGTTTCCAGATTCTATTATCAGTCAGTAATGTTTCATAATCTGATATTTTACTTGTGAATCTTTCACAAAAACTTTCTAAAAAGTTTATTAAGCTTCCTTCTCTGTCTTTATTTAACTCATTTATTTCTTTTTGCGATTTCCACTTAGATTTAGTATATTTAGGCATTGTATTAGGTAAATCTCTATACACACCTCCTGGTCTGTAGTAAGTAGCATGCATCCTCGCTCCTGATACTGCTTCATAGCAATCGAGTAAATCTTCTCTTTCTCTGAACGCGTATAAGAACATACTCATAGCACCTATATCTAAAGCATGAGCTCCTAACCACATTAAATGGTTTAATATTCTTGTTATTTCGTCAAACATTACTCTTATATATTGAGCTCTGATGGGAGGAGTAATACCTAGTAGCTTCTCAATGGACATAACATATGCATGCTCATTACACATCATAGATACGTAGTCTAGTCTGTCCATATAACCTATGCTTTGGTTGTATGGTTTACTTTCAGCTAATTTCTCAGTTCCTCTATGCAATAAACCTACGTGGGGATCTGCTCTCTTTATAGTCTCACCATCCATTTCTAATACCAGCCTTAATACGCCGTGGGCTGCTGGGTGTTGAGGCCCGAAGTTAATAGTATAATTTTTTATTTCTGACATCGATTCTTTCTTCTCCGATTAAACACATAGTTTACTTGTATCTATTATCTTTTCTTATAACTCTAGGAACAAGTGTTCTTTCTGTTATGCTTACAGGATCATAAATAATTCTTTTTTGCTTAAAATCATACCTTACTTCCATCTCTCCAATTAGAGGAAAATCCTTTCTAAAAGGATGTCCTATAAAACCATAATCGGTTAAGATTCTACGTAAATCATTATGACCAATAAAAAATATCCCAAATAGATCAAATGCTTCCCTTTCAAACCAGTTCGCACTGTTCCAAATATCTGTAACAGAGGGTATGCAAGGAGGCTCATTTTTATCTGCATAACATTTTAATCTTAATCTGGTATTTTTATTTATAGATAATAAATGGTATACGACGGCAAATCTATTTTTTTTTGGATTTTTTTTATTTATGTTTCGACCTCTAGAAAAACCAGAAGTGGTTACTTTTTTTGTCTCCCATTCTTCATGTCCATATGATGAATAGTCAACTCCAGCTAAATCAATTAGCTGAGAAAAATCAAATGTCTTATTTTGTTTTAATGATTTGCATACTTTTAATAAATTACTACTATTTATTTCTAAAGTTACCATACCGAAAGATTCATATATATTTACTATTTCTGTTTTGAAATTATTTTTTATATCTTCTATTAAATCTGAATTTTTTTTTTTCATATTTTTATCTTGATTTTAAACTCTTGCTATTGTATTCGTTCTTTTGATTTTATTTTGTAACTGAATAACTCCGTATAGTAATGCTTCTGCGGTGGGTGGACAACCAGGCACATATATATCAACAGGTACCACTCTGTCGCAACCTCTAACTACAGAATATGAGTAATGATAATAACCTCCCCCATTAGCACAAGATCCCATAGATATTACCCATTTAGGGTCAGGCATTTGATCGTATACTCTTCTTAAAGCTGGTGCCATTTTATTACATAAGGTTCCAGCTACAATCATAACATCAGATTGTCTTGGGCTAGGTCTAAAAACTGTACCAAATCTATCTAAATCATACCTTGATGCTCCAGCATGCATCATTTCAACAGCACAACATGCTAAGCCAAAAGACATAGGCCACATAGATCCGGTTCTAGCCCAATTTATAAGTTTATCAGCTGTAGTAGTTAAAAAACTTTTCGGAAATACACCTTCTATTCCCATTCTAAAGCTCCTCTTTTCCATTCATACAAAAAACCTAATAACAATAATACCAAAAATATTATCATTGATAAGAACCCCATAAACCCTATTTTATTTAATACAACTGCCCAAGGAAATAAGTAAGCTATTTCTAGGTCAAATATAATAAATAATATAGCAACAAGGTAAAATCTAATATCAAATTTCATTCTTGCGTCATTAAATTCCTTAAAGCCACATTCATATATAGAATTTTTTGCAGCATCAGGGTTTTTAGGTGCTATAATAGATCCTAAAGTTATAGGTACAAGTCCAAATACAATACTTAGAATTATAAATATTAATATAGGAAAGTAATCATACAGCATATAATTAATCTCTTAAAT
>Ga0123365_1131907_pt1 | contig 15164 bp, 12 predicted proteins | sample GoM_2015_C6C_201_FD_105262 | JGI IMG/M metagenome (GOLD analysis project Ga0123365, IMG submission 105262) | Marine microbial and viral communities from Louisiana Shelf, Gulf of Mexico - GoM_2015_C6C_201_2m (Metagenome Metatranscriptome) | ecosystem: Environmental > Aquatic > Marine > Hypoxic... | reverse complement strand
TGGCAAAGGAAAAATTCGAGAGAAATAAGGTACACGTAAACGTAGGTACGATTGGTCACGTTGACCATGGTAAGACGACGCTGACTGCTGCGCTGACGAAGGTTTGTGCGGAAGCGTACGGGGGTGACCTTAAGGCCTTCGACGAGATTGATAATGCGCCAGAAGAGCGTGAGCGCGGTATTACGATTGCGACTTCGCACGTTGAGTATGATTCGCCGAATCGCCACTATGCCCACGTTGACTGTCCGGGTCACGCTGACTACGTCAAGAACATGATTACGGGTGCTGCCCAGATGGACGGAGCGATTCTGGTCTGCTCGGCGGCGGATGGTCCCATGCCTCAGACCCGAGAGCACATTCTGCTGTCCCGTCAGGTTGGTGTTCCTTACATTGTTGTGTTCATGAACAAGGCGGACATGGTTGACGATGAGGAGCTGCTTGAGCTGGTTGAGATGGAGATTCGGGAGCTGCTTGATCAGTATGAATTTCCTGGTGATGACACGCCCATTATTGTGGGATCTGCGCTGAAGGCTCTTGAAGGTGACACTTCTGATATTGGTGCGCCTGCGGTCCAGAAGCTGGTTGAGACTCTGGATGAGTACATTCCTGAGCCGGAGCGTGATGTTGAGAAGCCGTTCCTGATGCCGATTGAGGATGTTTTCTCGATTTCTGGTCGGGGTACTGTTGTGACGGGTCGTGTTGAGCGCGGCATCATCAAGGTAGGTGAAGAGATTGAGATCGTTGGTATCAAGGATACTGAGACGACTACCTGTACGGGTGTTGAGATGTTCCGCAAGCTGCTTGACGAAGGTCGCGCTGGTGAGAACGTTGGTGTGCTGCTGCGCGGTACCAAGCGAGATGAGGTAGAGCGGGGTCAGGTTCTGGCTGCTCCGGGCACGATTACGCCTCACACTAAGTTTGAAGCGGAGGTGTACATTCTGTCCAAGGATGAGGGTGGTCGCCACACGCCATTCTTCAAGGGCTATCGTCCCCAGTTTTACTTCCGTACGACGGACGTGACTGGCAATGTTGAGCTGCCTGAAGGTGTTGAGATGGTTATGCCTGGTGACAACATCAAGATGGCGGTAGAGCTGATTGCGCCGATTGCGATGGATGAAGGTCTGCGCTTTGCGATCCGTGAAGGGGGCCGAACTGTCGGTGCCGGCGTCGTCGCCAAGATTATCGAGTAATCTTAAAGCATTAATTATCGGAGCCAGCACACCGGTAGCCGGTGCGCTGGCTCAGTTGTCTTTATGAAACGGGTCGGCAGTAACGACTCTGAGTAAACGATTCGGGTGGCTGCGGTACTGCCGACTGGCCGACAAAAACAGGTCCTGCAAGCTTGCGACAAAGCTCGTGGCTGCTTCTTTTCAAGCGGCCAGCCAATCGAGTCAACCCGTATGCCTGATGAGACAGAGACCTGAGCTTGACACGATATCGTAGGCCAGTAGCTCAATTGGCAGAGCAGCGGTCTCCAAAACCGCAGGTTGGGGGTTCGATTCCCTCCTGGCCTGCCACTAGCACTGGCGCGATAGGCAGAGCCAAATGCCTATTAGTTGAAACAATAAAGTAGTTATGGCTGACAAGATCGAAAGTGAAGAAGGAACGCTGGACTGGGCAAAGTGGGCGGCCGTAGCCGTCATTATCGCTGCTGCTGTCTATGGCAATTCCTATTTTTCAGCAGAATCGTTGCTGATCCGCACACTGGGCTTGCTGGTGGTAGCAGGCGCGGCGGGGTGGCTCGCATCGCAGACGGTCAAAGGTAAAGCCTTTGTGACGCTGTGTCTGGATGCCCGGGTAGAAATCAGAAAGGTGGTTTGGCCAACGAGGCAGGAAACTACGCAGACAACAATCGTCGTCCTCATCGTCATTTTCATTGTGGCGCTGATACTCTGGCTTCTGGATTGGGGCCTGAACGGCGTGGTTTCTTCGGTGATCGGTTAGAGGAAGACAATGGCTAAACGCTGGTATGTGGTTCACGCTTACTCGGGCTACGAGAAAAAGGTTATGCACGCCCTGAATGAGCGCATCGCCCTGTCGGGTATGGAAGAGCACTTCGATGAAGTACTGGTTCCGACCGAAGAAGTGGTGGAAATGCGAGCGGGGCAGAAGCGTAGGAGTGAGCGGAAATTTTTCCCGGGTTATGTCCTGGTTCATATGGATCTGAATGACGACACCTGGCATCTGGTTAAAGAGACACCACGGGTGATGGGATTTATCGGTGGTACGGCGGAGAAGCCTGCTCCCATTACGGATGCGGAAGCGAACAAGATTCTGCAGCGCATGGAAGACAGTGAGGATACGCCCACTCATAAAGTGGTTTATGAGCCCGGTGAGATGGTTCGGGTTACTGATGGTCCGTTCAACGACTTCACCGGTACAGTTGAGGAAGTGAATTACGAAAAGAGCCGCCTGCGCGTTGCGGTATTGATTTTTGGTCGCTCCACGCCAGTCGAACTTGAGTTCGGTCAAGTGGAGAAAAGCTAGGAGCCCGCTGATAAGCGTGGAGCATGTATCATGCTCCGGCTCTATGACATCGATCCCCGGGCATCTAGCCGTGCAAGGGGTGGAAAGGGGAGTTGAGATCCATACGGAATGACTGCGCGTAGTAGTCCGACCGTGTGCAGGCCCAGCGCTCGAACCCAAGGAGAATCGTATGGCTAAGAAAGTATTGGCTTACATCAAGCTACAGGTGGGTGCTGGTCAGGCAAACCCCAGTCCTCCCGTTGGCCCTGCTCTGGGTCAGCACGGTGTAAACATCATGGAATTTTGCAAGGCGTTCAATGCCCAGACACAGGGTACCGAGCCCGGCTTGCCTATTCCCGTTGTAATCACTGTGTATGCAGACCGCAGCTTTACCTTTATTACCAAGACACCGCCAGCCTCTGTGCTTCTGCGTAAAGCAGCGGGCATTAAGAAAGGCAGTGGCCGTCCTAATACTGAAAAAGTCGGCAAAGTCAGCCGGGCGCAGCTGGAAGAAATCGCGACGCAGAAAATGCCGGATCTGACGGCGGCCGATATGGATGCAGCGGTTCGGACGCTAGCTGGCAGTGCGCGCAGTGCCGGTCTGGAAGTGGAAGGAGTCGAGTAATGGCCAAATTATCCAAGAAGCAAAAAGCCATGGCTGAAAAACTGGATTCAGCCAAAACCTACTCTGTGGAAGAAGCGGTCTCTCTGATCGCCGAGTTTGCCTCTCCCAAGTTCAAAGAGTCGATTGATGTTTCTGTGAACCTCGGAGTGGATCCGCGTAAATCTGATCAGGTCGTCCGTGGCTCAACAACTTTGCCAGCAGGCACCGGCAAGGATGTGCGCGTGGCTGTGTTCGCTCAGGGTGATAACGCTGAAAAAGCGAAGGCTGCAGGCGCAGACATCGTCGGATTCGACGATCTTGCTGAATCTATTCAGGGCGGTAATCTCGATTTTGATGTGGTCATCGCGACTCCCGACGCCATGCGTGTGGTGGGTAAACTGGGCACAGTACTCGGACCCAGAGGCCTGATGCCGAACCCCAAGGTTGGGACAGTGACACCTGATGTGGAATCAGCGGTGCAGAATGCCAAGGCCGGCCAAGTGCGCTATCGCACAGACAAAAACGGCATCATTCATGGCGGTATCGGGAAAGTCGGCTTTGAGGGTGAGGCTATTAAGTCCAATCTGGAAGCACTGCTGGCTGATCTGAAAAAAGCGAAGCCGTCATCCGCCAAGGGTGTCTACATCAAGAAGGTAGTGCTTTCCTCTACCATGGGGCCAGGTTTACAGATCGACCAGTCATCGCTGGCACTCTAACCCAATTTGAATTGAGTGCGTCGTGATTGGCTGACTTGGTCATACACGCCGCACCAAGACTTTGAGTGGTTTCGCTGTTTCTAGGAACGGCCGAGATCATCAAAGACCGTAGGTGAAGCAGTTGTGCTTGTTGGCAACCGGTTTCTTAATTTCCTACGCAGATGGTGAAACCCGATCCGGATTTGCTCCGGCTCTTATCACCAAACTCGGTGGCAGCGGAAGCTGTCAGAATCGGCTCTTCAGGAGCCATTTGATAAGGAGTTAACTAGTGGCTATACGACTGGAAGACAAGCAACAAATAGTCTCTGAAGTCAATCAGGCTGCTAGCAGTGCTTTGTCTGCAGTCCTCGCTGATTATCGCGGGGTTTCTGTGGAGGACATGACTGCGCTTCGCAAGAATGCTCGTGAGAATAAGGTTTATCTGCGCGTAGTCCGGAACACGCTACTGAAGCGTGCGGTTGCGGATACTGAATTCGAGTGCATTCAAGAAGTGTTGGTAGGTCCAACGATTTTAGCGTTTTCTCAGGAAGATCCGGGTGCAGCTGCACGCGTTTTGAAGGATTTTTCGAAAGAAAACGACGATTTCGAAATAAAGGCGCTGTCTGTTGGTGGGCAACTCATGGATGCCAGCCAGATCGATGTGTTGGCGAAACTGCCGACGCTGGATCAGGCGCGGTCTATGCTTATGAGTGTCATGCTGGCACCTGTCACTAAACTGGCAAGAACAATGAACGAAGTTCCTTCGAAAGTTACCCGAGCGGTAGCTGCTGTTCGAGACCAGAAACAGGATGCGGCCTAATTCCTTTGATTATTACGCTTATTTTAGGAGATAAGAATCATGTCTCTATCTAGAGAAGAAGTACTTGATGCAATTGCTGAAATGTCTGTGATGGACGTTGTTCAGCTGGTTGAAGCAATGGAAGAAAAATTTGGCGTATCGGCTGCTGCTGCAGTTGCGGCAGCTCCGGTTGCGGCGGCGGGCGGCGATGCAGCGCCAGCTGAGGAAAAGGACGAGTTTGATATCGTTCTGACCGCTGCCGGCGACAAGAAAGTCAACGTCATCAAGGCAGTCCGGGGCATTACCGGCCTTGGACTCAAAGAAGCCAAAGAAATGGTTGATGGCGCACCTTCCACACTTAAGGAAGCTGCTCCGAAAGCAGAAGCCGAAGAAGCCAAAAAGGCTCTGGAAGAAGCTGGCGCAACCGTTGAGCTTAAGTAATAAGCTCGAGCTTAAGCGAGACACGGCACCAGGTTCATGGCAAATGAGCCTGGTGCCTTTCTGCGCTTTGGAATACTGCCTCCACTGAGGTGGGGCAAGCGGCAGGCAGGGCGCTGTAATCTCTGCCGGTAGTTTTGATACACCGTACTCATAGCTAGGAACAGACTAATGGCCTATTCGTATACAGAGAAAAAGCGTATTCGTAAGAATTTTGGCAAATTGCCAAGCGCCATGGACATCCCTTACCTGTTGTCCATTCAGGTTGATTCTTACAGACAATTTACTCAGGACGGCGTCGCCGCTGAGGATCGCCTCGATCAGGGCTTACATGCTGCGTTTAAATCTGTATTCCCAATTGTCAGCTACTCCGGTAAAGCGGTACTGGAATATGTGAGCTACGAACTCGGGAAACCGGTCTTTGATGTCAAGGAATGCCAGCTTCGGGGCTCAACGTACTCCGTTTCTCTGCGCGTAAAGGTACGGTTGATTCTTTATGATAAGGAATCAACAACGCAAACGATCAAGGACATCAAAGAGCAGGAGGTCTATATGGGAGAGATCCCGTTGATGACTGATTCCGGCACTTTTGTCATCAATGGCACCGAGCGTGTAGTGGTTTCTCAGCTCCACCGCTCGCCAGGAGTTTTCTTTGATCACGACCGAGGCAAGACGCACAGTTCGGGCAAGTTACTGTACTCGGCACGGGTTATTCCCTACCGTGGATCATGGCTGGACTTTGAGTTTGACCCTAAAGACATGGTCTATGTGCGTATTGATCGCCGGCGAAAACTCCTGCGACGGTACTGCTGCGCGCGCTTGGATTTAATTCTCAGGAAATCCTGGGGATGTTCTACGAGAACAATTCATTCAAAATCAAGAAGGGTAAAGAACCTTCTATCGCATTGGAGTTGGTGCCTGCGCGTCTGCGTGGCGAGGTGCTGACCTTTCCGGTCAAGGATAAAAAGGGCAAGGTAATCGTCGAGGAAGGTCGCCGCATTACGTCCCGTCATATCCGCCAGATGGAGACAGCTAAGCTCACTGAACTGGTCGTCAGCAGTGACTTTGTCGCGGGGACTTCTCTGGCCCAGGATATCGTCGACGCGTAAACCGGGGAGGTGCTCTACGCCTGTAATTCAGAAATTACCGAAGAGCTTGTTGAGCAGTTCTTTGAGAAAGAGATATCGGAATTTCAGACTATTTACACCAACGACCTCGATTGCGGGCCGTTTATTTCCGACACACTGCGCAATGATACGACCACGTCAAAATTAGAAGCGATGGTCGAAATTTATCGCATGATGCGTCCCGGTGAGCCTCCGACGAAGGAGTCTGCCGAAAATCTGTTTTCCAATTTGTTCTTCTCCCCGGAGCGATACGATCTGTCCGCGGTTGGTCGAATGAAATTCAACCGTCGACTGGGTCGTCCCGAGTCAACCGGTGCGCCGGTTCTGGATACCGACGACATCGTTGACGTGCTGAAGACCTTGGTCGGTATTCGCAATGGGTTTGGCTCAGTTGACGACATTGATCATCTGGGTAATCGGCGTATTCGCTCGGTCGGTGAAATGGCCGAGAATCAGTTTAGGGTCGGCCTGGTGCGTGTTGAGCGTGCCGTCAAGGAACGACTCAGCATGGCCGACTCCGAAGGTCTGATGCCGCAGGACATGATCAACGCGAAGCCTGTTGCCGCTGCTATCAAGGAATTCTTTGGCTCCAGTCAGTTGTCACAGTTCATGGATCAGAACAATCCGCTTTCTGAGGTGACTCACAAGCGTCGGGTCTCAGCGCTCGGCCCGGGCGGCCTGACCCGCGAACGGGCAGGTTTTGAAGTGCGGGACGTGCACCCGACTCACTACGGCCGCGTGTGTCCTATTGAAACGCCGGAAGGTCCGAATATCGGACTGATTAATTCACTGGCTACCTATGCCAGAACCAATAATTACGGTTTTCTGGAAAGTCCTTACCGTAAGGTAGTGAAGAACAAGGTCACTGATGAAATCGACTACCTGTCCGCCATCGACGAAAGTGATTTCGTCATCGCGCAGGCCAGTGCCCCGCTGGATAAAAAAGGCGGGTTTGTCGATCAGCTGGTGACTGTCCGGTACAAGGGCGAGACAACTCTCAAGCCTCGCGAAGAAGTCGATTACATGGACGTGGCGCCGCAGCAGATGGTATCGGTTGCTGCAGCATTAATCCCGTTTCTTGAACACGATGATGCGAACCGTGCGCTGATGGGTTCTAACATGCAGCGCCAGGCAGTGCCCACTCTTAAAACGGAAAAGCCGTTGGTTGGTACCGGTATGGAGCGCAATGTGGCGCGGGATTCCGGAGTCTGTGTGGTGGCCTTCAGAGGCGGTGTCATCGAGAGCGTTGATGCCGGGCGAATTATTGTTCGCGTCAACGACGAAGAAACGGACGCGGGTGAGGCAGGTGTTGATATCTACAATCTGACCAAGTACACCCGCTCTAATCAGAATACCTGCATCTCCCAGAAGCCGTTGGTCAAAGACGGTGATACGGTAGCTCGCGGTGACATTCTTGCGGACGGTCCGTCTATTGATATCGGTGAGCTGGCCCTGGGTCAGAACATGCGTATCGCGTTCATGCCCTGGAACGGCTACAACTTCGAAGATTCGATATTGATTTCCGAGCGAGTGGTTAAAGAGGACCGGTTCACCAGTATCCATATTCAGGAACTGACCTGTGTTGCTCGGGATACGAAGCTTGGTTCAGAAGAAATCACCGCAGACATTCCGAATGTTGGTGAAGGAGCGCTTGGCAAGCTCGATGAAGCCGGCATTGTGTACATCGGGGCTGAAGTTGGTGCCGGCGACATACTCGTGGGCAAAGTGACACCGAAGGGTGAAACGCAACTTACCCCTGAAGAAAAGCTGCTTCGCGCCATCTTTGGTGAGAAAGCGTCTGATGTTAAAGACACCTCGCTGCGAGTGCCTTCGAGCGTTAAAGGCACCGTGATTGATGTGCAGGTTTTTACCCGGGATGGGCTGGAAAAAGATCAGCGCGCGATCGAAATCGAAGAGATGCAGCTGGCGCAGGTTCGCAAGGACATCAATGATGAGTATCGCATTGTTGAGGAAGCCACTTATGAGCGGCTGCAGAAGGCGCTGGTCGGCAAGGTTGTTGCCGGTGGTCCGAAGCTGAAAAAAGGTCAGAAAGTCACCAACGATTATCTGAACAACCTCCCGCGGGAAGATTGGTTCAAGCTGAGAATGTCCAATGAGGCTGCGAACCAGCAGCTGGAAAGAGCGGAGGCGCAACTGGCAGAGCGGCGCGTCGAGCTGGACGCAAGGTTTGAGGACAAGAAGAACAAACTCACTCAGGGTGATGATCTTGCGCCGGGTGTGCTGAAGATCGTCAAGGTGTATCTGGCAATCAAGCGCACTATCCAGCCAGGAGACAAGATGGCTGGTCGCCATGGGAACAAAGGTGTGATTTCGGTTGTCATGCCTGAGGAAGATATGCCCTATGACGAGAAGGGAGAGCCGGTAGATATCGTGCTCAATCCGCTCGGTGTCCCGTCCCGGATGAATGTAGGTCAGATTCTTGAAACTCACCTGGGTGCTGCCTCCAAAGGGCTTGGCGAAAAAATCGGCAAGCTGCTGGATGCGCAAGTCAAGGTGACAGAGCTGAGAAAGCTGGTAACAGATGTCTACAACAAAATCGGTAACCGCACCGAAGACATCAAGTCCTTCTCGGAAGAGGAGTTGGGAGAACTGGCCGCCAATCTGAGGTCAGGCGTGCCCATGGCAACACCGGTTTTTGATGGCGCTGCAGAAACTGAGATCAAGGATATGCTGGCCCTTGCAGACATGGACGAAAGCGGTCAGGTCACCTTGTTTGATGGTCGCACCGGGGATGCCTTTGATCGTCCTGTTACGGTTGGCATCATGTATATGTTGAAACTCAATCATCTGGTTGATGACAAAATGCATGCGCGCTCCACCGGATCATACAGTCTGGTCACGCAGCAACCGCTGGGCGGTAAGGCTCAGTTCGGTGGACAGCGTTTTGGTGAGATGGAGGTGTGGGCGCTGGAGGCATATGGCGCGGCTTATACGCTGCAGGAGATGCTTACCGTTAAATCTGACGACGTCGCCGGCCGGACAAAGATGTATAAGAACATCGTGGATGGCGATCATCGGATGGAGCCAGCGATGCCGGAATCCTTCAATGTTCTGGTTAAGGAGATACGCTCTCTTGGTATCGATATGGAGCTGGATGTCAGCGAATAGTATCGATCCGGCGCATTGATGAGTCCTAGGATGAATTCTAGAAAATAGCGAAATTTTGATTAGTGAAGCCCGTGTCTCTTGGGAGCGCAGGCGGAGGAAATAGAATGAAAGACCTTTTAGGGTTGCTTAAATCTCAGTCACAGTCAGATGAGTTTGATTCCATTCGCATCGGTCTGGCTTCGCCGGAGATGATCCGGGCGTGGTCCTTTGGCGAGGTAAAGAAGCCAGAGACGATCAACTACCGGACGTTCAAGCCTGAGCGAGACGGCTTGTTCTGCGCCAAGATTTTTGGCCCGGTCAAAGACTATGAGTGTCTCTGCGGGAAATACAAGCGACTCAAGCACCGGGGCGTAATCTGTGAGAAATGCGGTGTGGAAGTGGCACTCTCGAAGGTCCGGCGCGAGCGCATGGGACACATCGAACTCGCGAGTCCGGTAGCCCACATCTGGTTTTTGAAGTCTCTGCCGTCGCGCATAGGCTTGTTGCTGGATATGACGCTCAGGGATATTGAGCGTATCTTGTACTTCGAATCCTTCGTGGTAACCGATCCGGGAATGACGACCCTGGAGAAGGGCCAGTTGCTCAACGACGAACAGTACTACGAAGCCATGGAAGAATTCAGTGATGAGTTCGAAGCCAAGATGGGCGCCGAGGCTGTTCAGGCCCTCATGAAAGACCTGGATGTAGAAGGTGAAGTGGCGCGCCTTCGGGAGGAAATCCCGCAGACGAATTCCGAAACCAAGCTGAAGAAACTGTCCAAGCGTCTCAAGCTCCTGGAAGCTTTTTCGGAATCCGGCAACAAGCCGGAATGGATGGTGATGAACGTTTTGCCGGTTCTGCCCCCCGATTTGCGTCCCCTGGTGCCCCTTGACGGTGGCCGCTTCGCTACCTCAGACCTGAACGATCTCTACCGCCGGGTGATCAACAGAAATAATCGCCTCAAACGACTACTGGACCTGAATGCGCCAGACATCATCGTCCGCAACGAAAAGCGTATGCTGCAGGAAGCGGTCGATGCCCTGCTCGATAACGGTCGCCGGGGGAGAGCGATTACCGGGTCTAACAAGCGGCCACTGAAATCGCTGGCTGACATGATCAAGGGTAAGCAAGGCCGCTTCCGTCAAAACCTGCTGGGCAAGCGGGTCGATTACTCCGGCCGTTCCGTCATCGTTGTCGGTCCTACTCTGAGGCTGCATCAATGTGGGTTACCCAAGAAGATGGCGCTCGAGCTGTTTAAACCATTCATCTTCGGCAAACTGGAACGACGCGGTCTGGCTACGACGATCAAGGCAGCCAAGAAGATGGTTGAGCGTGAGACTGCTGAAGTCTGGGATATCCTGGCAGAGGTCATCCGCGAGCATCCTGTGCTTCTGAACCGGGCGCCCACGCTTCACAGATTGGGTATTCAGGCTTTTGAACCGGTGCTCATCGAGGGTAAGGCAATCCAGCTGCATCCGCTTGTCTGTGCTGCTTACAACGCCGATTTCGATGGTGACCAGATGGCTGTTCACGTCCCGCTGACGCTGGAAGCGCAGTTGGAGGCTCGAACGCTGATGATGTCGACCAACAACATACTTGCTCCCGCTAACGGAGAGCCGATAATTGTGCCCTCTCAAGATGTTGTTCTGGGTCTGTACTACATGACTCGAGAGCGTGTGAATGCCCAAGGTGAGGGCATGGTCTTTGCTGATCCGAAGGAAGTTCAGAGAGCTTACGAGTCCGGCAACGCCCACCTGCAGGCGCGCATCAAGGTTCGCATTACCGAAAGCGTTCTCAACGACGATGGCGAAAAAGAAACCAGTACAGCCATTGTTGATACGACAGTAGGCCGGGTGCTTCTGTTTAACATTGTGCCGGAAGGCCTTCCGTTTGCGATGGTTAACCAGAAGATGGCCAAGAAGCCGATCTCCCAGATTCTGAATGCCTGCTATCGGAACGTTGGTCTGAAAGAAACCGTTATCTTCGCTGACCAACTGATGTACACGGGCTATAAATATTCTACGCGCAGCGGATCTTCTATCGGGGTCAATGACTTTGAGATCCCGGACGAAAAAGCCAAGATTATCGATCAGGCCAATTCGGAAGTCGCTGAGATTGAATCTCAGTTTGCATCAGGTCTCGTTACGCAGGGCGAAAAGTACAACAAGGTGATCGATATCTGGTCGCGGGCCAACGATATTGTTGCCAAGTCGATGATGGAAGGCCTTTCGACCGAGACGGTCGTTAACCGTGAAGGCAAGGAAGAAGAGCAAGAGTCTTTCAATTCGGTTTATGTCTACGCTGACTCAGGCGCGCGAGGCTCGCCCGCACAGATTCGCCAGCTTGCAGGGATGCGAGGCCTGATGGCGCGTCCGGACGGTTCGATTATTGAAACCCCGATTACCGCTAACTTTCGCGAGGGTCTGAATGTTTCGCAGTATTTCACCTCGACTCACGGCGCGCGTAAGGGTCTTGCCGATACGGCGCTGAAGACGGCGAACTCGGGTTATCTGACCAGGCGTCTGGTAGACATTTCCCAAGATCTGGTCATTACGGAAGAGGATTGTGGTACCGAGGAAGGCCTGACCATGGCGCCTATCATCGAAGGTGGTGACATCATTGCTCCACTGGGCGATCGCGTGCTCGGGCGAGTTTTGGCCGCTGATGTGATCCATGAGGAATCCGGTGACGTGATTGCCGAAAAGGGCACTCTGATCGGTGAGCGTATGGTCGACCGTCTGGAAAGAAACGGTGTCGATCAGGTCTATGTAAGATCTCCAATTACCTGTGAAACACGGTTCGGTATCTGCAGTCAGTGTTATGGACGTGATCTGGCCCGTGGCCATCTGGCTAACGTCGGTGAGGCTGTCGGCGTGATCGCCGCGCAATCCATCGGTGAACCGGGTACCCAGCTCACTATGCGGACTTTCCACATTGGTGGCGCAGCTTCAAGGGCAACAGCTTCAGACAGCGTGCAGGTCAAGAACACTGGCACGATCCATCTGAGCAACATGAAGACCGTTGAAAATGTGAAAGGGGAGCTGGTCGTTGTCTCCCGCTCCGGTGAGCTGATCGTTAATGACACTAATGGCCGTGAGCGTGAGCGCTATAAGCTGCCATACGGTGCTGTGGTAACGGCCGGTAAGAACCGTGATGTTGAAGCCGGCCAGATCGTCGCGACCTGGGATCCGCACACACACCCGATTGTGTCTGAAGTGGCAGGTAAGGTGAAGTTTGCGTCGATGGAAGAGGGTATTACTGTCCGCGAGCAAACCGATGAGATCACCGGTCTCACCAGTATGTCGGTAATTGACCCCGCCGAGCGCGCGTCTTCAGCGAAAGAGCTGAGACCAGCGGTCACGGTTGTGGATAAGAAGGGCAAAGAAGTTTGCTTACCGGGAACCACGGTGCCGGCTCACTACTTCCTGCCGGCTAATGCCATTATCAGCCTCAAAGACGGTGCTGACATGAACATTGGTGATTTTATCGCCCGTATTCCCAAGGAGGGTTCCAAGACGCGCGACATTACCGGGGGTCTGCCCAGAGTGGCGGATCTGTTTGAGGCGCGTAAGCCGAAGGAACCGGCGATCCTTGCTGAGATATCAGGTACTGTCAGCTTCGGCAAAGAAACAAAAGGTAAGCGACGGTTAGTGATTACTCCGACGGACGGAGTGAACCCTATCGATGGCTCCAGTCATTACGAAACCCTCATTCCAAAATGGCGAACTATGACCGTTTTTGAGGGCGAGTCAATTGAAAAAGGCGAAGTAGTTTCCGAGGGGCCTCCTGCGCCGCACGATATTTTGCGTTTGAAAGGTGTAGAGGCGCTGGCTCAATATATCGTTAATGAAGTGCAAGATGTCTACCGACTTCAGGGTGTGCGGATCAACGACAAGCATATTGAAGTGATCGTCCGTCAGATGCTGCGGAAAGTTGAAATTACCAACTCCGGCGACTCAAACCTCATTAAAGGCGAGCAGCTCACCTATACGGAGATCCTTGAAATTAACGAACAGCTCGAGTCTGAAGACAAGCAGCCAGCTCGTTATGATCGCCAGCTGCTTGGCATAACGAAGGCGTCATTGGCGACGGAATCTTTCATTTCTGCGGCATCTTTCCAGGAGACCACGCGTGTTCTTACCGAAGCCGCGGTTACCGGGAAGCGCGATTTCCTTCGCGGCCTCAAGGAAAACGTCGTTGTTGGGCGGCTGATTCCTGCCGGAACCGGGCTGGCCTATCATGAGGCGCGTAAGAAGCAGGCGCTGGAAGAAGCAGACAGCGAAACGATCAGTGCGAGCGATGTTGAAGCGGCTTTGTCCGAGGCGCTGAGCTCGGAGGGATTGGATACGGGCGCTGATGCGGCCCCTGCAGCTGAGTAATCGGCTCAGAATCGGGATTTCGGTCAATTCGGGTCGAAATCCCGGGTCGCGCAAAAGTTGACTCAAGACGGGCCTGTCATTACACTTCGGCCCTCTTTTTGTCCGCCGCCCCGTTTCTACGGACCGTTGGCCCCCATTCGACGGGTATTTTGCGAATAACGGCACCACGGCAAGAATCGACAAAGACAGAAGATAAAGGAACCCAGAGACAAAGATGGCTACAATTAATCAGTTAGTACGCAAACCCCGTAAGAGTAAGGTGTCTAAGAGCGATGTGCCTGCTCTGCAAAGCTCGCCGCAGAAACGGGGGGTTTGTACGAGGGTTTACACGACGACTCCTAAAAAGCCGAATTCTGCACTGCGCAAGGTCTGCCGTGTTCGTCTGGTCAATGGCTATGAGGTGACTTCCTATATAGGAGGTGAGGGCCACAATTTGCAGGAGCACTCGGTGGTTCTGATTCGTGGTGGTCGTGTGAAAGACCTTCCTGGTGTGCGTTACCACACAGTTCGTGGCACGCTCGACACGTCGGGTGTGGCTGACAGGAAGCAGGGTCGATCCAAGTACGGAGCGAAGCGGCCTAAGGGCTAAGACGGGTCTGGCTGTCTTACAGCTGGCGGGTTCTTCCTAAAATTTATAAGAGCAAAAGACAAGCGCACGGAACGCGTGTCTCGCTGCGGCTCTATAAAAACGGTAGCGAGAATGAGTAAGGCCGGGTGACAGTTTCTCTCAAGAGGGGTGCTGTGAGGTCCCGGGTTAACCTGAATTAACATCGAGGTCGATTATGCCCAGAAGAAGAGTAGTGGCAAAACGTGAAGTTCTGCCTGATCCGAAATTCGGATCGAAAATCCTAGCTAAATTCATGAACCACGTCATGGTCGACGGCAAGAAGTCAATTGCCGAAAAGATCGTCTATGGCGCACTTGATATAGTCTCAGAGCGTTCCGGCTCTGATCCACTTGAAGTCTTTGAAGCGGCGCTTGAAGCCATTGCTCCGATGGTTGAGGTGAAGTCTCGTCGTGTCGGCGGCGCTACCTATCAGGTGCCCGTTGAAGTGCGGGCTGAACGGCGGAGCGCGCTGGCCATGCGATGGTTGGTGGAGCATTCCCGCGCGCGCGGCGAAAAATCCATGGTTTTGCGCCTGGCGGGCGAAATCACTGACGCGGCTGAAGGTCGCGGTAGTGCCGTCAAGAAGCGCGAAGACGTCCACAGAATGGCCGAAGCGAACCGAGCGTTCTCGCACTTCCGCTTCTGAGTGTCATTGCCGTTTCCTCTGAATCCATCAGGATAAGACCGTGGCTCGGAAACATCCATTAAGTCGCTATCGCAATATAGGGATTGCTGCACACGTCGATGCAGGAAAGACCACGACCACCGAGCGTGTGCTTTTCTATACCGGCATCTCCCACAAAATTGGTGAAGTGCATGACGGCGCTGCGGTGATGGACTGGATGGAGCAGGAGCAGGAGCGCGGTATCACCATTACGTCAGCTGCCACCACCTGCTTCTGGAATGGCATGGACAGTCAGTACGACGAGCACCGTACCAAC
>Ga0123365_1042525_pt1 | contig 16400 bp, 28 predicted proteins | sample GoM_2015_C6C_201_FD_105262 | JGI IMG/M metagenome (GOLD analysis project Ga0123365, IMG submission 105262) | Marine microbial and viral communities from Louisiana Shelf, Gulf of Mexico - GoM_2015_C6C_201_2m (Metagenome Metatranscriptome) | ecosystem: Environmental > Aquatic > Marine > Hypoxic... | reverse complement strand
TCTGCTATAAAAAATAAAGCAGATCCTTTAAAAGGTTTGAAAGAAAATATAATAGTAGGTAGGTTAATACCTGCTGGGACTGGATTTGAACATCATAAAAAGAAAATGAATTTTAATAATTTTGATAAACAACAAATATCCAGAGATAGGGAAGAGAATATATTGAATAAAACTTTAAATTCGGATATATTATAAATAAATTGTATTGTAATCTTATATAGTGTACAATGCTAACTATTAATTACCTCAATTTTACACGGAATATGAAAAATGCCTACAATCAGTCAAATGATTAGAAAAAAAAGAAAAATATCAAATGTAAAAAAAAACAAAATTTCAGCTTTAAAAGGTTCCCCTCAGAGAAGAGGGGTATGTGTTAGGGTCTATACGACAACTCCAAAAAAACCTAATTCTGCTTTAAGGAAAGTATGCAGAGTAAGATTAACAACTAACCAAGAGGTAACAGCCTATATCCCAGGAGAAGGTCATAATTTGCAAGAACACTCTGTAGTCTTGATAAGAGGAGGCAGAAGAAAAGATTTACCTGGAGTAAGATATACTGTTGTAAGAGGATCTTTAGATACTTCGGGTGTTAAAGATAGAAAACAATCTCGATCATTATACGGCGGGAAAAAGAAAAAAATAGAAATAAAAAAATAGGATAGAAAGTGGCTAGAAGAAGAATAATATCTAAAAGAAAGATAAAACCGGATCCAGTTTATAAAGATAGAGTTATATCAAAATTAATTAATCAAGTGATGATGAACGGTAAAAAATCAATATCTGAGAAAATTGTTTATAATGCTCTTTTGATTGTATCTAAAAAATCAAAACACAAACCTCAAATTATACTAGAAAAAGCTTTAGAAAACGTAAAACCTTTAGTAGAAGTAAAATCTAGAAGAGTGGGAGGTTCTACATATCAAGTGCCCATAGAAGTCCATGAGAATAGAGCTTTAACATTAGGAATTAGATGGATAGTAAGCTTTGCTAAGCAAAGAAAGGAAACAAGCATGATAAATAAATTAGCAGCAGAAATATCTGAGGCTGCAGACGAGGATGCTTCAGGGTCTTTTGGCAAAGGGAAAGGGGGAGCTGTTAAGAAAAAGGAAGATATACATAAAATGGCTGATGCTAATAAAGCATTTTCACACTACCGCTGGTAAGGATATATCAAGTGACTAGAAAAACCGACATAAGCTTATATAGAAATATAGGTATAATGGCTCATATAGATGCTGGTAAAACAACAATAACTGAAAGAATTTTATTTTATACAGGTGTATCTCATAAAATAGGTGAAGTACATGACGGAGCTGCAACTATGGATTGGATGGCGCAAGAACAAGAAAGAGGGATAACAATAACTTCGGCTGCAACAACTTGTTTTTGGTCTGGCATGAAGAATGATAAAAAAAAGCACCGTATTAACATAATTGATACTCCTGGACATGTAGATTTCACAATAGAAGTTGAAAGATCTTTGAGAATATTAGATGGCGCGGTGGCTATTTTTTGTGCTGTTGGTGGGGTTGAATCACAATCAGAAACTGTATGGAGACAAGCAAATAAATATAATATACCTAGAATATCATTTATTAATAAAATGGACAGATTAGGTGCTGATTTTTTTAGAGTAGTTTCACAAATAAAAAATAACTTGAAAACTAATCCTATACCATTGCAAATACCAATAGGGAAAGAAGAAAATTTTTTGGGTGTTGTAGATTTAATAAAAATGAAATCTATATATTGGAATAAAAAAGACGCAGGCATTACTTTTGAATATAAAGAAATACCGCATGAATTGAAAGATATATGCGAAAAATACAAAGAAAATATTATGGAATCTGCAGCAGAATGTGATGAAAAAACAATGGAAAAATATTTAGAAAATGGAATTTTAACAGAAGAAGAAATATTAATTGCTATAAGGAAGAGAACAATCAGGGGTGAAATTGTACCTGTTTTTTGTGGTACAGCTTTTAAAAACAAAGGAGTTCAAGCTTTATTAGATGGCATTGTTAATTTCATGCCTTCACCGATAGATGTAAAACCTATATCTGGATTAGAAATTGATAGTAAAAAAAATCAAATAAGATTGGCTTCTGATGACGAATCTTTCTCTGCTTTAGCATTTAAACTAACAACTGATCCTTTCGTAGGTAATTTAACATTTTTTAGAGTGTATTCTGGCGTGCTAAATTCTGGCGATTCTGTTTTAAATCCTATAAAATCAAAAAAAGAAAGATTTGGTAGAATTTTACAGATGCATGCTAATAGTAGAGAAGAAATAAAAGAAGTACGCGCAGGGGACATAGCAGCTGCGGTAGGTTTAAAATACACAACAACTGGAGATACATTAACAGACCCTGATAATATTATTACATTAGAAAAAATGGAATTCCCTGAACCAGTTATACATGTAGCAGTAGAACCTAAAACAAAAGCAGATCAAGAGAAGATGTCCATAGCACTAGGAAAACTTGCACAAGAAGACCCTTCTTTCAAAATGAAAACAGATAAAGAAAGTGGCCAAACGATTATAGCAGGAATGGGAGAACTGCATCTAGAAATTATAATAGATCGCATGAAAAGAGAATTTGATGTTGAAGCTAGTGTAGGGCAACCACAAGTTGCATATAGAGAAACAATAAGAAAATCCATAGAACAAGAAGGGAAATATATAAAGCAAACTGGTGGGAGAGGACAATACGGGCATGTATGGCTAAAAATAGAACCTGTAAGCTTAGGAGAAGGTTTTATATTTGTTAACAAAATAGTTGGAGGGGTAATACCTAAAGAATATATACCTGCGATAGAAAAAGGTGTAAAAGATCAAATGCAAAATGGAGTAATAGCAGGTTATCCAGTAATAGATGTAAAAGTTACATTATTCGATGGTTCTTATCATGATGTTGATTCTAGTGAAATTGCTTTCAAAGTAGCTGGATCCCAGTGTTTTAAAGAAGGATCAAAGAAAGCAGATCCCGTTTTATTAGAACCTATAATGAAAGTAGAAGTTACAACCCCAGAAAACTATATGGGAGACGTGGTTAGCGATTTAAATAGAAGAAGAGGTATAATTCAAAACATATTAGATTCGGTTTCAGGTAAAATAATAAAATCTGAAATACCTTTATCAGAAATGTTTGGATACGCTACTTCTTTAAGATCACAAACACAAGGTAGAGCTACTTACTCAATGGAATTTAAAAAATATTCCGTAGCTCCTGCTAACATAACTGAAAAAATAGTTAAAAATAAATAATAAAGTTGAGAATAAAAATGGCAAAAACAAAATTTACGAGAGATAAACCTCATATTAATGTTGGTACTATTGGACACGTAGATCACGGTAAAACTACTTTAACTGCCGCTTTAACAAAAGTGTGTGGTGATTCAGTAAAATTCGAGGAAATCGATAAAGCACCTGAGGAAAAAGAAAGAGGTATAACTATAGCTACTGCTCATGTTGAATATCATTCTGATATCAGGCACTATGCTCATGTCGATTGTCCGGGTCATGCAGATTATGTAAAAAATATGATTACAGGCGCGGCACAAATGGATAGCGCTATATTAGTAGTATCTGCTGTAGATGGTCCTATGCCACAGACGAAAGAACATATATTACTGGCTAGACAAGTAGGCGTACCTAAAATCATAGTGTTTTTGAATAAAGTAGATATGGTAGAAGATGAAGAATTAATCGAATTAGTCGAAATGGAAATTCGTGAAATTCTTAATAGTTATAATTTTCCTGGAGATGAAACACCTATTATAAAAGGATCTGCTTTAAAAGCACTAGAAGATGATAGTAGTGATATCGGAACAAATTCAATAAAACAATTAGTAAAATCAATGGATGAATATTTTTCTATACCACCAAGAGATATTCAAAAACCTTTCTTAATGCCAATAGAAGATGTGTTCTCTATTTCAGGTAGAGGTACTGTAGTAACTGGAAGAATAGAGAGAGGAGAGATTAAAGTAGGTGAAGAAATAGAAATAGTCGGAATAAAAGACCCAGTTAAAACAACTTGTACTGGAGTAGAAATGTTCAGAAAATTACTAGATTCAGGACAAGCTGGAGATAACGTAGGTATTTTATTAAGAGGTATCAAAAGAGAAGAAGTTGAAAGAGGACAAGTATTATCTAAAATAGGGTCCATAACACCTCATACTCATTTTGAAGCTAAGGTATATATTTTATCTAAAGAAGAAGGAGGAAGACATACTCCATTTTTTAAAGGGTATAAACCTCAATTTTATTTTAGAACAACAGATGTGACTGGAGAAGTCAAGTTACCTGAAAATATAGAAATGGTAATGCCTGGCGATAATATAAAAATCAACGTTATTTTAATAAATCCAATAGCAATGGAAGAAGGATTACATTTTGCTATACGTGAAGGCGGTAAAACTGTGGGAGCAGGTATAGTATCTAAGGTTTTGGGGTAAATTTATCATGAGTGTTAATATAAAAACTGATTTCACAAAAAAAAACCAACAAGTCATAAAAATCAAATTAAAATCTTTTGATTATAAACTAATAGATAAATCCTCTATAGAGATAGTATTAACGGCGAAAAGAAGTGGCGCTCAAATAAGAGGGCCTATACCTTTACCAACTAATATAGAAAGACACACAGTCTTAATATCTCCTCACGTTAACAGCAATGCTAGGGATCAATATGAAATAAGAACACACAAGAGATTACTTTTAATTATAAACCCTACTGATAAAACCGTTGATGCTTTAATGAATTTAGATTTGGCAGCAGGGGTAGATGTTCAAATTTCTGTTATTTAGGAGGTATTACTATATGTCTTTAGGTCTTATTGGTACAAAGATAGGTATGAGCAGAATGTTTTTTGAAAACGGGATAACTGTACCCGTTACTTTAGTTAAAATAGATGATAATTTAAAAATAACTCAAATAAAAATAAAAAATGTAAATGACATGTACACAGCAATACAAGTGACAAGCGGGCAAAAAAAAATAAAAAATGTAACAAAACCGCTAATAGGTCATTACAACAAGGCAAAAGTTGCACCTGGTATAGGACTCTGGGAATTTAGAGTAAATATAGAAGAACTAAAAGAAAGGGAAATAGGCCAAAAAATTGATATAAATGTTTTTGAAAAAGGCCAAAAAATAGATGTGAAAGGTCTTTCAAAAGGTAAAGGTTTTTCTGGTGTAATCAAAAGACATAACTTTAGTTCACAAAGGGCAAGTCATGGTAATTCTCTATCCCATAATGCTCCTGGTTCTATCGGTCAATGTCAAACTCCCGGTAGAGTCTTCAAAGGCAAAAAAATGGCAGGCAGAATGGGAAACCGAAATACCACTATAAAAAATCTTGAAATTATAAACATTAATAAAGAAAATAATATTCTTTTAATAAAAGGTGCAATCCCAGGTTATAATGGAAGAACAATCATATTAAATCATTCTAAAAAATAATTATTGGAATATTTTATGGAATTACATATAATACACACGCAAAAAAAAACTAACAAAGATTTGGATAATAAAATAAGTTTATCATCCCAAATTTTTGATAATAAATTTAACGAATCATTGGTTCACCAAATCGTTACATCCTATCTATCTAATGGTAGAACATCAATAAAAGCAGAAAAAAATAGAGCTCAAGTAAGCGGAGGAGGTATCAAACCATTCAGACAAAAAGGAACAGGGAAAGCACGAGCTGGATCTATAAGAAGCCCTCTTTGGAAAGGAGGAGGCAAAACTTTCGTCGCATCTGAAAGAAGAAATTATAAAAAAAAAATAAACAAAAAAATGTATAAAAAGGCTATGAGATGTATTTTTTCTAAACTTATACATCAAAATAGGTTGATACTAATAGATGATTTTTCGCTTAAAAACCCTAAAACGAAAGAAGTTATAGAAAAGCTAAAATATTTGAATGTTTTTTCAGGTTTATTAATATTAAAAGACATGAATAAAAATTTATATTTATCTACTAAAAATATACCAAACTTTTTTGTAAAAACTGTGAGTAATATAAATCCTGTGATATTAATTAAAAATAAAAATATATTGATTACTATAGATGCTTTAAAAAAATTAGAAGGGTTATTAAAATGAATGAATTATTGTTATATAAAACTTTAATCAAACCAATATATACCGAAAAAAGTGTCATATCTGCTGAAAAAAATAGAGTATTTGTTTTTAAAATTGATTTAAAAAGTAACAAAAGAACGTTAAAATATGTCATAGAAAAATTATTTAATGTCTCAGTTTTAAAAATCAGAACTTTAATAATAAAGGGAAAAAAAACGAAATTTAAGCAAATGCCAGGTAAAAAACCGAATTGGAAGAAAGCATTTGTATCTTTGAAAGAAGGATATGAAATTAATTTATCTAATTTTAAATAACAGTGAAAATAATTATGGAAAAAATATTAAATGTTAATCCAACATCTCCTGGTCTAAGGGGTAAAGTAAAAATATGCAATAAAAATTTATACAAAGGAAAACCTTTAAAATTATTATGCAAAAAGAAAAAACAAAATGCAGGCAGAAATTGCCAAGGTAGAATAACGGTTAGACATAGGGGAGGCGGACATAAAAAACGTTATAGAATAATAGATTGGAAAAGACAAAAAGATGGTATTTTAGCCAAAGTTAGAAGAATAGAGTATGATCCAAATAGAAGTGCAAATATCGCTTTATTATCATACTCCGATGGAGCCTTCAGTTATATTATATCACCTAACAAACTAAAAGTAGGAGATGTGGTAGTATCTGGAGTGAAATCCCCTGTAAGGATAGGGAATTGCATGCCTCTTTCTATAATTCCTCTGGGTACTACTATACATTGTATAGAATTGAAACCCAAAAAGGGAGCTCAGTTAGTCAGAAGTGCTGGAACTAGTGCACAGTTGTTAGCAAGAGAAGGTAGATATGTAACAATAAGGTTACGCTCTGGTGAAATGCGAAAAATTTTTTTTTATTGTAGAGCTACTATAGGAGAAGTTGGAAATAACAAACATAACTTAATAAAGTTTGGTAAAGCAGGGGCTAAAAGACATCTTGGAATTAGACCTTCCGTTAGAGGTGTAGCTATGAATCCTATAGATCATCCATTAGGAGGAGGTGAAGGAAAAACAGCAGGAGGAAGGCCATCTTGTGATCCTTGGGGTAATCCCAAAGGAAAAAAAACAAGAAAGAAAAACAATACGGATAAATATATTGTGAAAAGCAGACAAAAAAATAAAGAGAAAAGGGGTAAATAATAATGCCACGTTCGTTGAAAAAAGGACCGTTTATAGACGATCATTTATTTGATAAAATAAAAAAAGCTAAAGAAGATAATAGTAAAAAACCTATAAAAACTTGGTCGAGGAGATCTATAATAATTCCAGAAGCAGTGGGTTTGACTATATCTATACATAATGGTAGACAACATGTCCCTATAAATATAACAGAAAATATGGTTGGACATAAATTAGGTGAATTTGCTCCCACAAGATATTTTAAGGAACATTCATCCGATAGAAAAACAAAAGATAAAGGGAATAAAAAATAAATGTCAACTGCTAAAATGAAAAATATATCTATTTCTCCTCAAAAAGTAAGATCTTTAGCTAGAAAGATGAAAGGTTTAAACATACAAAAAGCCTTGGACACATTAAGTTTCAGCAAGAAAAAATGCGCTTTTTTTTTAAAAAAGATATTGAATTCTGCAATAGCAAATGCAGAACATAACGATGGAAAAGATATTGACGAATTAATAATCAAACAAATTATAGTAGATGAAGCTTCCAGCTTGAAAAGAATAAGAGCAAGGGCAAAAGGTAAAGCTAACAGAATTATAAAGAGAAATGCTCATATATCTATTGAACTGCAAACAAACACAGAATTAAAAGAAACAAAAAAACTACTGAGAAAAAATAAAAAATAAAGAGGACAATAATGGGTCAAAAAGTTAATCCAATATCTATAAGACTTGGAATTAATAAAAAAAGTATATCTTGTTGGTATGCAAACAAAAAAAATTATGCAAAAACTATTTACTCTGATTATCAAATTAGAACATTGTTGGAAAAAAAATTACCTAATTCCAGCAGCATAAGCAAAATTAAAATAGAAAGAACAGGATCTAATATAAAACTAACTCTTTGTACAGCAAAACCTGGCATTGTTATTGGAAGAAAGGGCGAAGATATAGAAAAAATTAGAAAAGAATTTATAAAAAAGTTACAACTAAATGTTCATATAAATATAGAGGAAATCAGAAAACCTAAAATAGATGCTTTGTTAGTGTCACAAAATATAGCTCAACAGCTTGAAAAAAGAATAATGTTCAGAAGAGCTATGAAGAGAGCTGTATCTAATGCTATGAGGCAAGGTGCTCTAGGAATAAAAGCAAGGATATCAGGACGTTTAGGAGGCATAGAAATAGCTAGGACCGAATGGTATAGAGAAGGAAGGGTTCCTATGCATACGTTTAGAGCTGATATAGATTATGGTTTAGCGGAAGCTATGACAACATATGGAGTTATAGGTGTACAAGTTTGGATATTTAAAGGCGAAATTTTAAATAAAAATAATAAAAAACAATAAATATTATTGAGGTTTTATATGTTACAACCAAAAAAAAACGAAATTTAGAAAAATGCAAAAGGGACGAAATAAAGGTATAGCAACTAGCGGAAATACGGTTGCATTTGGTAGTATAGGAATGAGGGCTTTAGATAATTCTCGAATAACAGCTAGGCAAATTGAATCAGCTAGAAAAGCAATAAATAGATATATAAAAAGAGAAGGTAAACTACTTATTAGAATTTTTCCTGACAAGCCTATAACTAAAAAACCTATAGAAGTTAGACAAGGTAAAGGTAAAGGGAGTGTAGAATATTGGGTGGCTTTAATAAAAAAAGGTAAAATATTATTCGAGCTAGATGGAATAGAAACAAATATAGCACGTGAAGCTTTCAGATTAGGGTCCGCTAAACTGCCTGTAAAAACAGATGTTATAGAAAGAGTAATAAAATAATTATGAAAAAACTAAACCCAGAAGATTTAAGAAAAAAATCTACATCTGACTTATTAAAAGAAGTTAAAAAGTTATCTAGAGAACTAATGCAACTAAAACTTTTAAAAGCAGAAGATAATGCAAACAACAAAAATCATATTTTTGGTATCATGAGAAAAAATATATCTAGAATATTAACCATTTTGAGTGAAAAACATGAACGTAGAAGCTAATAAAGTAGATAAAGTAGAAAAAAAAAAGAAGTTATTAAAAGGAATAGTAACCAGTAATAAAATGATGAAAACAGCTGTAGTAAAAATAACAAGGCTGGTAAAACACAAGCTATATAAAAAAAGAGTTAAGGTGTCTAGTAAAATATTTATTCACGACAAGGATAATAAATGTTCGATTGGAGATCAAGTGTTGATAAAAATGTGCAGACCTATATCAAAAAACAAAGCTTTTACTTTAGTCAATATAATTAAATAAATAGGAGAATAAATTTTGATTCAAACAGAGTCTATATTAGAAGTAGCTGATAATAGTGGCGCAAAAAAATTAAAGTGTATAAAAGTGTTAGGCGGTTCGAAAAAAAGGTACGCTACCATAGGACATATAATTAAAGTAAGTATAAAAGAAGCAATACCTAGAGGCAAAGTAAAAAAAGGAGAAGTAATAAATGCTGTTGTGGTTAGAACAAAAAAAGGGATAAAGAGAAAAGACGGTTCTTTAATAAGATTTGATAGCAATGCTGCTGTTTTAATTAATAACCAAAATCAACCTATAGGAACTAGGATATTTGGCCCTGTGACAAGAGAATTAAGGTCAACATTTATGAAAATTATATCTTTAGCACCTGAAGTCTTATAAAAAATATATAATGAGAGAAGTAAATTGACAAAAAAAAATTTTTTTTAAACCAAAAATAAAAAAAGATGATATAGTAATTGTGTTATCTGGTAAAGATAAAGGTAAACAAGGGATAGTATTGCAAGTCGTTAAGAGTAAAATGGGATGTAAACTACTTGTAGAAGGTATCAATCTAACAACAAAACATGTTAAAGGAAACCCGCAAAAACAGAAAACGGGAGGTATTATAAAAAAAGAAAGCTTAATAGATATCTCCAACGTTGCTATATTTAATAAAGAAACTCTAAAGGGCGATAAAGTCAGCTACAAAGTAGTTAATGAAAAAAAAATAAGAATTTTTAAATCTAATAAAAAAGAGATAATTTATAAAGGTTAATATGAATAATTTGAAACAATTCTATAAAGAAGTAGTAATCAGTAAATTGATGAAAGAGCTTAAATTATCTAATGTAATGGAAGTTCCTAAGATATTAAAAGTCACTTTAAATATGGGAGTCGGAAAAACTGTTACAGATAAAAAATATTTAACAAAAGCACTTGAGGATCTTACGCTTATATCAGGTCAAAAACCGATATCAACAAAAGTAAAAAAATCAGAATCAGGTTTTAAAATAAGAGCAGGAATGGATATAGGTTGTAAAGTTACACTAAGAAAAAATAGAATGTACGATTTTTTAGAAAGATTAATCTATGTAGCTTTACCAAGAATTAGAGATTTTAGAGGGTTATCTGTAAAATCTTTTGATAAACAGGGTAACTATAATTTAGGTATCAAAGAACAAATTATATTTCCTGAAATAGATTATGATAAAATAGACACAATAAGAGGATTAGATATAAGTATATCTACATCTGCAAATAATGTATTTCAAGGTTTTGCTCTTTTAAAATCGTTACATTTTCCTTTTATAGAAAAAGAAATTAAAGAAAAAATTAGAGAAAAAAATGGCTAGACAATGCAAAATAGAACGTGAAAAACGTATAGAAAAATTAGTAACTAAAAACAAAAAGAAAATGGAAAATTTTAGGAAACAAATAAATGATCCTAACATCACATTTCAAGAAAAACTACAACTACAAAAAATATTTCGAAGAAATATAAAAAGGAATTCTAGCAAAACTAGGCTAAGAAATCGATGTAAAATCTCAGGAAGAGAAAATGGTAATATAAGAAAATTTGGTTTATCAAGAATAATGATAAGAAAATTTTTAGGCAAAGGTTTATTACCAGGTGTTGTTATGGCAAGCTGGTAAAATAAGTATTAAGGATTATAAGAAAATATGAGTATGCAAGATCCAATATCAGATCTTTTAACAAGAATTAGAAATGGTCAACAAATAAGAAATAAAAAAGTTTCTATTTTTAGTTCAAAAATAAAGATATCTATAGTCAATGTCTTAAAAAACGAAGGATATATAAAAGACTATAATGTAACGCAAGATAAAAAACCTGTATTAGAAATATTTTTAAAGTATCATAGAGGAGAACCCGTTATAAAAAGAATATTTAGAGTAAGTAAACCTAGTTTTAGAATTTATAAGAATAAAAAAAATTTACCTAAAGTATTAGGTGGTTTAGGAATAGCTATCATTTCTACTTCAAGAGGAGTAATGACTGATTATCAAGCTAGAAACTATTCTTTGAAATCATATATAGAAAATTCTACAGAAAAAGGTTTAGGAGGAGAAGTATTATGTTTTGTAGAATAGGAATGTAATTATGTCAAGAATATCTAAGAAACCCTTAATTATTCCAGAGGATATAAAATTTAATTTATCGAATAAAACAATTTCATTTGAAGGTAAGCATGGCGAGTTAAGTTATAACATAGATCCATCCGTTAATCTAAGGATAGAAAATAATACGATATTTATATCAACAGAAAAAAAGAAAAATAATGCTATTCTAGGATTAACCAAAATATTGTTAACTAACATGGTCATTGGTGTCAACATAGGGTTTGAAAAAAAGCTAAAATTAATAGGCGTAGGTTACAAAGCTAAAATAAAAGATAAGATTTTAGAGCTAAACCTAGGTTTTTCTCATGTAGTTAAATACGAACCTAAAAAAGGAATAAATATTACTTGTAATAGTAATACAGAAGTTACTATTTTTGGTATAAATAAACAGTTGGTAGGACAAACTGCTGCAGAAATAAGATTAATTCGTCCTCCTGAACCTTATAAAGGTAAAGGAATACGTTATTTGCATGAAAAAGTTAGAATAAAAGATAGCAAGAAAAAATAAAGGTAATATAAAACAGTGAATAATAATTTTATAAAAAAACTAAAAAGGCGTATTGCGAGAAAACGCCGTTGCAGAGCTAAGATTAAAAACCAAGATATATGTAGATTGACAGTTTATCGCAGTTCAAAAAATATTTATGCTCAAATTTTTTCATCAGATAATCTTCGCGTTTTAGTTTCAGCTTCTAGCATAGATGTAGATATAAAAAAAAACTTAATTAACCAAAACAAAAAGATTAAATCCGCAACCATAGGGAAAATAATAGCAGAAAAAGCTAAAATAAAAGGGATATCAAAAGTAGCTTTTGACAAAAGCGGATTTAAATATCATGGTTGTGTTAAAGCAGTTGCAGAATCAGCAAGAAAACATGGTTTATCTTTTTAATAAAAAATGTAAGAAAGTGAAAAATAAATGAAAAATAAAATAAACGACAATAGAATACAAAAAACAGATGGTTTAGAAGAAAAATTAATCAGAATCTGCAGAACAGCTAAAGTTGTAAAGGGAGGAAGAATTTTTGGGTTTACTGCTGTTGTATCTGTTGGCGATAAAAATGGCAAAGTGGGTATAGGTTTTGGTAAAGCTCGAGAAGTTCCAATAGCAATACAAAAAGCTATGGAACATGCAAGAAAAAATATGGTAATAATAGATCTATATAAAGATACTGTTTATCATCCTATAACAATAAAATATGGATCTACTAAAGTCATTATTTTACCTGCCAACCAAGGTACTGGCATTATTGCTGGAAACGCTATGAGAGCTATTTTTGAAGTTGCAGGAATAAAAAATATTGTAGCAAAATGTGTCGGATCCACAAATCCTATAAATGTTGTAAGAGCAACGATTAAAGGGTTAATACATATTATGTCCCCTGATATTATTTCTGCTAAACGTAATATTCCTATAAATAAGATCTTGGAAATGAAAAAATGCTAAAAAAGAAATTTATAACTTTAAAATTAGTAAAAAGCCTTATAGGAAGAAAGCCAACACACATAAGTTCAGCAAAAGCATTAGGCTTAAAAAAAATTAATCAAGAAATCTCTGTTTCAGATAATTTATGTAATAGAGGATTAATAAAAAAAATTTCTTACTTGTTAGAAATAAAAGAAAGCTAGGATTATCATAAAATGAAATTAAATAAAATAAAACCTCATGTGAAAGCAATACAAAAAACAAAAAGATTAGGTAGAGGCATGGGTTCTGGTAAAGGTAAAACATGTGGCAAAGGGCACAAAGGTCAAAAAGCCAGGTCAGGTTACTCCAAAAAATTGCATTTTGAAGGAGGTCAAATGCCTAAACAAAGAAGGTTACCTAAAACAGGATTTGTATCTTTGAAAGAACCGAATAAAAAAACCATAAGATTATTTGAACTAAATAAAATAGACGTTAATATAATTAATATCAATTCCCTAGAAAAAAATAAATTAATAAAAAAAAAAAAAAAATTTGTAAAAATTATATGCAAAGGGAAGATAGAAAAAACAATAAAAATACAAGGAATAAAAGTTACTAAGGGAGTTAAAAAACAAATAGAAGAAAACGGTGGACAAGTAATATAATTTTAATTAGGATAAAAAAATGCAAATGAGCAATAACGTATTATCCAATAATGGTTTAGATGAATTAAAAAAAAGATTATTATTTTTGCTAGGTGCATTAGCAGTATACCGCCTGGGAGCACATATACCTGTACCTGGACTAGACCCTAATGGCTTGTTGAAAATATTTGAAGGAAATAAAAATATATTTTCTTTGTTTGATCATTTTTCAGGCGGTGCTTTATCAAGAGTAACAATATTCGCCTTAGGTGTCATGCCTTATATATCAGCCTCTATCATTATTCAATTATTATCTTCTACAATTCCTTTTTTTGAAAAAATAAAAAAAGAAGGACAATCGGGTAAAAAAAAATTAACGCAATACACCAGATATTTAACGTTGCTGCTATGTACATTTCAAGCTATAGGGATGTCTAAATTTATAGCAACATCCGGTGCTGCATTAAAAACCGACTTTTATTTCTATTTTATTTCAACCATGACCTTAGTGACAGGAACAATGTTTTTAATGTGGCTTGGTGAGCAAATAACAGAGAAAGGAATAGGTAATGGAATTTCCATGATAATATTTTCTAATATCATTACTGGTCTTCCATCCAGTATTACTAACACGTTAGAAAGTGTTAGGCAAGGAGATATACAATTATTAAGCTTGTTAGGTTTGTTTTGTATGCTATCTGCAATAATTGTTTTTATTGTTTTCATGGAAAGGGCACAAAGAAAAATTACAGTGAATTATGCTAAGAGACAACAAGGAAGAAATATGTATTCCTCACAAAAAAGTCATCTGCCACTGAAAATAAATATGGCCGGAGTAATACCTCCAATATTTGCTATGAGTATAATTTTGTTTCCCGTTACAATAGCTCAATCTTTCGGTAATTCAAATAACATAGAATTTTTAATAAACTTAGGTTATATTTTATCTCCTGGGCAACCCTTATATATTTTAACTTTTGGTATATCTATAATATTCTTTTGCTTTTTTTATACATCTCTTGTTTTTAACCCTAAGGAAACGGCAGACAACCTGAAAAAATCAGGTGCATTTATAACCGGTATAAGACCAGGCAAACAAACTGCTTTATACGTAGATAAGATAGCTACGAAACTCACTGTTATAGGAGCTATTTATATAACTTTAGTATCTTTATTACCAGAAATAATAGTTGGTTTGTGGGAAGTTCCTTTCTATTTTGGGGGAACATCTTTATTGATAATAATAGTAGTTATTATAGACTTAATAACACAAATACAGTCTTATATAATGTCTCACCAGTACGAAAATTTATTAAAAACCAATAATCAGAAAAAAATCTATAAGGGATAAAATAAAAATGAAAGTAAGAGCTTCAGTAAAAAAAATATGCAAGAACTGCAAAATTATAAAAAGAAAAAACATAATTAGAGTTATTTGCTCAGATCCAAAACATAAACAAAAACAAGGTTAAAATTATAAGAATTTTTTTATGAACGTAAATTTAAGGTATAAAAAATCATGATACGTATTTCTGGTGTTATAATGTCTCACAAAAAACATATATGTATAGCTTTGCAAGATATATATGGAATAGGGCAAAGACGATCTATTGATATTTGTAAAAAAGCCAACATTGAAAAAAGTACTAAAGTCATTGATATAGAAAATGATAAAATTATCTATATTCAAAATATAGTCAACAGTTATAAAATAGAAGGTGAACTGCGAAGGGAAATATCCATGAACATAAAGAGATTAGTGGATATAAAATCTTACAGAGGTAAAAGACATAGAGCCGGTCTACCTTGCAGAGGTCAGAGAACAAAAACAAATGCAAAAACAAGAAAGAAAAATAAATACAATAAGTTAATTGGAAAGAAAAATTAATGAAAAAAATAAAACAAAAAAATTCTAAATTAAGCTCAAATAAAATAAGAAAAATAAGATCCAAAAGAAATATCATATCAGGTTGTGTTTACATAAAAGCAACATTTAACAACACTATTATAAGTATATCTGATGGATTGGGTAATGTCTTATCTTGGGCTACTTCTGGGGGATCTGGTTATAGAGGTTCTAGGAAGAGTACTCCATTTGCTGCAGGTGAAGCATCAAAAAAAGCGGCATTAAAAGTTATAAATGATTGGGGACTAAAAACTGTAGACGTAAAAATAAAAGGTCCAGGTCCTGGAAGAGAAGCAGCGATACGATCTTTAACAAGTGTTGGGTTAAAAGTAACTTCTATAGCTGATGTTACAGGAATACCTCACAATGGCTGCAGAGCTGAAAAAGAAAGAAGAGTTTAAATAGGAGCAATAAAAAAAATGGCTAGATATTTAGGTCCTAAATGCAGAATAATGAGATCATTAGGAATGGATTTATCATTAAAAAGCAGAATAAGAGAAATTGAAACTAAATGCAAAATAAATAATTTACCAGGTCAACATGGATTAAATAAAAGAAGTAGACCTAGTGATTTTGGATTACAATTAAAATCTAAACAAATTATTAGAAATATGTATGGTGTTTTAGAAAAACAATTTAAAAACTATTATATAAAGGCATCAAAAAAGAAAGGGAAGACAGGTGAAATATTACTACAACTATTGGAATGTCGTTTGGATAATATAGTTTATAGAATGGGGTTTGGTTCAACCAGGGCAGAAGCAAGACAATTAATTGTGCATAATTCTATAGAAGTGAACAAAAAAATTGTTTCAATT
>Ga0123365_1077539_pt1 | contig 16456 bp, 1 predicted proteins | sample GoM_2015_C6C_201_FD_105262 | JGI IMG/M metagenome (GOLD analysis project Ga0123365, IMG submission 105262) | Marine microbial and viral communities from Louisiana Shelf, Gulf of Mexico - GoM_2015_C6C_201_2m (Metagenome Metatranscriptome) | ecosystem: Environmental > Aquatic > Marine > Hypoxic... | reverse complement strand
GGAGATTGGTTTTATTTTTTGTCAAAAAGGGCAGATGGCATGTAGCCAAACGACAAAAAAGGAAAAGAAATTGCCATAAAGGAAAGAGAAAAAGAGAATCACATATAAAACAAACAAACGAAAAAAAAATTAAAAAACAAAAACGAAAATTATGAAATGTAATGAGAGGTAATTAATTGCAATAAAACTTCACAGAATCACATAGTACAGGTAGCAGTGGCGATGCCGGCGTCATTCAGTCCGCAGGTGCAGGTATGGCTTTGTCTTTTTGGGATCACTGAGGTGATGTAGTCCGAGAACTGGCTGCTGAATCCTGCTTCACGGGTCACATGATCACCGTGCCATACGGATCCGCCTGCGCTGGTTGCAAGGAGAGCACATTGGTCAGTTTCGCTTCGAGTCAAAGTTTGCACGCTTGATTTGGTGTTGGTTGAATCGAACTCAAAGTCGCTGTTGTATCCGAAGAGCTTTCTTGATCCTGGAGTTACATCAACTGGTTGCATATTGAAATGGTGGAATGAGATTCCAGATCTTTCGAGTTGAGATTGAACTTGTGGCACAGTGACTTCAGTACTTTGTGAGCATTCGTCACATGAAATAAGAATGATGATGGGTTTAGCGCCAGATCGGAACGGAAGTTGGCTGGCGTATGAAATGGCAGCAAGAGCATCTCCAGATGTTGACACAGTGCTTTGTTGGCTTACTCGTTTGAGTGCTCTGGGCAAATGCTTTTTGCTGATGAAAAGATCGTTATTCACAGTGTAAGAATGAGGTTGCTCTTGTGCTCCACCGAATCCGACGAATTGGTAGGTGGTGTCTGTCAATTTTTTGTTTTGAAGTTGACCTCCCAGTTTCTTGAAGATTCTTCGCATTGACTTAGCGCCAGCACCATCAAGACATCTTCCTTCTTCCATGACAAAGACAACATCGGCACCGGACATCTGGGTTTGTTTGGTTTCAGTGCTGTTGAAGGTTTCTCCGTTGACATCAGAGCACACGATGCAGCTTGGTTGAGTTTCCAAAACGGCACCAGCTAAACCACATCTGTATTGGTAGGCGGCAGAGGCAGCACAGGTCTTTGACTCATCATCACTGTTGCACATATCATTAGCACACATCTTCAAGTAAGCTTCTGGGTCGACCAACGGGAAGCAAGGACGGAATGGAGACCTCAGATCTTCGAAGAGGTTTCTGCAAGTTTCTGGGACGGTACTGCATTCCTGGTTGGTGTTTCTGCTTGAGCATTCTTCGCTGGATACCTCCCATGAGCTAGCCATGGCAGCTGCGTCATCGAGTTTATCGTGACTCTTTCCAGTGAAGTCGTCGTTGGGTTCGTTGTTGTAAATACCAGCGAGACCAGCGGTGGCGCCGAAGTAGTAGGGTGAGATGTCGACTGTGCAAAGCTCGGTGACAAAGTTGCAGGCGACGTGCAAGTCCTCATCGCTGCGACGAACATGGACGGTGTTTCCTTCTCTGCTAACCATGACTTCTCCGAGGTTGAATGGCATCTGCGTGGTCTTTCCATCGACAGCAACGGAGTAGTCCTGTCTAACGATGATGCTGCTTCCGGCGGTGATGACGTTGATGGAGTTCATGTCAGCTGAGCTTGATGGGTCGGCGTAGGTGAGGGAAACAGAGAAGTTTCCTGTCTTCATATCGGCAGCCAACACGTGGGTGCTTCCGCAGTCGCTGGTGTAGTCGAAGGCGCGTTGATCGAAGGTGGAGAAATGACGGAATCCGGATACGAAGAAGTGTCCCTTGAATGGTGGAAGGAGCTCTTCAGTCGGAATGCTGATCAGTGCTCTAGCTCGGTAGTAATCATCGGCGTAAGAGAACAGAACTTCCAAAGCTTCGTTGATCTTGACGGCCATGGCGGTTTGAGTGAACCAGTTTTCAATGTCTTCAAGAGTTGGTAGTGGTACAAAGTGATCAATCTCGAACTGCAATGGTATGGTGATGAGGATTTGGGAGTTAGTAACGACAACCAAGTCCTTCAGTGGGATTCTGGTAGAGATGAGTGTAGCCTCTCCGTTCATGGTGATGTAGTTAAGGCCGTTGTCGATCAGTTCCTTGACCAATGCGTTGAATGCATCTCCAGCGTTTACTCGGTCCAGAAGTTCCTTGATGGGGAGAAGTTGTTCAGTGATGAAATCAGCGACGCTATCCAGCTCAACCTTGTAGTACTCTTCAACCAGCTGCTTGAATGGTTCAGCAACGAAGTCGTTCAAAGTTGAAATGTATGAAACAGCAACGCCTAATCCGTTCTTAATCATCTTCTGCGATTTGGCTTCTGATGACTGAATGTTTTGGGCCACCTCTGTTGTGGTTTCAGAGACGAATCCAAGAAGGACGTTTCGAAGAGAGTTGACTTTAGCAACAGCTTGATCGATGTATGTGGCTGTGTACTCTTCGATTTCGGCATCTCCTGTGAGGACAGTTTTCAATGCAAGCAAAACATCATTGACGTTGTTTGCGGCCCATGTTGCTTTCTGGCTGAATTCGCCGTTGATCGCAAACAGAGTGTCTTGAACAAAGTTAGCCAATACTGGGTTGGCACTCAGTTCCACTTTCACGTACCTTCCTTCGGGAACAGAAATAGAGACGGATGCAATTTCACTGTCAAAGTTGAAGTTTTCTTTCACTTGCAATTTCGCGCTTACAACCTTGGGCTGGGCATCAACAATCAAGTGCATGGTGTATATTCCTTCATCTTCTACTTCGTATCCGAAGTACATGTCGTAACCGGTGTCAGATTTTTCGATGCCTTTGACAAAGCTCATCGAGCTTGAGGTTGCTTCTGTCATGATTCTGCTAATAGCGTCCTTTGCCTGGGAAATCAACTCTTTAAGGTCTCCAGTGAGATGAATTGGCTCTCTATCAGGCATAACGATATCGAGGGAAAGAGTTTGATCTTCATACATGTAGTATCCGGAGACTTGGTTAGTTTTGTCGTCAAGGTTGTTGGTTAATTCAACGTCGAATCCGATTTTCTCATCTGAATTAACTACTCCTAGTTTAGCATTCATATCGATCATGCTAGAAAGTTGAAGTTGTCCTGATGCAATGTAATTGAATCCGTCAGTGTCCCTTTCGAGATTGAACTTAATGGTGTAGGGTGAGATGCTGTCATAGCTTGATCCCATGTCCAACTCAACAATTTCATTTTCACTGTTGTTGATTCGCAATTTGTTGGTTAGTCGAACTTCGTCATGAAGCAAGTTGTTGGTGTACTGTACGTTAAAACGAATGGCCATAGATTTTGCAGGTTTTGTAAGAAGACTCAGCGAAATGGATTGAGTTTTAGGGATACGCATTCCCAAAACACTCAAGTCATGAGGATGTTGAATGGTAGCTTCAATGTTATATCTACCGCCTCTTCTTACAATAGCGTCGTTGGTTGTGTGGAGATAGTAAACGTCACCATCAATGTCAACTTTTCCACCGAACTCAGGAAGGAAGAAATCTTCGGTTTGATGGTGGTACCATACACCGCTAGCAAGCTTACGGAAAGCAAGATATTTAGAGAGAGGTCCTGTCTTCATCGATACTGCTACTGTGATGTTGTTGCCTTCATCAGTATTTTCAATAGTTAATCGGGCAAGAGCAGACATTTCTGGCATGCTATTAACTTGAGTATTTGTGGAAACCTCAACCATATCGTCAACATATGTTGCTTTGAAGTCAGACTTGAAGTAAGTTAGGCCAGTTGTGAAGAATTTGTATAGGAGCTCGTTGCTTACAACTCCACCTTCCACACTGAAATTTTCAGTCAGAGTAATCAAATTTTCGGTTGGTGAATCAAGCTTTCCTTCGAATGAGAAGGAAGAACCTTGGGCAAGAATGTCAATAACTCCAGTGGTTTGGACAGGGAATGAAACGAATACATTTTGTTCACACTCAATGTTGATATTGTGGTGGCCTTCTGGCTGAGAATATTTAGCATTCACCAAAACTGAAGCATCGTCAATCAGAACTTTTCCTTGAACAACGAAGTCTCTGTTTTCAACATCAAATTGCCAATCGAGGTTAGATGTCATATCAGTACAGGTAGTTCCAAACATAGTGCATCCTGGAACCTTGATATTGGAGTGAATGAATCCAGAAGAAGCCAGTTGGAATTCTTGGGTGAGTGTGGCTTCAAAGTTATCAAAGGCAATTGTAGAAACTGTGGACCAGTCAAAGTCAGATCTTTCAGTTGTATCAATGGTCAAATCCAAAAAGCTAATGAATGCGTCAGTGAAAGTCTGCTCAGCATTAAGTGTCATATCCTTCAAATCAGTTCCGACCTTTCCGGAAACTGAAAGTGTTTTTTCGTCAAGTTGACCTTTGAAGTCGTACGAATAAGTAGATGTCAGTGGAGCAAACTTAGAATCATATGTTGCAAGCATCTCAAATGGCATGAATGAATATGTTGAGTCCAAACTTATTTGAGAGAAGAAGTCGGCTGCATGACCACCTTCAGTTGGTTCAGCATACATGTTGAGGTGGATATTTTCTTCATTGTTGGAGTTGATTAGTTTGACATCCACAGTTGTTCTACCATTTTCTTCTCTGGAAAATATGGATATTCCAGTTTCTAGAACGTAAGCGAAGTCCGCGGGTGGAAGAGCAAGCTCAGCCCTGGCGTTGTAAGATGTCGATGATCTGCTAGTAAAAGAACCGACAAGGGAGAATAGGTTGTTGCTGGATAAATCGTTAACCTTGACAGTGAGATCACTTCCGCTGGCTCCAACAAGGATTATAGTGGCTTCATCGGCAATTAGTTCAACGTCGAATTCACGAGGGTGGGAGAAGGAGGCTGTGCCCTTGATTTGGCTTGGCATATCTTCACAAAGAGTTTGATCCATGATCAAGGTGGCATCTAACTTAGATGTTTGACTGTAAACAAGATTAGCGTTCAATTCACCTTCATTGTAAACGATTTGAAGTGTGGCTGGGATGTCATCATAAACAACCTTTAGGGCAAGTTTGTCGGCAAGGAAACTGGAGTATCCGTTGTTGGTTTCTGAAATCGATACTGATCCTTGTGTTATAGCATAATTGATTTCAACAGAGCTGTCATCACTGGAATCGTTCAATGAGAAGTCGAAAGATGCTGTTCCCCTTCTGGTGTTAACAGCAGTGTCCAAGTTATAGATTGGTTCATTTTCAACATCAAGTTTAGAATGGAATTCAGCAGTTCGTTTTCCTAGAGCACCACTAGTTGCAAAAGATATTCTCATTCCTGTGTAAAGCTCGAATGAAAGATCGGCCTCTTTAGAGTTTCCATTCATTGCAAATGTGTAGTGAGGCTCGCTGTTCTGTTGACTAGTTAATGCAACGTTCAGTTGGCCTCTTACCATGCTGTAAGTAAAGCTTGTTGTCTCATTCTCATCGATATCCCAGAATGGAATTGTTGTTCGTGTTTCAGATTCCATTCGTCCTTTAGTGGGCGAAAGAGATAGTTGACGGTTGTACTTAATGATAGTGTCATCAGCGATGAATTTGAAAGTCATGTCTGTCTCAAGTCTCATGTTGTTAACAATTTCGTAGCTCGAAGAGAACCCAGTGCTAACGTTTCTAGGCATGGTATCGCACATATTTTGCACAAATCTTCCTTCAACTCCGAAGTCTTCCCAAGACATCTTTGGCATTTTAGTTTCAAGAACAACAAGTTTGTCACCTAAACGAATATTGATGGCAAAGGTTCGACCGTTGTTAACTTCTGGCATGGTGACTTCCACGGTTGATCGAGCAGGTACGCCTAGGTTGATGAGCTCAGGCTGTTTGACTTGAAGATCCATCGTCAGAGACTCAATATCAGTATTGAAACGAATAATGTCGTTTCTTACAAGCGTATCAGTGTTATCATCGGTAGCTTGGATGGTAGCTTCTACGGTGAATGCACTTTCATCTATGCTAGCACTTGTAACAATAGTCCATGTGTTAGCAACTGATCCCATCGAGTAGCTTTCAGTAAATGTCATGATTGGATTGTATACATTACTATAGTCAACCTCAAGTTTAGAAAGGGACTCAGCTTCCTCAGAGTTAAGAACATGGCTGTAGTCGGCTTTGAACAACATTGTTTCTTCATTTGAGAATGTAAGATCAAGTAAGCCTGAGTAATCGATGATGCTTTCACTTTCGACGCCTAAAGCAACTTGAACTCCCATATCAATTGGTTTACCTTTAGCTGAAATTTCAGTGTTTGTTGGAATGTTTTGCTCCATTGCTAGAATGTTGTGAGTCAAAGAGAAAACTACGCCATACCATCCTTCACCTTCGCCAGAGAGAATATCTCCACGAGCGTTGACGAACTTGTCATCGAGTTCAACAGAGACAGAAGCGTTCTTGAATTCAGTGCTTCCGGCTAAACCTAATGTTATAACTTTAGGAATAGGAAGATGTTCACAGTCGTGAGTAATGGTGCACTCAATATGATTTTCATCCCAAGAGCCAGTCATACCGTAAGAAGTAGGAATATTTTCAATGGTGTACCCAGCATTTACTTTAAATGATGATGAAGTAAAATCTAAACCGAACGACATAACTTCGGGAACGTAACCCATCAGTTCAGGTACAGAGTGTCTCATTTCATAAACGTTGGCATTATTCTCGCCATCAACTACGACAGAGCGATCTTCACCATCAACAGACAACGAAATTTTTCCGGAGAGAGGATTGAGTGATCCAGACAAAGTGAATTCAACATTTGCAGGGAAACCTTGAACAAAGTTTTGACTAAACGATGCAAGTTTTGCATTAGTATCTACAGAGGCAGCAGCACGGCTCTCTACTCCATTAAGTGAAACCAGTAACTCTCCAGAAAGCGGTTGCATTGATCCAGTTGCTTGTACAGATGCCTCAGAGGGTAGACCAAGAGCGATAAGCTGTGGAATGTTCTGTGAGACAGAACCACGCTGGGCTGTTAGATCTAATTCACCACCAAGGCTGTAAACATCATCACCAAAGTATAGATCCATCTGGCAACTGTATGGCTCTACTGTGTAGGCTTCAGTAAATTTGATTGATGTTGGTAGTGGAAGAGTTGCAACGTTGTGCATAAGCTGAGCTTCAAAGGTCTTGCCATCTAGAGTGATTGTAAATTTACCGTTGTTTTCGTCAACAGTGAGTGAAAGCTGACCGTTCATATTTTCAACAGTTTCCATTGAAATGTCACCTGACAGTTCTATCGATCCTGGAGCAGATGATAAGACATTTTGAGATGCTGCGACTACAAAACTGCCAGAGTCCATCTTTATCAAGGCATTGACGTTGTTATCGTCGAATGAAACTGATAGTTTACCAAGCATAGGGTTCGTTCCCCAGTTGATTTCAGTAGACATGTCTTGTGGAACAGGAATAACTTCAATGTTATGAGATGCCGAAAGAGTAAAGCTTGAGTCGTCCAACTTTCCGAACAGTGCAATCGATGTTTGATCCATAGTAAGCTCCAAGTTTCCTGCAAGAGGTTCCATTGATCCTCCCACTTGAATAGCCATTACCTTTGGTAAGGGAAGAGCTTCAATATTATGCTTGTATGACAATTTCATCTGTTGGAGATCTGCTTGGCCTTCAAACACATATTCTGTTTCATCAACTGTCAAACCAAGATTAAGAGCTCCATTTTCAAGGCCGCCATTCAATGCAACTGTTCCTGGAACGTATGCGACGATTTCATCGATATTGTGGTTCATTTTGATGGTAAGTTGAGATGGTGAAAAGTTTTGGAGAACGGTGATTTCTCGCACGATGTTGAAAAGAGTAAGAGCAGCATTAAATCCGCTTTCACCGTCATTTTCCAATTTCTTGAAAGAACTGGATGCACTGTATGGGTGACCATCTACGGTAGTGTTCAACATAACATATACATCAGGATCCAGGCGGTATGTTACACTTGCTGTTACGTCATTTGGTACTGGGACAGCAAAGTCATGAGTGAAACTAACTCGAGCATATCCATCAGAAGTTATTCCAGAAAGGGTTGCTTGCTTCTCAACGTTGTCTAAATTGATGTACAAGTCAGCTTGTTGGTTAGCAACAGTGATTGTGGTGAGGAAGTCATGAGCGATGGATAGAATGTTGAAGTTAACACTCAATGAAGCCTTGTTCTTCAGATCTGATGACATAGCCAGAGTTACAAAGTCGTCTCCGTATGTGCCACTGAAACTTCCGCTGTAGGCTTTAGCCCAATCAAGGTGCATCGATGACGCTACTTGCGATGGAACTTGCATATCGTCCAAGTATACATTCTGTTGTTTGAATTCGATATCGTATGCAAAACTAGAGTCTTCTGAGGTGTATGATGCATCAAGTACATGTTTCATGGCAACATCACCGTAAGTCATATTCAATTGGACAGCTACAGAGCTAGCGGTTGCTTGTCCAAAGAATGAAACACCTCCAGAAGTTGGAATAACATCAGTTAACTCATCAACATTCTGACTGAAGTCGATTGCACCGTATACGGAATCGGATCCCAATTGAGATTGCACGTTGAAAATAACCTTTTCCTTGTTTTTACCTCGTTTCAATTTGATTACTAATCGATGACCATCAGCTGTGGCTTGTAAATTGGCCTCAGTACGAAGCGTTCTTGGAACGTTGTATTGTCTAGCCCACTGTCGTTGACCGTGACTTAGTTCAAGGAATGCAGATTTATCGTCCATATCGAGACCAGTGTTGAAAGAGACTTTGATAGGTTTTGCTCCATCGATTGTTACAGTGATATCAGTAGAAAGAGATATTCCTTCCACTTGCCCAGAAGCTAAGAAGTCAACGGAGTTTGGAATCATCTTAGTTACTTGTTGAGCAAGATTGATTTTCATAGTGGCCATCGAATCTTCGATACTGGTAGTTTCTTTAATTCCTAATTCAAACAAGTCTTCACTATCAACATTTATGTCCAAATTCATTGTTACTGCCATCAAATCTTGGAGATTGTACGCTCCGCTAACAACAACTGAGTTTACAGCATTTTCCAAAAAGCTTTGTGCGAATTGCAATGTGAAAGTAGCATCTGCACTACCAGACATCAGGCCAGTACTTCCAAGGGACACAGTCAAATCACCTACGCTGGATTTCAATCGTAAGTTAATCTTGTCGTATGCATTACGAACATTGAATGTTGCTTTCACAGATTGAGGGAAAACAGTATTTTCAGTTAGGTCTTGAATGTGTTGGTAATTGAATACTGGATTACTTGCAGTGAAATCCCAGCTAGATTGCACGTTAGCCTTACCTGTCGAATCACCCCATACATATTGCAAGTTCGATTCAATAGACTCGGATGTAATGGCAGAATCTGTTTCAATGCCGAATTTCTTTGGAATTCCCATGTCAGCGACGGATTCAATATCATGGTAAGCATTTAATTTCAGCATCATATTTTCTGAACTGAAGTCGAAGTCGAATCCAATTCTTTGTTGATAATCATCCGATGTCAGCTTAATCTCAAAGTTGTTACCATCCATATCGAAGCTAACTGATGATTCCTGAGGTACTCCAAAGAAACTGAGATCCTCAAAGTTCTGGCTTGTTGACAAAGAAAAAGATCCTTCGGCTGCGTTGTAGTTAACAGCGACAGAAGCCTCCTCAACATTGTTGTCTAATTCAACACTCAATTTGAAAGTTTTAGAAATCGTAGTAGATTCAGAATCTTCATTTGACATACTGAGGGCAATCTTCACATCTTCAGGAATAGCCAAATCAGAACCGAAATCATGTGAAAGTGTGAAAGCAATAAGGTGGTCGGGAAGTGACAGCTCTAAGCCTGCATCGATGGTGTAGGTAGAATCAGTTTCAGCACCAGTATTTGCATCAGTCATAGTTTTTGAAATGACTACTTTAAGAGTGGAAGGATTTCCTGATTCTTCGATTTGACCTAAGTGTGCACTGGTGGAGAATGCTACAGAAGTTGGTATTTTATATTGTGTCAGCATCGGAATAGAATGTGTCATACCAAGGTTAAGTGATCCAGTAGCAGTGTCCATGTCAAGTTCGTAACCTACTGATGCTCCAACTTTGTATGATACTTCATCTATTGTAACTTCTTGGTTCAATGATATGCTGCTAGCAGATGGATCAATTGTCAATGGAGTCATCAACGAATAACTGAAGGATTCGAAAGGAATGACAGAATATCCTTGCTGAGTAAATGAAATAGTAAGGTCTTTTTTATCCCAGTTTCCACTGATATCGATGTCCAATGTCTTTTCACTGCCTACATCCAATGTCAAAGCTACTCTCTGTGCAGCACTTCTTGCATCAGATGGGTATGTCAAACCGATCGAGATAGACTCTGGAACGCCGTTATCTGAGAAGAAAGCTTCGTTTTGTGTCAATTTAGTGGAGAAAGTCACAGTGCCATCAATATTGTCGCTAGTAGAGAGTACTAAGCCCAATGACGCAGATTGTCGACGATCAAGACGGTATGTGGCTGCGTATTCGAAAGAAGTGTATGGGTTGAAGTCCACTTCTTGATCCAAGTTGAATCTTTGGGCGAAAGGAATGATGTTTTGTCGAATTTTAGTGGTAAAAACGCATTTAGAGTCAATTTTCCAGGATTGCACTACGTTGAACATGTAATCTTCGTATTTCCCAACTAAAGTAACGCTATTGTCAGTTCGCGACATTGATCCGGAGATGTCTTCAGGGATTACTCCACTAGTAAAGATATTCTGATTGAAAGAGAAACCAAAATCAAGAGAGTCGTAAGTTATTGAACCGGTAGCAGTTTTTTCAATTCCATTGTTAAGGTATGTCAAAGTAAATGAGTTACCGTTATTGATTGCAAGTTGAAGAGATAAATCTCCAGCAAGCCATTCACAATCCGAGTTGTATGTTACTTTCCCCATGCCGGACGTAAGTACGCCAGCAAGCTTTGTGGTTGTGTCATCGTAAACAAAACTAGTTTCAAAATCAGCAGAGCCGATTCCGTTCCAGTGACCAGTGCCCTCGAATTCAAGTTGGTTGGGAATGGAATTGGTGAAACGTTGAATGAAGTTGACGAACACAGAATCAGATTCTCGTCTAATATTACTTTCAAGCATGCGAACATCATCAACATCCAAAGCTAGAGATATGTCGACAGTACCATCTTCATTAACGATAGGTGTTATGACCGCACTAACTTGAGGAACAAGATCCAAGCTTCTAATATTATGGCTCAATATAGCTGAAACTTCAGGTGTACGTTTTTCCAACATGAATTCCATAGTCATTTTCTGATTTTGATCGAGAGTTGTGGTAATCCACAGACCTTGTTTACCATCTTCTTGCCTGGTTCCCCACATAACGGCCGATTTTAGAACAGATGGAAGTGCAGAGATCGGGGCAGCAGCGTCTTGTGAAAAGTCAATGTTCAATTGACCTGGAGCGTAACTTCCATCCAAAGAGACCACATTGTCATCAAACTGAAGCTCGGTGTTAACACTAGCACCTCCGGGTAGAGAAACAGTGAATTTGGTGGCAGAGGGGAAATCTGCTGTGAAACCTTGAGTTAATTTGACGGAGAATACGTTGGAGTTCAACAAAAGATCAACATCGATGGCAACACTTGCTTCAGAATCCTGAGTGTAAGCAGCAGATGCGGAAATATCTCCGTTGTTAGCTACATCGTAGTAAACTTTGACTGCATACGTTTCAGGCGCTGATGGTGCAAGTCCTTGTCTGACTGTAAGATCAATAGTTTTTCCATCTTCAGCGCTGTAAGCTCCACCGATTCCTAAAAGTTCATTTCCATTAAGGACAGAATTAACATCTCCGTTCATTGATGATGGAGTGTTTTCAGTATTGAGATTGAGTTGGAAGCTTCTGACTGGTATTTCATTGATATTTGAAGAGAATTCGGCTGTTGCTGTGTAAGAATCACTTGCTCGTCGGCTCTTAGAGTTGGTATCGATTTCGATCTTAGCAAAGTTTTCAATACCAGCTGGATTACTGAATGACAGTTTGACCATCTTTGATGAACTGCGGGCATCGCTTTCGAAGTCAATTTCAATACCTGCTTGAACGTTTCCATTTAAGAGATATTTAACTGAAGATTCGAATCCTCCTTCTTTCTGGCCTTGATGAGAGCCGTTCAATTCGTACATAACGTTATTATACACAAACTTGTTTTCTGAGGTCCAAGTCGCGGGATAAGTCGATTCGTGGATAGAATGTCCTTTCACCAACGAAACTTCGTTTTTCCCATGCACATCAAAAGTCAGTGACTTTCTGCTTGACAGGTTTTCAATACCAACTGCAGCTGTGATAGCCATATCTTTGGTGTTTCCGATTTCAAGATCAGCATTAAGTTGATATACATTTTCAGCAGTTTCCTCCATAGATGTTGATATGATTATAGACACGATTGGTGAGCCTTCGACATTCCTAGAATCAATGTCAAGAATGAAAGCTCTGCTGACTCTTTCCTCTCCCTTGTTGATAGCGGTGACTGCAATATCGTAACCATTGTAACCCAAAGAAACATCAACAGCAGTATCGTTGGATGCAAAGTTGACATCTAAGGTGTTGTTAACACCAAGTTCAGGAATTTCAATTGCCATGTTACCATGCAAGCTGCTAGCACTGTATCCGAATTCTTGATTGATGATGATCTTTTGTTGGTTGTCGTCTTTCTTGTATCGTTTTCCGTACTGTACTTCAACTCCTGACTGCATGAGCTCGTCGGACTTGTAGTATTTCAAACTGATGTCATGGTTGAAGCTTGGGAACTGTGTCGATGTCAGGGAGTGTTCAGCCTTCCAGTTGGTCTCTTCATCATTTGATCTATCCTTCATCTTGTACTGGACTTTGACACTTTCTTCATCATTAGCTCCGAATTGATAGGTCAATGACACAATGTAGACATCGGTTTTTGGTCTGAAGTTGAATTCAAAACCGTATGAAGTGTCCAGAATGTATGGAATAAGCATTTTTCCATCTCCAGTGAATCGAAGCTTTCCTTTACGCGTGTTGCTCAGGTTGTTGATGTTGGTGTTGAGAATAATGGGTTCCGGCATCAGATTCTCCAGACGTGACTGGATGCTGATGGTGGAGGATGGTGAGTACGCAAACGTCACAGCGAGGTTGATGGGTTCGCTTTCGGGCAGCGCCAACGATGATGTCAAGGCGAATGCTCTGTCCACCCCGTCGACGGTTTGTTTCAGACCAACCTCAAATTCGTAAGAATCTCCGTTCATTCCGAAAGAAAATTGTGCTTTTCTGTCCATGGGATCGTTAACAAGTTTTGCTTTTGATTTCATGTTCAGTTCAGGGTGACGAAGAGTGCAAGAGAATGTCATGTCATCAATATCGTAGTCGAGTCCGAAGTCGGTGGTTCTGTCGACACTGGATCCGGGGGTTTCGAATCGAGCTTGAACATGCATTTGACGAGGAACGTATCCGGTCTCGTAGTCCATGTCGTAGCTTCCGGTGAAGAGGAAGTGTGTCAGATCGGCATCGGTCTTTTGAGCGTGCACAGAGTAGGACACGGCTCCGGAGGATGGGAACACGATGGAGTCAACTTCAGATGGCTGAGACAAGCAAAGTCGGTGACCGGCAAATTCTGGTGTGCAGTCGTTTGAGTTGACGGCTCCGTTGGAGTTACCCAATTCAGTGACAGTGTTTCCAATAACCTTCATGAGTTTGTGGTCGAAGTTGACAACGGTGTTGCGGTCGTATGGTGTATCGATTTGAACTTCAACGTTTTGACCACGGTCCATCGATGCACGTCCTCCGATCTTCCACGATGTCAAAGATGTGGATTCGGTTTGGATTCCGGATTTGGTCACGTGTGCGTCGACGCTCATAGCTCCGTTGAAAACAATGGCAGCTCTGGGGTTAACATCGGCTCTGAAAGCGAGGTTTGGTGAGAGGGAGAAGAGTCCTGACATATCGAGTTGACCTTGGATGTTCATGTCGATGCTGGCTGAACCGTTGAATGCAAGTTGCAATGGCAGACCGACACCAGTTGGGAGTACATGAGCACTGTTGATGATGAGCATGTCATCATGGTAGTTGTAGCTTCCACCCTGAGCAATCTGTGACATGATTGATCTGATTTCACTTGATTCGGCAATCTCTTCAGCAACAGATTTCTCCAGTTGGCTGCTTGAGTAGAACATTTCGTTTCCAAAGACACGTAAGAAGTAGGAGGCACTGGATTTTTCTTGTGGCATTCCTCTCTTGAACTCTTCAGAGATTTCCATAATTTTGGCTTCATCAGCTGAGCTGGGGACGCCATCAACATGGTTGTCTTCAACGTCGAATTCGTCAGCTTCCTCGTCATCATCTGTTGCTTCGATGAAGATCTTTCCGATGGGAGAGTTCTTGAAGCTGTCCGATTGCAGCATGGATTTGACGAATGATTCAACTCCTTCAACGCGACCACCAACCTCGAAAAGATTGACAGCTTGTCCAAAGATGTCTACGGTGACGTTGACTGCGGCACTTCGGGGAACGAAAGATTTTGGAGACCAGACCAAACTGCTCTCAACTGTTGCACCAGCGTTCAAACCCTCTGAGTAGAAGGATGTTTCGTAGAAGCGGGAGTATTTTCGTGGATCGAGTCCTTGTGGGGGAGAAAGCAGCAAGTCGATGAGCATGGGCTTCAAGTATCCCTTGAGTGGATCGTTGGATTCGGCCATTTCGCTCAAGTGGGACCATACAAAGTTGGAGACTTGGTAAACGGGTTCGGTTTGGAGCATAGCTTTAGTTTGTTCGATGAATCGTTGGTTGGGACATCTCATGAGGCTGAGGTAAGCACCAATACGAGCTTCAGAATCATCTTCAATGTCGAAGAAAATCGATGACAAAGATTTGTCCACTCCGCATGGCATGCGTCTGAAAGCTTGGATTGCTGCGACTCTGGTGTCCATGTCGTTGTAGGTTTCCTGGGCGCACTGGGACAGGATGTTGACTGAGTTGGATCTTCCAGCGTTACCGATGGCACGGAGAGCAAGCAAGATGTTTTCCTTTTGTTCCATGTTGGAGGTTCGGCAGTTGACTCCGAGTTTCTCTTCGAAGAGGCTGAGGGCACGAGTGACTTCGCCAAAGTTCAAGCAGTTTGGTTGATCAGCGCAGACTTTGTGGATCATTGTACCGGTGGTCAGGTATGATTGTTCCATAAGTCTTCCAGACATAACAACATTAGTGAGTCCATCAAGCATGGGCAAAGTTGGTTTGGTGATCAAACTCATTCCGAAGAGCCATCTGTTAGCGGTAGCATCATCGAGTTCACTGGGTCCAGCTGCGATCAGAGTGGTGGAGAATACAACACATCCCTCACTTCCGCACCATTGAAGAGCATCGACAAACATACCTTTAAGAGCGTCGTTGTGTCCGTTACAAGCACCGTTCAATGAGCTGTAAGTTTGTTCGATAGCGGGGGCGTCAAGTCGGCGGAGCAGGAATACAAGTTTGATGAAGTCCTTTCCAACCTGTTGGTAGTGTTCAGTGTCCAAAACTTGGCAAATGTCGCTGAAGACTGATCTGATTTCAGTGATGTCTTGGGAAACGCTGTTGTCGACTTCCTTTTCGAATCCGAGTGTTGATCGTCTGATGTTTCCAGAGGACAAAACTGTGGCACGGCTTGGGGTTCGTCTGATTCCGGTTCGTGTCAATGTCGAGGTGATGACAGATTTTGCTCCGCTTTGTTCGCTGCTGAATGGTCTGAAGGTGTGAGTTTCGACGCACTCAGTTCCCTGAATCTGTTTTCTCTGCATGGTGATGCGGCAGATCTGGTTGCTGTTGACAAAGTCTTGACGATCTCCAGTGCTGAAGGGAGTGAAGTGTGAGAATCCGAGCTCTTGTTGACGGCCGGCGCATTTGCTGAAATCCTTGACTTTGGTGATGGTCTGTGCAACGTTGGTGTCAGAGCTCTCAACACTGTAGTTTACTTCGCATTCGCCAGTTACATCAGTCTCTTGGACTGAAGCAGCAGTATAAACGGAAGAAACTTGAAGAGATGATAAGATACCACGTTTGATGTTCAGCACCCAAGTTGGATCACTGTTAGCAGCGCAGATGGTGGGAATGACACCATCCTGATAACTGAAATGGAGAGGGTTCTGCGTGAGGGCAGCTTGCCATTCTTGCAGATCTCCGTTATCAATGTACGCTTGCGTGACCGTTAGGACATGCTCGCACGGTGATAACACATCTATCCGAAAATTCGCTTGTATCTCTAGTTGACTCGTCTGATCGGGGCTGGCGTTCGTTTGAAACGAGTGTTTCACCGTAGCATCATACGTGTATTCGTAGCTTTTTCCCGAATCGTAATAATGATTTACGGGATCTGCACATGTTGTGGCGCATTTCAGCTCCCCATCAAGGGATCGAGCTTGGCCATCCTTTACCAAAGCGAGTATTAACCCGCTCAGTAGAAGCGCGAATATCCGCATCGTCTTTTTATAATCCCGATAATTAATAATATAACATGTGCTGAGACGACTTCAGTTTAATTGATTATGATCGCTGTTATTTTTCG
>Ga0123365_1216603_pt1 | contig 16647 bp, 15 predicted proteins | sample GoM_2015_C6C_201_FD_105262 | JGI IMG/M metagenome (GOLD analysis project Ga0123365, IMG submission 105262) | Marine microbial and viral communities from Louisiana Shelf, Gulf of Mexico - GoM_2015_C6C_201_2m (Metagenome Metatranscriptome) | ecosystem: Environmental > Aquatic > Marine > Hypoxic... | reverse complement strand
TTAGGTGGAAGCTTGTGAACCTTCTCAGGCTGCACTAAGATGTAACTACGTAAGCCCTCAGGGGTCTCGATAGCGTTATCCAGCTTCATAACTACAGCATCTTCAGGAAGGTCTGCCTTGGATACTAGCGTTTGTCTGGATGTATCGTAGACATGTGAGCTCTTTACATCGTCACCAAAGACTCTCCTACCTAGTTCAAAGTTGTCATCCCCTAGGTCTACATTCTTGTAACCCAGAGAACGTTTAGCTGAAGTAAAGACTTTGTTACGGATTTCGTAAACATCGTTCATCACTTCACGTACGCCTCGGTACTTCTCCCAAACCTTCTGAGAGGTTTTAGATGGTACCAAGCCATTGGCATCTAGGAACTCCCTGTAGGTGTTCCACTCTACCATCTCGCTCTCACCCTTCTCTAAAGCTTTGTACATTGTACGAGCTTCGTTAGGGTTCATACCTGTTACCGATGTACGTAACTTCTTCTCTAGGTCCCCACTCAGTACCCGGTTCTGTTGCTTAAGTGCAAAGACGCCCTTGAGTACATCATCACCCAACTGGCGTAAAGGGTTAAGGTAAGCAGTACTGACCATCCTAACTCCGGTATTGTCACCAAAGTCTGTAACATCTTTTAGAGGATCGAAGTAGTGTCGCTGCTCAACCTGTACGTAGTACTGGCCATTCTTAGATACAACTTCCCAGTCTTCCCCCATAAAGTTACCGTTGGCTGCTCGGGTAGCTGCCTCTTGAGTCTCAAAGCCTTTGGTGTCTTTGTTACCAAACAGGAAAGTAAAGGTGCCGAAGCTATCCTCTACTGCTTCATCAGCCTTAAACCCTGATGCACTAGGGATGTTTCTCAGGGTACCACCAGTATATTCCTCTAACTCCATAGCTCGTTTTTGACCCATGGTAGTTAGGGATTCATCAGACAGTATCAAAGATGTAATGTTGCTACGGTCTTGGAAGTTGTCCGGGAAACCTATGTCAGTGTATGGCGTAGGAGTCGGTATATGCTCCATAGCGGCCTTTTCAGGGGGTACCCCATGCTGACCCATTACCTCAAGCAAACCAGTCTCTCTGTCGTCTCTCAGGAGCTTCTGAGGCTCTATCACATACTGTGTGTGTTTAGCTGATGTTGCAGACCGTGTACTGAGCTCTGTACCCTGTGTGGCTAAGGTGCCTGCTGGGCCTAACCATTCCCCTTCTAGGATGGTTCGAGCTTCATCAATATCCCAAGACTGAGGAGATGTGGGGAATACTCGTGACTTAAGGAATCTAAACAGACCCTTAATACCTGCCACCTCTAGCACACCAAAACCTACGTTAATACCAGTCATTACGTGACGCTCTAACTGAGCATCTGTAATCTGACCATCAATACGAGCCAGACCTCCATCTAGGATGGATTCCTTCAGGTAAGAGATCTGTTCAGCTGTGAACAAGGAGTTGTTATTACTCAGGAGCATAGTCTCAGAGTTAACCCAGTCGTCAACTAACGCATTTAATGCAGCCTTTTGCTCCTCTACAGAACCTGCCTCAGCAATCTTATCTAGGGCATCGTTCATACCGTTGTTGAACTTAAAGACCTCTTCCTCTACGAAACCGTGAGGGAGGATAATCTCCCCAAGGTCACCTAAGACGTTAAGGATACTTGCGTCCTTCCACAACTGCTGTTCACGCTTAAGGGCCTCAGCTGCAACTATGTACGACTCAGCAACCAGCGTATCAATACGAGGTAACATATCTTGGGATACATTCGTATTCTTAACTACCCAGTTCTTTCGGAACTCTTTAATAGGCGTGAAGCCGTTATCAAGGGTTACCTTAGTTTCCTCAATAACTCTTTGGACCTCTTCAGGGGTCTGGGCCTCTGTGATACGCTGATCCGCTTGGAACATGGCTTCATTGTAGAAGTCTTGCCCCATAGCTGCAATAGCTTCTCTGTACTTAGAATCATCCCCAGCTTTTAGCATCTCAGAGAGAGCTTGAGCATCTTCTTCTAGGTATGCGCCTGCAAGGGTACCTAACTCGTTAGCTGCCAAGTCTGTTTGTACAACAGTAGGGATAACGCTATCTATGGCATCCAAGTCGAAAGCTGTCTCGTCAGGGTCAAAAAGCTCTGTGTGAGGCAAGTGTTCCGTAGTATCTAGGATCGTATTACCTGACTTGCTGTTCTTCTCGGCCTCTGCAAACTCTAGGGCCTCAAATGCAGCGCTCAGTTGGGAGATAGCCTCAGAACCTCTGAAGGTATCCATGAAAGCTGTCTCTTGTCCACCGTAGCCGTCAGGGACAACCTTGGTTAGGCTAGAGATGAACTCTGGAGCCTTACGGATATCATCAAGAGTGTAGCCCCTGCTTTTCAGGTCAGCTGCAACTTCGTCGATATTCTCTAGAGTAGCTGGGGTAGCTCTTTCTGCCATTATAGTTTACCTGTATCTGACGGTCCCGGACCAGCCCCTGTCTTAGGAGAAGAGAAGCTGGATGCGGTCACCGCTAAGTTAGCTGCTTGTCCTGCAACATTTGCTGTAGCTGCCCAGTCGTTAGCTCTATTCATGTGAGAGGCTACGTTCTGTTGCAACTGTGAAATTGTATTTATAAACTGAAGGTTACCAGCTGTAGCGGAACCGGTTGCACTGTATGCACCTTGTACCCCGCTGCTGTCCAGAGCTCCACCTGTGGCCCCAGACTGTATAATCTGGGCTTGGCGGATACGTTGCTCACGGATAGCCGATAAGCGTTCTCTTGATTCTTGAACCTGACGTATCTTATTCTGTGCCTTCGTTGCCTTCTTTTGCTGGCTACGGGCCTTCTCAGAACTGTAGATACTGAGACCTGTAAGGCCTACAGCGGCACCTACTAACAATGCTCCCATGATGTATCCATCCTGTAGACGATAACGCCGTCTTGTTCGTGTACGGGCTCAAACCCGAACATAGTCTGAAACTTACAAGTTTTCTTATCACTCTTAGGTATAATGGTGAAGATCTCTGGAACACCTGACAAGTGCAAAGACTCCAGAAAGGTGTCCCAGATTCGCAACAAGTCCTTATAAGATCCCGGAGTAAACTTGCCACCGGAGTACTTAAAGTGGATTGCAAGTTGGTTATCAACCACCTGACCCTCTATGACCCCGTAAGGGGTTTCAACTAGCGGAAATCCCATTACAACCTTGAACCCATATTGAATGTTACAGAGTATCCCAATAACCTAAGATCTTTGTTATCCTCGGCTTCAAAGAGAAACTGTACAGCGTCTCCATGTCCTCGGATGTTAAGCTTCTTGGTTATGATACTCTCTCCTGTGTCGAAGGTGTAAGGGAACTCGTCAGGTATGAAGCCTCTCCTCAGAGGGTCGTACAGCTGAACAATATTGCCAGTACCTTCTTCATCCCTATTTATACCTACCCACTTTCCGTATGCAGCTGAGTTGTCGTAATCCCATCTAGCTTGGAACCTACATCCACTGGGTGCATCGAACTCGTAATTGCCGTCAGAGTCCACACCTGTGATGGTTGTCTCTGTCTTGTTAAAGAAGACCTTAGCTTGTGTAACACGCTTCTTGTTAGCGAACTTACCTAAAGCCTCCCACCCAGTAAGTAAGAAGGCATCAGTAACGACCTCAAAGTCGTCAAAGTCGTCAGCCTCCAGTTGAGATAACGCATAGAAGAACTTATCCGGAACATCTCCCTGCCTCCAAGAAGGGTACAGGACTGCGTTGTTGACTGTCATCAGTCTACCAACACGCCATAGAGGGTTACCCATCTGCTGAGGGTAGAAAGCCCCTAGTTCGAGGTCGTATATCAGGCCGTAGTCTCCGGGCTCTGGGTTCCACCAAACAATCTGCTTGTTGGCTTCATCGTAGGCCCCACTCGCTCCTGTACCTGCGTGCCTGTTAAGGAAGTACGACCGAATGGTGTTTACTGTAATATCCTCCGCAAGCATGACATCGTACTCGTTAGAGTATATACGCATAATGCCGCTGTCTGCGAAGTAATAAACACTATTCTCAGCTTCTACGATAGACCGTCTACCTCTCAGACCCCTCTCGGATACCTTCTCTATCGAAAAGGCTGTAGCCCGGAACCCTGACTCTCTGTTGGCTACAAACCATACACCGTTATCAGCGAAAACAAGGACTCCGCTACGGAAGGGCTTCAAGGATCGTATCTGGGATATACCCTCAATATTAACCACCCCTCCGTCAGTATCTAACAGGTCCGGGATTACTTCGTTGGTCGGGTCATTCTTCTGATAACACCTTCCAGCGTCATCCTCTGTGATAACTACCTGAGAGAAGTATAAGACATCTTCTGATGCGTAGAAGAACCGTCCAAACGCTGCACAACAGCTTGAGGGCTCTTTATATGTAACTTTAGGGCTATCTACAGCCATTGTCTCTCCTACGGAAGTTCATACCCGTACTTACCTCCGGGGTAAGGGTCGAAAGGTAAGTCCTCGCCTGATGACGGATCATCTGGGTCGTATGTTGGTGTACCTGAAGTATCTGTAACATTCAGGGATGTTAACGTTGTATCAGGGGCTCCATCGTCAGATGGGGTAACCAGCTTAGAGTCTCTGTCAATATTATCTATCGGATATACGTAGTGACCCCTAGGAGCTAAAGAGTTCCCTAGTCCAGCATCCCTTACCAGCACTGGATCGAATGTGTAGTTACCCGAGGCATTGGTTGTCATACCTACGCTAATGATATCAGCGTTACTAGGGTACACGCCCAAGCTGCTGCGGAATATATCTGTTGCAAGATCTACAGGGTTGCCTGAGGTAGTCTCGTCTCTCTTGGAGTCGTACCATCCCGCATTTAGGATGTTGTACTCGTGGTTATCTGACAATGTAGCAGGTCTTGTTGATGGGGATAGCCCATCACTAACCAGTTCAAAGTCTCGAATGTACAGGTCTACGTTATAAGCCGATATCTCATCATTAACGGAATCGTACTTCAACAGTACGGGCTTTTCTCCGTTAGAGAGGGTCACCAGTAAGTAGTCAGTAAGCTCTGCCAGCTGTGTTTCACACCGAGAGTCTGCTATCTTGAAGGTATCAACTATCGTAAAGTTTTCATCAAAAGCGTGAATACGCAAGTAAGTCTCAGGTGTATCGTTAGTGTACGTAAGGACCACATACCCAGACTTACGCCAGTAGACCATGTTCTCTAGTCGGGCATCTCCGCCTGTAACAGTGAAGGAGTTGTAAGTCCTTGCAAAACCCTTACGACGTACGCGTAGCATACCTCCCTTGTCTACAGTGAAGTTAAGTTCATCCGCTGTAGCACCCTCAGGGAAATTAAGAGGGCTTGCCTCTGTTATAAGACCCTTGATTAAAGGGGTGTACTCTTTCTGACCGGATGCTCTTGCCATTATTCAGACTCTAACTTTTCTTTAATAAGCTTCTTGATGCTTGCAGGATTCTTCATGCTCGCGGGTACTTCGATATCCATTATATCAGCGAACTCCAGAAGGCTGTCTTTCTTTGAGAGTTTATCCAACTCAATAAGTGGAGTACTTACTGGGGTATAGTCTACCTTGGCAGGCTTACTAGCCTCGTACCTCCGGATAGCCTCTAACGCAAGACCCTCTTTAGTAAATGTCCCGCTAAGGGGAGCTGGAACTCGACCCCCATTCACATTTCGAATGCATAGCATACTTGTGGTCTTGTAAGGCTCTACCTTGTATTGACTATCGACCATAGATCCTTTTCCTCTTGTTCATGCTACCTGTTTTGCGTTCATGTTGCTGGGCCGTAGCTGCCCTTGTTGCCACCCTTCGTGTTGTAGAAGGTGGGGCTGGCTGTTGTAGGAGATGCTCGTAGCACTCAGCAATAACCATATCTCGGTACAGTTCTGACATGTGCTCTGGAACAGGGATTACGAAATCGTCTGCTTGTAAGAATACCGGTTCACTTGTCAAAACTACCCTTGACTTGCTGGCTTGTAATGTAGTCTCATACGAGCTGTGGTATGAATCAAAGACTACGTACTTACCATCAAAGGATGTGTAGTACTCTGGGTACTTGTTGTTAACAATAACAAACTTAGTGCCGTTGTGATCTTCTACAACCTCTGCGTTGTCAGCCCTGACGTTATGTTTGTTTACCTGCTTCAGAAACAACTCTGGAGGTAAATACTCAACACGACTGTATCTCACAGATACATCATCAGTTGAGTTGTTGTACTCCAAGGTACAATCTTTTAGTCTTTGCACATTGGAGGGGATTTGTAAGTAATTAGGCTTAGTTGTATCGCTTACACTGTCCAGCGTAGTAACTGTAGTAGTGAACTCCCAATCACGGAAACGCTGTACTAAGGAATAATACACTTCCTCAGCAATCTGAGCCACCTGTTGAGATTCGTCAGTGTCAAAGATACTGTTTACATAGAAGCCACTTGTCTTGTTAAGGTAGCTCTGAACTACCCCGAGGAGTGTTAATTTCATCTTATACCTTAGCTAAGAGAGGGGACCGAAGTCCCCAATCATTTAGATACAAACGTACTTCACAACCAAGCTGGCTTTACCAGAAGTTGCAGCAGCAGTTTGAGCGTCTGACAGATCCAGAACTACATCTACAGGGCCAGAACCTGAAGTGTTGGTCAAGCCAGTCAATGCTGGTTGAGACACACCAGTGGTGTTCAAGTCGAGGTCAGTAGTCAGGCCTGAGCCGCCATCTACGGTAATGTCTGCTGTAGCGCCAGAGCCAAAGGCTTCAGATACGTACAGGGTCAGACCTGTTACCAAGTAATCTTGGAGGATTACCGCAGTGTAGTTATCGTCTTTAGAGTCCGCTGAGAACTCGAAGACCAGTTGTTTCTCTTCACCGTAAGTTTTAACAGAACCGTCAACACCGCCTAGGCCGCGCTCACCGTAGTTCTTGCCAACTCCGATACCTGAAGGATTAGATTCGTAACTCATAAATTACTCCTTAGTAGTTAGTTGCTGAAGTGATTACAACACCCAGAGTGTCTACACGTTGAGCACCGAAGCCCATACGAGAAGTAGTCACGTACTCGTCTTGTTGTAAGTCCTTGTTGCGTTCTGTTTCAGTGCGAGGCATCTGTCTCCATGCAACCATCAGAGGCTTAGTCTGGTCGTCTAGGATAGACATGAAGATGTTAGCCACACCACCTGTTACGGTGGTAGTGCCATCACCGAAGTCACCCTTAGGTAGACGGTTAGATGAGAAGATGTTCCAGCCTGCGAAGTTCATAATGAAGTCGTGATCACGCATCAAACCTGAATTCAGGATTTCCTGCATCGCTGGGTTACTGTCTACATTGTAAGTACCTTGGAACTTATCTTGCAGAGTAGCAGCTACTACAGGGTCTACGAAGGCCACACGACCAGCGTAAGGTACCTCAGCTTTATCGAAAGCCAGCTTCATTGCATTCAGGTGAGAGATGCTGATTACGTTATCAGTCTCTGCTGAAGCAATACGGTGAGGGAAGCCGTTGATGTTGTTAGGATCTGCATCAGTCTGTGCTGCGTTCAGTGTAGCCAATGCACGAGTCTCAAAGTACTCTTGTTGTGCACGGGTACCTTCTTGAGCACGGGCTGCAAGCAGGGCTTCAATCTGTGAGCCATCCTGTCGCATCTTATCTGAGATGTACCAACCATCACCGATGTAGTCAGTGATTTGCAGTTGGATGTTACCAGATTCGATTGGGTTGTAGATCAGAGGTACGCCTTCAGCAACCTCTTGGACCTTAGCTTCACCGATTGATTTGATGTTTAGGGTTTCACCTTCTCCGAAATCAGATACGTCTCGGTAGAAGTTACCGGGTAGCAGACCATCATGCAGATTTCGTAAGATGAAATCACTATACTGCTCTGATTCAATGAATGAGCGGTTAGTTTGAGTATTAATCATCTCTAATTACCTTATTTGAATTTACGTTTAGGGATTACGTGAATATTTGGATCGTAATCTTCCATTACTTGTTTACCGGAGTAACGCCACTGTTCAACTAAGTCTTTAGTGGTGGCTCCGAACATTACCGACTTAGGTGCCGGGTCAGCGGGTTTTTGATAACTCTGCGTAGAGGAGCCTGACGGGGAAGGCTCTGATGCAGCTTTACCAGTTAAGCCGAAGAGTCGTGCAAACGCTTGGGGTGATGTCTCTGCCATCGCTTGGATAGCTTTCTGATCCATACCCAACTCTGCTCCCATCTCTGTCAGCTTAGTTTGCCAGTCACTGCCGTATTTCTTAGAGGCAGAGTCTATAGCTGCTCGCATATTCTTAGCGCGAACCTCTTGTTGACTCTCTTTTGATAACTCCTCTCGTAGTTTACGTAGGATGGCGGCTTCGTCGACTGCTTGGTGCGTGGTCTGCTCCTGTTCAGTCTGTTTGGGAGTTTCCTCCCGAGGCTTCAGTGCATCTTCAAGCTTACGGCTGTTGTCTAGCTGTCGGCGTAGTTCTGCAACTTCTTCCTGTAGTGTAGAGTACTGACTCATTACTTGATCCTTCTCAGACTTGAGAGTGTCAATGAACATGTCAGCATTCTCAATCTTCTTCTTAGCGTCCTCAGCTGAGTACTGACGACCACCTACCTCAAACATGTGGGTAGGTTCTTGTTTAAATCCCTCTGTGCCTTGGTCAGGCGTTTCCTGAAACATTTGGGCATGGTCTCCCATTAAATCTCCTCACACAAAAATGTGTCTTTGAGTTTACGTAGTAGTTGTAATTTAGCCTTATTCTCGGCTATAAAGTTCCTCTGAGCGAAGCGTGTAAGCCAGCTGGCATTTACATACTCGTCTAAGGTCTTCTGATACTGTCGCTCAAGGTACTCATAGTGTGCCCTAGAGAAACGACTCTCTTGCCAATCCCGGTAACCCTTTAAGAGTCTTGTCCGTTCATCAGCAGATCTCTGCTCTTGGTAAAGCGGCGCAATGGCCGCTGGTACCTTGTACTTACTCAATGTCTTCCTCCATCATACCCATCTCTAATGGGGTAGGTTGTGAAAGATCGTTAGCCACATCTTGCTCAACAAGAGCTGACTCTTTCTGTGACTCACCTGCTTCATGGATAGCTGCAAAACGCTTAACAAGCTTAAAGTCATCCAGTCCACTTAATACCTCTAATGCCTTAGCTAGGTTATAAGTGTCTAGGTGGCCCTGCACTAACGGTGCAAGTTGTGCTAGACTCTGAATGCCTGCTAACTGCTGAAGCATTCTAGAGAACCTACGAGAGCCCTTAGGTGAGAGAACAGCGTTAACCTTAAGGTCTTCTTCTGTTATCTGAACAGGGAGCTTAATCCCGTTCTCGTTCTCAACTAAGACTTGCTCTACCATCTGGAAGTTCTCTCTAGCGACCTGTATCTGGTCAAGGATGACTTTCTCTAGGCAGTCTTGTTCCCACTGAGCAACGTGGTCAATGAAGCCCCTGAACGCCCCCTCTGTGAGGTTCTGGACCTCGAAGGCTGTCTTCTCCCCCGGAGATCTGAAACCGAGTACGTCAGAGGGCAGACCCACTGCCTCCATTACTGTGCGCTCAATCAGATCAACTTCAGTGTTGAAGCTAAGAGTACTGGCGTCAGGGGCAATATCTCGGGCATCCCCGCCAACGGGTGCCCAAATCTCTCGTCTGTCAGTCTCTTCATCGTAGATGATCTCTGGCTCACCAAGGTACAACTGATCTGGATGGATCATCCTGTCGATTGCATCGTTCTTGGCATTCTCTCTGTGGTTGATCATGTAGTTAAGACCGATGATCGGTTCCAGAGGACCTTGTGCCCAGAGGTTGTCTGGTCTTTCCTTCCAAGAGCCCTTACGAATACGGGACTCTCTTTTGTATGTATCCATAACGATTGTGTTATGGTCAGCAACTACGATACACCGGTTAGGTATAACACTCAGGGTTGCCTCATCAAAGATAGAGCCGTAGAACCACAGAAGGTCTACATATCCGCTCCTGTAATAGCTCTGGAGGCTATCAAACCCATGAGGGATATACTGGCCATCCTTGAAGTGATCGTTGCTTGTAGAGCTGTCTGTGGCCCCTACGCGACGGTTCAAGATTGCCTTGACTGCCTCATCCGAGATGTACTCACCGTGGGATTTAGCGTACTGAGCAAACTCACCAACTGACATGCGCTTCCGTACAATCTTGAAGGAGTCATCAAACTCTTCTACTGTAGGATCAAACACGATATCAAAGGGTGAGATACGACAAGTCTTGGGACCTGCATACCCAGCGATGATCTCACCATTCTCTTCTACAGTCTCATTTACAAAGTAAGTCTGTAAGAAGGTGTTTCCGTACGCCTTTAAGTCATCTAGGGACTTCTTACCTAGTCGTGTGAACTTGGTAAGGGTATGGATTTTCTTAAGGTACGCCAGAACTTTCTTTTGTTTCTCTTTTCCGGCATCACCGATCTCGGTAGCTTCCCAACCTAACCAATCTTCGTGAGGGAAGGCTGTAGCATTAAGGATAGATCCCAGCTTCTCATCTACCATGTGAGTGGTAGGTGTGTGCATACTGTGATCGAAGTTTGCTCCACCCGGAAGCTGTTTGGTTGAGGTAGCGAACCGGTAAAGGTCTACCTCTTTCCACGCCTCCATAGCATTAATGCGTGAGGAGTTGTATTGATCCCAGAGACCTGAGATGGTAGTAGCTACCAAACCCTTATCGCTGTAATCTGTAAAGTTAATAGGTCTACTCATGCTCGTCTACGTCTTCCTGTACCGAATCTGCTCATAGATACCACGTTACCTCGTGTCATCGAAGATTTACGCTCTTTAGGAGCCCTCTTAGATGTACTGACTGCAAGGAATACCGCATCTTTTAAATCATCGTGAGGAGGTCTAGTAAGTCGTAGCTCTTCCTCGTAATCTCGTGTATAACCACCCTTAGTGTGGAATACCGACTTAGTTTTATACAGGGGGTGAAGCAACTGTAAGTTACGTTCAGCCTTGCTGTCACTCATTTGGTTCTTGTGCTGGTGGTTGACAATGAGATGGATACCATCCTGTCGTAAGGAGGCCTCTAAAGCGTTAGCTACAACCTTACCACCTGCGTTAGTCTCTACAGTAACTTCAGGAAATTGCCAGTAATCCCACAACTCTCTAAGCTGTTCGTAGTATACCTCAGCCTTTGCTGTTTGGAACCGTCTGAGATCAAGCACATACAGGTACCCGTCAGCATCCCAAGCCGTTACAGCAATCGCGGTATAGTCTCGCTTAACACGTCTGTTACCTGAACCCTCGGAGAAGGCTAAGTCCATACCGGCATTGAGTTTGAGCCTTTTACCTGCGTATGTCCAAGCACCGCCCTCGTTTGTCAATAGTGAGGGGTTAAGGTACATGAAGTGTTCAGGGGTTATGTTATCCTGATCAGCAGCATTAGGGTCGTTGTAGTACTGAGCATAAAAGAGTTCTAGGTTAAAGGCATCAGCTCTTTTCTTACCTAGCTCTGTTTGGTTAAATCCGTACCAGTTGCCATCAGGCATCTTCATACGGGGCCAAATGTAGTTACCACTCCCGTCTTTGTTCTTACTGTTCTCGACTACTCTTTCGAACCACCTCCAAAGCGGACGTGTCTCTGTAACGTTGCCCTCATCGTCAAACACATCGAACGACTTCTCTTTAAGATCGGCGTACAGATCGTTGTCACCATAACGCGTACCAACCATCCACTTAATAGAGCCAGTAGTAGCAATCGAAGCATAAGACTGATAAACTTCTCGGATATCTTCCCGTTCAGCTGCACTTCGGTAGTTCTCGTTGGTAACCAAGTCATCAAAGATACACATCTTATAGTGTGCACCAGTATTTGTACTCTTAGCGGACGTAGCAGCTATTGTAGGATCTTTCTCACTAGAAGGTCTAGCAGGGTGATCAACTACAATCTCCGTCTTAGTCCAAGTCCTGTCTGACTGTCTCTCCAGTTCCTTGGTTCTAGGGTTAACCCCGTACTTCAACATCTCTGGCCAAAGCTCTCTGTGAGCGTCAGACTTAAAGATGTTCTTTATAACTGTTAACTGTCTCTCCGCTAACGTTGGGTTAGAGGATACATACGTAACAGTAAACCAAGGATATTTGGTAATGGCCCAACTACACGCTACTGCAATACAAAAAGATTTCTGATGGTCCCGAGGTATCAGTGCAGCTGCATTGTCACCCTCTCCAGACTCCATCGCCACTTCCAAGCTTCGCTGGAAGAACGCAAACATGTCCTCGTGTACATCACCAAAGTAACGGTTGGGGAACATGAGTTTGGCGTAGAAGAAGAGGTCTACCTCACAGCGCTGCCTAATCTCGTCTAGGGTCATCGTTTCCTCACTAGCTCCGTTATTGCATCATGGAGTTTTTCAGTGGCTGCCGTATTCCTGTCAAGAGACTCCTTAATAGGAGTGATGATCAAGTCTACGTGTTCTCGGCTGTAGTACTGGGTACTGACTTCAGATTTGAAATCCCTCAGGTCTTTTGTGTTTTGGGATGTCTTCTTTGTACTGTCTACCCAAATATAGATAAGCAACCCCTTAATGAGAGCTAAAAGGCCACCTACCACCCATATAATGGGCTTCCAGATCGTGGCTACACCAACAGCTTCTGCACTCATTTCCTAGCCTCCATTGCTTTAGCAAGTTCAACAACCGTTGACTTCTTAGCCTGCGGTGCTTTTTTCTCAGGTCTTCCGGGCTTACCCTTCTTGGTAGCCGATTCATTTAGGTACCGTTGAGCTGTTACGTTACCCTCTTCCGCAGCTTTAAGCAGTTGCTTTTTGGAGATAGAGGCGTCTCTCAACGCCATCTCCTCCCTCCACTTCTTGACCCCTTTGAACTGGAAACCTCCAGTATCTATGCCATTAAGGAACCAATCAGTTGTTTCAAAAAAGAACTCCCAGTGGGACCAACTACCAAACAGCTTGATGGCAGCCTCGTATTCGTCAGCACTTTCTCGGTAGATCCGAGCAGCACTGGCGTACGTCTTACCATCGCGGCTTGTGAAGTCTTCGTCCCTCAAGGTATAGGGGGCGTCCTTATTGCCAAACTCGTAGAAGAGGGCCTGAGTGAGGCGACGCCCTGTTGAAGATTTAAAGTCTGTCATAAGTTTACCCTTATATGCAGGTGACGTTTGCTATGACTTACGGATTCCTTGTTGCTGCCGTACCATCTGGTCTGTAGTTGTTCGCAACTTGCTCGAACACCTGCGCGTTGTTTATACTTATATCGTAAGTGGCGGCGCTTGAGTCAAAAACGTTGTTTTCAATCCATACAGCTCCGGTAGAAGCTGGGGCAAATATCCTGACAAGATTCGTGTCTGAGCGGAGCGTACTGCCAGTAACTTTGAACATCTTCATTGTCGATGCCGAAGAGCTTGACTGACGGATGACAATTCCCGCACCGGAGCCTTGCTCAAAGTCTCCAGATATGTCGACATTCTCGATATACTGGGAGCTGATGTTTACAGCGTTGTACGAACTTCCCTCCAGACCTCCAGTAACAGTGCCGCCCTTAATCTGTACTAAGCTAGTTGTCCCGGCTATATTAATACCATCCCTACCGGCCTCTATATGGTTGTTGGTTAGCACCCTAACAGATGGCAGGTCAGAAGCTCCACCAGCCGAGTCATAAATGCCGTTAGTGCTCCCGTTCCCAACAAATATTTTATTGTTGTCGCAGTACAGGTGCCACCCTCGCCACTGTATACCCCCGTTGTCAGGGTTTCTTGTGAAGTTGTTTATGTACGTGGTATCAGCTGTGCCTGAGTGACACCCGTAGGCTGGCCTGTGACACTTATAAGCCTTACAGTCGCAGACTGTAAGATCGAAACAACTAGAAGAATCCTGCAAGTGTCGGTTTCGGACTCCGGTCACATTCCTCATTATTCCAGAAAGAACCCTGCTAAAGAACACCCCGTAGAACCCGGAGTTAACCCCTTCAGTGACTGTTCCAAATGTGTCAGCGTGACCTTGAATGAACCCGTCAGCAATAGTACAGTCTTTCCCGTACTGCGGTCTGAAGGCTGTATTCTCAAAGCCGTCTACATAGAAATCCTTTATTTGTAGGTTTTTGAAATACTGAGCAAATACAACACCAATACCTTTCCCGTTACCCAAATCTCTTCTGTAATTTCCTCCGTAGAACCTTCCGCCCAACACCTTAATGTTTTGAACCTGATCCCAGCTCTCTACATCGACTGTATACCCAGAAACATCGAAATCGAAAGGCAAGGGCTGCTCAATAGTGACAACATTCCCCGTCACATCCTGCACCGTGGCAATAAATCTTCGACCTATACTAACAGTTTCTGTGTACCAGTGTTGGTCTGATAGGATGTATATCTCAGAACCCTCTTTAATCTGCGTTCCATCAGCAACTGTCAACGTTGTGTCGTTTTTGGAAGCAGCCACAGAGAGTGTTGTTGCTCCGTACTCGCTGCCGAATATTTTGAACAGGGCATCAGGATTGTTTCCGATATCATCCCCGTACATATTGGAGCAATCAAAATATGCACCGTAACAGTCAATGGTTAGGTCACTTATCCCGTTAATTTCAGATGGCGTATCAACCGTAAAGTTGCCTCTAAACTTATAAATATTAGAGCGCCCACTATTTAGAACAGATTGGATCAGTGCCCCGCAATCAGTTGCGTCATCAACATCGCCGTAAGCTCGGAAGTTATCAAGGTCTTGCAAAACCCACACGTTAAAGTTGGCTGTTGTGATGTCTCCAGCCTGTGCTGTTGCGGTAGTTGATAAAACGTAGCTTGCACCACCCCTTTGTGTATTGATGGCCCGTAATCCGTCAACCTCTGGCTCAGAGGCTTCCATGGCAGCTGTAGTAGCGTACACCGTAGGTTTAGCATCTAGGAGAGTCTGTACAGGGTTACTGGGCTCATCTAGTGCGGGGTTATCCCAGAAGACGTTACTGCCATCAGTAGTTAAACGGTACCCAGATAGTCCATCCTGTGGCGGGTATGGACTGTCACCTGAGACAGCGTCTTGTACATCTTTTAAGCGTGCTGCATCATTAGGGTCTTGTGGTGCTGGGAGGTTGTAAATACGCTTCCCATTAGCATCCAGATCTTTCTTAAGTTCGTTACTTTGACCGCTTGCAGGCTCCCTGTCAAGCTTGTCTTGAAGGCTTTGCTCGATCTTCTCAAGCTCGGCATTTACAGGAGACAGTACACCCGTTAAATCATTTCTTGTGTAATTAGCCATTAATGTAACCTATAACATGTTCTGGGATAACAGGGTGATGCCTACAGTTACTTCACCTGCCCCGCGATTCTCAATGTATATGTCCCCATCTGAATGCGGAGATATTGTTAGTTTCCCACTTGTCCCTGTAGTGCCTGTCAATACGCCAGTACTAACATCAAGGTCTGCACCCCCTGCAATAACAGATGAGGTTGCATTGGTTACCCGGCAGTACACTAAACCATTCTGGGTAGAACCGCCTGTAGCAACTGCTAACAGTACCCCCCTACCACCACCGTCACCCGGAACTGAGAAAGAAGTTGCTGCATCAGCAGCTATTGTGAACTGTTGGCTGTACAGGCTGTCATGCTGTACAAGGTTTGCTTTTCCGTCATCCCATACAGTACCACCTGATGCTGGACTATTGATTATAGCGCCTGTACCACCAGAAGAGCCAACAGAGCCTGTAATGTCTACTACAGCTCCACTACCAAAGACTGTCCACGTTGTGGTACAACCTGTGAAGTCAGTGCTGGTGGCATCTATGTTAGTTCCCGGACCGGCAGATAAGCCAGTTGCACAGTTCTGTATGGAGGCCCCACCAAGAGCCAATCTAGACATCGAGGATGCCCTTGCACCTGTTATAGTGCAATTATCCAGTACAGCCAATGACGCATTAACGTGAGCTGAGAGCTGGATAGAGATACCTCTAGTACTTCCACTTACGTCTATGTAGTCTGCTGCAACTAGTGACCTACGGACTACTAATCCGCCTTGGTTGATGAAGTTAGGGTCTCCAGTAATAGTTCCTGTATCGAAACCACAACCAGTAGCTGAGGCCAACATAACGTTAGCAGTAGATCCACGAGAGATATCATAACCGATATTCCCGCAGTTGTTTGCACTAGATGATTGCGCCTTCAGCTGTGATGCTTGGGTTACTCGAACACCAACAGCACCTGCACCGTCAAATACACCACCCTCAATATCAGCCCTACTTGAACGCATTTGGAAGTTATACTGTACAGAGTTGATAACACCATGTCCTGATGTCACTCTGACCTTAGATGCGTTAACTAAGTGAATCCCGATATCTACTAAGTTGTTAGAGTCTAGGATACAGGACACTGTAGGGAATGTTGCGTAAGTACCTACTAGCCAAGAGTCAAAAGCACCACCTGCTGTGACTGTTCCGCTTGTGGCTGTAATTGTGTAGTTAGACAGGTCTCTACCGTCAATGGTAGCACCAGATGTAGGCTGGTGGCCTGCCTCGAAGTTTATAGTAATTGGTACCGAAGATGAAAAGGTACCTGTTAAATCTAAAGCTGCCTGTAAGGTTGAAGCATCCGTAGGGATGTTGATGGTAGCAGCCTCTGAGAGCAGCAGTACTGTGTTGGTACTCTCAGCTGTATTCATGGCTTCAGTGATACTGGAGAAGCTGTCCAGTGTTAGGTAATTACCTACGATATCTCTGATTGCTTCTTCTGTTACACCTGAGGCATCG
>Ga0123365_1076806_pt1 | contig 18196 bp, 32 predicted proteins | sample GoM_2015_C6C_201_FD_105262 | JGI IMG/M metagenome (GOLD analysis project Ga0123365, IMG submission 105262) | Marine microbial and viral communities from Louisiana Shelf, Gulf of Mexico - GoM_2015_C6C_201_2m (Metagenome Metatranscriptome) | ecosystem: Environmental > Aquatic > Marine > Hypoxic... | reverse complement strand
TTACCGAAAAAGATGTAAACATTTCCCTGTGAAAAAATGCGATCTTTTTCGCTGAACCCCTTGGTTTTTAAAATAATTCCCGTACATTTGCAGCCCCAAAAGTGTTTTTGGGCAATATTTTTATTAATTAAAGTTAACAGTATTTTTTATGCCAACTATCCAACAATTAGTTCGCAAAGGGAGAAAAGTTGTGGTTAAGAAAAGCAAGTCTGCAGCACTTGATTCTTGTCCTCAGCGTAAAGGAGTATGTGTGCGTGTGTACACCACTACACCTAAGAAGCCGAACTCGGCGATGCGTAAAGTTGCCAGAGTGCGACTAACAAACGGTAAGGAAGTCAACGCTTACATCGGAGGAGAAGGTCACAACCTTCAGGAACACTCATTAGTATTAGTACGTGGAGGAAGAGTTAAAGATCTTCCAGGGGTACGTTACCACATCGTTCGCGGTGCGGAAGATACTGCCGGAGTAGAAGGAAGAACTCAACGACGTTCGAAGTATGGAACTAAAAGACCTAAGAAGTAACATTCTTTAACCCTTTAAAAACATCACAAGATGAGAAGAAGAAAAGCGAAAAAGATAGCTATCCTGCCGGATCCAAAGTTCAACGATGTTCAAGTGACAAAGTTTGTGAACAACTTGATGTTCAGCGGAAAGAAAAACTTAGCGTTCAAGATTTTCTACGAAGCAATGGAGATCGTAGATGGTAAAGTAGAAGATTCAACAGGATTGGAAACGTGGAAAAAAGCATTGGAGAACATTACTCCTAGTGTTGAGGTGCGCAGCCGCCGTGTAGGTGGGGCAACTTTCCAAATTCCAACACCAGTTCGTGAAGGACGTAAGCAGTCTTTGGGAATGAAATGGTTGATCGGATATGCTCGTAAGCGTAACGAAAAAACAATGGCTCAGAAATTAGCAGCTGAGATCATCGCAGCATCTAAAGAAGAAGGTGCAGCATACAAAAAGAAAGAAGATACATTAAGAATGGCTGAGGCAAACAAAGCATTCTCACACTTTAGATTCTAATAGAAATGGCTAGAGATCTTAAATACACAAGAAACATCGGAATTGCTGCACATATTGATGCAGGAAAAACGACAACTACTGAGCGTATCCTTTATTATGGAGGTGTAAACCACAAGATTGGTGAGGTACACGACGGTGGTGCAACAATGGATTGGATGGAGCAAGAGCAAGAGCGTGGTATCACGATTACTTCTGCTGCAACAACATTGAATTGGAATTACCGTGATAAGAAATATCACGTGAACATTATCGATACTCCTGGTCACGTTGACTTCACCGTAGAGGTGAACCGTTCATTACGTGTACTTGATGGATTGGTATTCTTGTTCTCAGCGGTTGACGGTGTTGAGCCTCAGTCTGAGACAAACTGGAGATTGGCAAACAACTACAACGTACCACGTATTGGTTTCGTTAACAAGATGGACCGTCAGGGGGCTGACTTCTTGAATGTTTGTAAGCAAGTGAAAGAGATGCTTGGTTCTCACGCTTTGCCACTTCAAATTAATATCGGAGCGGAAGATGATTTCAAAGGTGTGGTTGATTTGATCAATTTCAAAGGAATCGTTTGGAATGAAGAAGATATGGGAATGACTTTCGAAGAAGTTGAAATCCCAGCTGACATTCTTGATGAAGCAACTCAATTGAGAGAAGAACTATTGGAAGCAGTAGCTGAGTTCGATGAGTCTGAATCATTGATGGAGAAATTCTTCGAAGATCCTGCGTCAATTACAGAAAGAGAAATTTTGGATTGTTTGCGTGAAGCAACTATCGCTGGAAAAGTAGTTCCAATGATGTGTGGTTCTGCATTCAAGAACAAAGGTGTTCAGGCAATGTTGGATATGGTAATGGAAATTCTTCCATCTCCATTGGATGTTGAGGCGATCGAAGGTACTAACCCTAAGACAGATGAGCCAGAATCACGTAAGCCTTCTTACGACGAGCCATTCTCAGCATTAGCATTTAAAATCGCGACTGACCCATTCGTAGGTCGTTTGTGTTTTACACGCGCATACTCTGGGAAACTAGAAGCAGGTTCTTATGTTCATAATGCCCGTTCAGGTAAAAAAGAGCGTATTTCGCGTATCTTCCAAATGCACGCTGATAAGCAAAATCAAGTTCCTGAATTAGGAGCTGGTGATATCGCAGCATTTGTTGGATTTAAAGATATCAAAACAGGAGATACGTTGTGTGCTGAGAATGCACCAATCGTATTGGAATCAATGGACTTCCCAGATCCAGTAATCGGGGTTGCTATTGAGCCTAAGACTCAAGCGGACACAGATAAATTGGGTATTGGTTTGGCTAAATTGGCTGAAGAGGATCCAACATTCCAGGTTCGTACAGACGAGGATTCAGGTCAAACAATTATCTCAGGAATGGGTGAGTTGCACTTGGATATCATTATTGATCGTTTGAAGCGTGAGTTCAAGGTAGAAGTAAACCAGGGTGCTCCTCAGGTTGCTTACCGTGAAGATATCACTGCTCCTGTTGATCACAGAGAGGTATACAAGAAACAATCTGGTGGACGTGGTAAATTCGCAGACATCGTTGTTACTATCGAGCCTCAACCAGATGAAACGAAGGCAGGATTGGAGTTTGTATCTACAATTAAAGGTGGTAACATTCCTAAAGAATTTATCCCATCTGTAGAGAAAGGATTCAAAGAGTCTATGAAGAACGGTGTAATGGCAGGTTTCGAAATTGACAGAATGAAAGTGACATTGACAGATGGATCTTTCCACGCGGTCGATTCAGATCAGTTGTCGTTCGAATTGGCTGCTAAAATGGCATTCAAGAATGCATTGCCAAAAGCGAAACCAGTTCTTCTTGAGCCAATGATGAAATTGGATGTTATCACTCCAGAGGAAAACATGGGAGACGTTGTTGCGGATTTGAACCGTCGTCGTGGAATCATGAAAGGAATGGATGATAAAGCAGGATCTAAAGTGGTTAAAGCAGATGTTCCATTGTCGGAAATGTTTGGATACGTTACGCAATTGCGTACAATCACTTCAGGACGTGCAACTTCATCTATGGAGTTCTCTCACTACGCTGAAGCGCCAAAGAATATCGCTGACGAAGTAGTTGCAAAAGTTAAAGGTGTTACCGCATAATTAATTGAAAGATGAGTCAAAAAATCAGAATCAAATTGAAATCATACGATCACAACTTGGTAGACAAGTCTGCTGAAAAGATCGTTAAAACAGTAAAATCTACAGGTGCGGTAGTAAGTGGTCCAATTCCACTTCCAACACACAAACGCATTTACACAGTATTGAAATCACCACACGTAAACAAAAAAGCGCGTGAGCAGTTTCAATTGTGCTCTTACAAACGTTTGATGGATATCTACAGTTCTTCTTCTAAGACTGTTGATGCATTGATGCGTTTGGAATTGCCAAGTGGTGTAGACGTAGAAATTAAAGTATAAGTAAATTTTTGAAGGAAGGTGACTAAGCGAAGTCGAAGTCACCTTCCTTTAATTGATTAATAACAAAAACAAGTAGAAATAATGCCAGGGATTATTGGTAAAAAAGTCGGAATGACTAGCATCTACAGTGCCGAGGGTAAAGCAATGCCATGCACAGTGATAGAAGCTGGTCCTTGTGTGGTCACTCAGATCAAAACACAAGACAGAGATGGTTACGATGCCGTTCAATTGGGTTATGGAGAGCGTAAAGAAAAAAACACTCCAAACGCGATGAAAGGTCATTTTAAGAAATCTAACACAGAACCAAAAGCAAAACTCGTTGAGTTCGGAGGTTTTGAAGATTTGAATCTCGGTGATACAGTACAAGTGGACATCTTCGAAGAAGGAGAGTTTGTAACTGTAGCAGGAACATCAAAAGGAAAAGGTTTCCAGGGGGTTGTTAAACGTCACAACTTCGGTGGGGTTGGACAAGCTACTCACGGTCAGCACAACAGATTGCGTGCACCAGGATCGATTGGAGCTGCATCTTACCCAGCACGTGTATTCAAAGGAATGCGTATGGCTGGACAGATGGGTAATGCTCGTGTGAAAGTGGAAAACCTTCAAGTATTAAAAGTACTTGCAGATAAGAATTTATTAGTTGTGAAGGGATCAATTCCAGGTCACAAAGGTTCAACAGTCGTAATTGAGAAGTAATGGAAGTAAAAGTAATTAGTGCAAAAGGAAAAGCTACTTCGAAGTCAGTTAACTTGTCGGATGACGTATTTGGAATTGAACCAAATGATCACGCAATTTACCTGGATGTAAAACAACATTTGGCTAATCGTCGTCAAGGGACACACAAAGCGAAAGAGCGAAGTGAGATCAACGGATCTACACGTAAAATCAAGAAACAAAAAGGAACTGGTGGAGCTCGTGCGGGATCTATCAAGTCTGGTACACGTGTTGGTGGAGGACGTATCTTCGGACCACGCCCACGTAACTACCACTTCAAATTGAACGTGAAATTGAAGCGTTTGGCGCGTAAGTCAGCGTTCTCATACAAGGTGAAATCAGAAGACCTTATGGTAATCGAAGATCCTAAGTTTGATGCAATCAAAACTGCAGATTTCAAAGCCTTCTTGGCAGATTTGAAGTTGGATAACAACAAAGTGTTGATGATTTTGGGTGAGAAGAATGACAACGTTTATTTGTCTTCACGTAACCTTAAGAAAGTAAAAGTCGTAACGGCTGATTCAGTAAATACATTTGATGTATTGAACGCTCAAAAAGTAGTTATGGCTAAAAGTTCAATTGAAGCGATCGAAAAGATCTTAAACTAATTGATGATGAAAGCAGGTATTATTAAAAAGCCAATTATCTCGGAAAAAGCGACAGCTTTAAGCGAAAACATGAACCGTTTTACGTTCGAAGTAGATAACAGGGCGAATAAGATTGAAATAAAAAATGCCGTCGAGAACATGTACGGAGTTCAGGTAACTGACGTACGTACCATGAATTATGGCGGTGGTAAATCCTCTACGAAATATACGAACAGAGGTATCGTTGAGCAACGCAGTAAAAAATGGAAGAAAGCCATTGTTACCGTTGCAGATGGAGAAACGATTGATTTGTTTAATAACTTTTAAGAACTAACAGAATGAGTCTTAAAAAATTCAAGCCTACAACTCCAGGGCAAAGACACAAAATCATCAGTGATTACAAAGACATCACGCAAAGAGCTCCTGAAAAGAGCCTTGTGAAAGGTCGTAGTAAGTCTGGTGGACGTAACAATGACGGTAGAATGACCATGCGCTACATCGGTGGTGGTCACAAACAAAAGTACCGTGTAATCGATTTCAAGAGAGAAAAGCATGGTGTTCCTGCTACGGTTAAAGCGATCCAATACGATCCAAACCGTACAGCACGCATTGCTTTGTTGTACTACGCTGATGGAGAAAAGCGTTACATCATCGCTCCTGAAGGATTGAAAGTTGGGGATACAGTAGTATCTGGAAAAGATGCAACTCCTAACGTTGGAAATGCCATGTACTTGGCGGATATTCCACTAGGAACTGTTATTCACAACATCGAATTAAAGCCTGGTAGAGGTGGTTCTATTGCTCGTGGAGCTGGAACTTATGCACAGTTAAACGCTCGTGATGGACGTTATGCAATCGTTAAAATGCCTTCTGGTGAAACTAGAATGATTTTGACTACTTGTTTAGCAACAATCGGGTCTGTTTCTAATTCTGAACACAGCTTGACAGTATCTGGTAAAGCAGGTCGTACTCGCTGGTTGGGACGTCGTCCACGTGTACGTGGTGTTGTTATGAACCCAGTTGATCACCCAATGGGAGGTGGTGAAGGTCGTAACTCAGGAGGACACCCAAGATCACGTAACGGTGTTCCTGCTAAGGGATACAAGACACGTGCTAAGAAAAAGTATTCAGATAAATTCATTGTTGAAAAACGAAAAAAATAAGTAGGATATGAGTCGTTCGTTAAAGAAACCACCATTCGTGCACTACAAACTTCTTAAAAGAGTTGATGAAGCGCAGGAATCAGGTAGCAAGTCTGTTATCAAAACATGGTCAAGAGCAAGTACTATCACTCCTGACTTCGTTGGATTAACATTCGCAGTGCATAATGGAAACAAGTTTATTCCTGTTTTTGTAAGTGAGAACATGGTAGGTCACAAATTGGGGGAATTCGCTCCAACTCGTAACTTCCGTGGGCACGCTGGAAACAAGAAAGATAAGAAAAGATAAAATAGCAGATTATGGGTGCTAGAAAAAGACTAAGAGCAGAAGCCAGAAAAGAGGCGAATAAATCAATCGCATTTGCGAAGTTGAATAATTCTCCAATTGCTCCACGTAAAATGAGATTGGTTGCAGATCTTATCCGCGGAGTTGAGGTAAACAAGGCTTTAAACATATTGCAACACAACGCTAAAGATGCGTCTACTAGCTTGGAGAAATTACTTCGTTCAGCGATCGCTAACTGGGAGCAAAAGAATGAAGATAAGAGTATCGAAGAAGAAACACTTTTTGTGAAATCTATTGAAGTAAGCGGAGGTGCGATGCTTAAACGTATCCAACCAGCTCCACAAGGTCGTGCTCACAGAATTAGAAAAAGATCAAATCATGTTCACATCGTCGTTGACGCTAAGAACGCTGAATAATTTTAGATAAATGGGACAAAAAACAAATCCAATTGGAAATAGATTAGGTTTCATCCACGGATGGGAGTCTAACTGGTATGGAGGTGATAACTACGGAGACAAACTCGTTGAAGACGATAAGATCCGCAGATACCTTCGAGCTCGTTTATCTAGAGCAAGTATCGCGAAAATTGTTATCGAACGTACACTTAAGTTGGTTACCGTTACTATCAACACTGCACGTCCGGGAGTAATTATCGGGAAAGGTGGTCAAGAGGTTGACAAACTGAAGGAAGAGTTGAAAAAATTGACGAAGAAAGAAATCCAAATTAACATCTTCGAGGTAAAACGTCCAGAATTGGATGCTCGATTGGTTGCAGATGGGATCGCACGTCAATTGGAAGCTCGTATTTCTTTCAGAAGAGCAATCAAAATGTCTATCGCAAGCACAATGAGAATGGGTGCAGAGGGAATCAAAGTGAAGATCTCTGGACGTTTGAATGGTGCTGAGATGGCAAGAACTGAGATGTACAAAGATGGACGTACTCCGTTACATACGTTCAGAGCTGACATTGATTACGCACTTTCAGAGGCACACACAACTTACGGTCGACTTGGTATCAAAGTTTGGATCTGTAAAGGTGAGGTATATGGAAAGCGTGATCTTTCACCAAACATCGGTCAAAAAACGGCTAAAGGTGGTCGTAACGACAGAAAAGGTGGAGGTTCTAGAAGAAGACCAAAGAAGTAAATCGAAGAATTACAAAATTGAACAGAAATGTTACAACCGAAAAGAACCAAATTTAGAAAAGCGCAGAAAGGACGAAATAGAGGTCTTGCTCACAGAGGAAGCACTGTATCTTTCGGATCATTCGGGCTAAAGACTTTGGAACCAGGATGGATCACATCTCGCCAGATCGAAGCTTCTCGTATCGCCGTTACTAGATACATGAAACGTGAAGGAAAAGTATGGATCCGTATCTTCCCAGACAAACCAGTAACAGCTAAACCAGCTGAGGTACGTATGGGTAAGGGAAAAGGAGCTCCGAGTCACTGGGTTGCTGTTGTTAGACCTGGACGTATCTTGTTTGAAGCGGAAGGTGTACCTTACGAAACTGCAAAAGAAGCAATGCGTTTGGCAGCTCAGAAATTACCGGTGAAATGTAAATTCGTTACGCGTAACGATTATGTTGTACCAGGAAAATAAGAAATCATGAAGCAACAAGAAATCACTCAAGCATCAGTTGAAGAGTTAAAGACGCAAACTGCGAATTTGACTGAGCAATTAGAGAAAATGAAATTGACACACGCAGTATCTCCAATGGAGAATCCATTGCAAATTCGTCATACTCGTCGTACAATCGCTCGATTGAAAACTGAATTAACAAAACGTGAAGCACAAGCTTAGTTGTTTGTAGCAAATTGAAATAAGCGTAAAATGGAAAAGCGTAATTTAAGAAAAGAACGTATTGGGATCGTAACTAGCGACAAGATGGACAAGTCTATCGTGGTAGCTGTAGAGCGTAGAGAGAAACACCCTAAATACGGAAAGTTCGTAAAGAAAACTACTAAGTTCGTTGCTCACGATGAGAAAAACGATTGCGGAATCGGTGATACTGTTCGTATCATGGAAACGCGTCCTTTGTCTAAATCAAAGAACTGGAGATTAGTAGAAGTTATTGAAAGAGCTAAATAAGCATTAGTAATGATACAACAGGAATCAAGACTTAAAGTAGCAGACAACTCTGGAGCGAAGGAAGTATTGTGTATCCGAGTACTCGGTGGAACAAAACGTCGCTATGCCTCAGTTGGGGACAAGATTGTCGTTACTGTTAAGAGCGCAATGCCCTCTGGAGCTGTCAAAAAAGGACAGGTTGCTACGGCAGTAATAGTAAGAACAAAAAAAGAAGTACGTCGTCCAGACGGCTCTTATATCCGCTTCGATGATAACGCGTGCGTTATCTTGAATCAAGCTGGTGAAATGAGAGGAACACGTATTTTTGGACCAGTTGCTCGAGAGCTTCGTGATGCAGACTACATGAAAGTCGTATCATTGGCTCCTGAGGTACTTTAAAATAATTGAAGTTATGCAACAGAAATTACACATTAAAGTAGGAGACACTGTTAAAGTAATTAGCGGTGAAGCAAACGGGCAAGAAGGGAACATCCTTTCAATCGACCGTAAGAAAATGCGCGCAACGGTAGAAGGTGTAAACTTGGTTAAGAAACACCAAAAGCCAAGCGCAGCTAATCCTGAAGGAGGAATCGTTGAAACAGAAGCAGGAATTCACGTGTCTAACCTTATGGTTGTTCACAATGGTCAAGCTTCTCGTGTCGGAAGAAAGCCTAACAAGGATGGGAAAATAGTACGTTATTCTAAAAAATCCGGAGAGGAGATCAAATAATGGAATATACACCAAGACTTCGAGAAAAGTATAAGGGGGAAATCATTCCAGCCCTTACTAAGCAGTTCGGTTACAAGACAGTAATGAAAGTGCCGAAATTGACTAAGATTGTAATTAGCCAGGGTATCGGTGATGCCGTAGCAGACAAGAAATTGATTGATCACGCAGTGGAAGACATTTCACGTATCGCTGGTCAAAAAGCAGTTGCTACGATATCTAAAAAGGATATCTCGAACTTTAAATTGAGAAAAGGAATGCCAGTAGGAACGAAGGTGACACTTCGTGGAGATCGTATGTACGATTTCTTAGATCGTCTACTTGCAGTAGCTTTGCCACGTACACGTGACTTCCGTGGGATTAACCCAAAAGGATTTGACGGACGCGGAAACTTCAACTTCGGTGTAAAAGAACACATCATCTTCCCAGAAATCGATATCGATAAAGTAAATCGTATCATGGGGATGGATATCACGTTCGTAACATCGGCGGAAAGTGATGAAGAAGGTAAAGCATTGTTAGATGCATTTGGTTTCCCATTTATTAAAAAATAAGAAGAGATGGCAAAAGAATCAATGAAAGCGCGTGAGCGCAAAAGAGCTAGACTAGCAGCTCGTTACGCTGAGAAGCGTGCTGAGTTAACAGCAATCTTGAAATCAGCAGATGACTCTGAGGAAATGCAAGAGAAAAAGTGGGATGCAATGATCGCATTGCAAAAATTGCCTGCTAACTCTGCAAAAGTTCGTGGTCACAACCGTTGTGGTTTGACTGGACGTCCTCGTGGTTACATGCGTCAGTTTGGAATCTCTCGTGTGACATTCCGTGAAATGGCACTTGATGGAAAGATCCCAGGTGTTAAGAAGGCTAGCTGGTAGGCATTAGTCGATAAAAAATGAGTTCAAAAGATGGAGACCGAAAGGGTCTTACATCTTTTGTCTTTTATTTATATCTTTGCACTCCAAAAATAGTATAAACTGGTCTCAGGTTCATCCCGATAACCGTCGGGATGAAAACCGTTACCGCAAATAAACAATAATGAATACAGATCCAATAGCAGATTATCTGACTCGAATTCGTAACGCAAGCGCTGCAAGAAAGAAAATGGTAGAAATTCCAGGTTCTAACATCAAGCGTGAGATGACAAAAATCTTGTTCGATCAAGGTTACATCAGAGACTTCAAATTCGAAGATGATAACAAACAAGGAATCATTAGAATCGCTTTGAAATACAATCCTTCAACGAAGGTTCCTGCAATTACAAAGTTGCAACGTATTTCAACTCCAGGACTTCGTTCGTACGCCAGTGCATCAGAAATGCCACGTGTATTGAATGGACTTGGAATTGCAATCGTGTCTACATCTAAAGGTGTGATCACGAACAAAGAAGCGAAAAGAGAAAACGTGGGTGGAGAAGTTATCTGCCACGTATATTAATTTTTTAAGTTAGAACAAATGTCAAGGATAGGTAAATCCCCAGTAACAATCCCGAGTGGAGTAGATGTGAAAGTTGACGGTAACGTAGTTACAGTAAAGGGTTCAAAAGGTGAATTGACTCAAGAAATGGATTCTTGTGTTTCAATGAACATTGAGGACGGAATAATCACTTTCACCCGCGAATCAGATGCACCTGATCACAGAGCAAAACACGGTCTTTACAGAGCGTTGGTTGCGAACATGATCGTTGGAGTTTCAGAAGGGTACAAGAAGGAATTAGAAGTGGTAGGAGTTGGATACCGTGCTGTAGCATCTGGTCAGAGACTAGAGCTTGCATTAGGTTACTCTCACCCAATCGTAATTGAATTTCCTTCAGAACTTAAGGTATCAGCTGTTTCCGAAAAAGGAAAGGCCCCAATCGTAACGTTGGAATCATACGACAAACAATTGGTAGGACAGGCTGCAGCCAAAATTCGTTCCCTAAGAAAACCAGAGCCTTACAAAGGTAAAGGTGTTAAGTATGTTGGTGAAGAGCTTAGAAGAAAAGCAGGTAAATCAGCAGCGAAGTAGGTCGCAGAGTTTAGTAATTAGAAAGATATCTTAAGAGTTATGGCATTAAGCAAAACGAAAAGAAGAGCGAAAATCAAACGTAGAATCAGAAAGAATATTTTTGGTTCTGCTGAACAACCTCGTTTGTCTGTTTTTAGAAGCAACAAACAAATTTACGCTCAAATCATCGATGACACGACTGGTAAAACACTAGTATCAGCATCATCATATAAGAACAAAGAAGCAGAGAAAGGATCTAAAACAGATCAAGCTGCAGTTGTTGGGAAAGAGGTTGCAGAAAAAGCAATTAAAGCCGGGATTACAACAGTTGTATTCGATAGAAACGGATACTTGTATCACGGTAGAGTTAAAACATTGGCTGACTCAGCAAGAGAAGGCGGATTAAAATTTTAAGAATGGCAGCACAAACAGTAAACAGAGTAAAGTCTGCAGACATCGAGTTGAAAGATCGTCTCGTGTCAGTTAACCGTGTAACGAAAGTTACAAAAGGTGGTCGTACGTTCAGTTTCTCCGCAATTGTTGTAGTTGGTGACGAGAATGGTATTGTTGGACACGGATTAGGAAAAGCAAAAGAGGTTACTGAAGCAATTGCAAAAGGAATCGATGATGCTAAGAAAAACCTAATCAGAGTTCCAATCCTTCACGGAACAGTTCCTCACTTCCAAAAAGGGAAGTACAGTGGAGCGCGCGTTTTGTTGAGACCAGCAGCAGAAGGTACAGGAGTTATCGCAGGTGGTGCGATGCGTGCTGTATTGGAGAGTGCAGGTATTCACAACATACTAGCAAAATCACAAGGGTCTTCAAACCCTCACAACGTAGTGAAGGCTACAATTGATGCACTTTCTCAAATGAGAGATGCTGTACAAGTAGCTAAGCAACGTGGAGTTGACTTAGAAAAAGTGTTTAACGGTTAATAGAAGAAAACATGGCGACAATTAAAGTAAAGCAAGTTAGAAGCGCTATTAATCGCACAGCACGCCAAAAGGCAACGATTAAAGCGTTAGGATTGAAAAAGTTGAATCAAGTTGTAGAACATGAAGCAACACCTCAAATCCTTGGTATGGTAAAGAAAGTTCAACACTTAGTTGAAGTAGTTGAGTAATCTATAAAAAACGCATTAAAATGAATTTACATAATTTAACTCCAGCAAAAGGTTCTACAAAGAACAGAAAACGTATTGCTCGTGGTCAGGGATCTGGTCGTGGTGGAACGTCAACGCGTGGACATAAAGGAGCAAAATCTAGATCAGGATACTCAAGAAAGATTGGATTCGAAGGTGGACAAATGCCACTTCAACGTCGAGTTCCTAAATTCGGATTTACGAACAGAAACAGAGTTGCATACAAAGCAATTAACCTTGATATCATTCAGGATTTGATCGATCGTAAAAGTGTTGCGGAAATCAATTTTGAAGTACTTCAAGCTAATGGTTTAGTTTCTCGTAATGAGTTAGTAAAGATCTTAGGTCGAGGTGAATTGAAAACAAAGATTGATGTTACAGCTCACAAGTTTTCAGCGACTGCGAAAGCAGCAATTGAAGCTCAAGGTGGGAATTGTTCAGAAATCTAATTAAATTTGCCAACATTTTTTGCTGATGAAGAAGTTTATAGAAAATATCAAGAATATCTGGAAGGTAGAAGAATTAAGAAAGCGCATCATCTTGACGCTAGCCTTAATTCTTGTCTATCGTATTGGATCGTTCATTATTTTGCCAGGGGTTAACTATACTGCCCTTCAACAAGCGCAAGAAGCGGGTGATGCTAATATGTTGGAAACTCTACTTTCGCTGTTTTCAGGAGGTGGGTTTACCAATGCATCAATAATGGCACTTGGTATTATGCCGTACATTAGTGCGTCTATCATCATGCAACTCCTTGGAATGGCAGTACCTGCTGTGCAGAAAATGCAACAGGAAGGTGAATCGGGTAGAAAGAGAATTAACATGTTCACGCGTGTATTGACAATCGTGATCTGTGCCTTACAAGCACCTTCTTACCTTAACTTATACGTTGAGTCGAAAGGAGCTTTGCCAGTAGACGCTGGTACTTTCTGGTGGGTACAGTCGATTACAGTACTTGTAGCGGGAGCAATGTTCGCAGTTTGGTTAGGTGAGCGTATCACAGACAAAGGAATCGGAAACGGTATTTCATTATTGATTACTGTGGGGATTCTTGCGCGTCTTCCTGAAGCGTTTATGGCTGAGTTCTCATTCTCTTATGCTCAAGGTAACCTATTGAAAATTGTATTGGAAATCTTCGCCTTTATGGTTGTGGTTCTCGGTACAGTGCTTATTGTTCAGGGGGTACGTAAAGTTCCTCTCAACACGGCTAAACGTGTAGTTGGAAACCGTGCAGCTGAAGAGCAAGGAGCACGTAACTACCTTCCAATTAAAGTGAATGCATCGGGTGTAATGCCAATCATCTTTGCGCAGGCAATTATGACGGTTCCGATCATGATCTTCCAGGGTGACGGTACAGGATTCATGGGGCAAGTATTTGGAGATATTTATGGATTTGGATACAACCTTGTGTTGGCCATTCTAATTATTGTCTTCACGTACTTCTATACTGCGATCATGATCAACCCACGTAAGATTGCAGATGACCTTAAAAAGAGTGGAGGTTTCATTCCAGGAATTCGTCCTGGTGAAGAAACCGCAAGCTACATCGATTCATTGGTGTCGCGTATCACTTTCCCGGGTTCTGTATTTCTTGCGTTCATTGCAATCATTCCGGCAATTGCCAAGTTGGCAGGGGTAAACGATGCATTCGCAATGTTCTTTGGAGGTACTTCACTTTTGATTATGGTAGGGGTTGTATTGGATACACTTCAACAAATCGAATCTTATCTATTGAACCGTCAAATGGACAGTTTAATGGAAGGAACAAGAATTCAAGGTAGAAGAACACAAGGGGAAACTTCAGGAATGTAATATGGCAAAACAAGCATCAATCGAACAAGACGGAGTCATCATCGAAGCATTATCAAATGCGATGTTCCGTGTAGAATTAGAAAATGGGCACGTGATTACGGCGCACATCTCAGGAAAAATGAGAATGTACTACATCAAAATTCTTCCAGGAGACCGTGTAAAAGTAGAAATGTCGCCTTACGATTTGACGAAAGGTAGAATTACATTTAGATATAAGTAATTAAAAAAAGAAAAAGCGAAGCTTTTGATATCGTGAGTAAAATCACATCGTGAGGGTGGAGGTGTTTTGTCACTGGAGATCCGAATGAAATTTGAAAGCAGATTATTAATAACAAGAAAGGATGAAAGTAAGAGCATCAGTAAAGAAACGTTCTGCAGATTGCAAGATCGTTAAGCGTAAAGGAAAAGTTTACGTGATTAACAAGAAGAATCCTAAATTCAAACAAAGACAAGGGTAAGTTATGGCACGTATAGCAGGTATTGATCTACCAAAAAACAAAAGAGGTGTTATTGGATTGACGTATGTATACGGAATCGGAAGAAGCACAGCCCGTAAAGTTCTTGCATCTGCAGGAATCGACGAAAGCATCAAAGTTCAAGATTGGAACGATGAGCAATTAGGAGCAATTCGTAATGCAATCAACGAGATCAAAGTAGAAGGAGCTTTGCGTTCAGAAGTTCAAACAAACATTAAGCGTTTGATGGACATCGGATGTCAACGTGGAATTCGTCACAGAGCTGGTCTTCCTCTTAGAGGACAGCGCACGAAGAACAACTCTCGTACAAGAAAAGGTAGAAGAAAAACAGTTGCGAATAAGAAGAAGTAGCCCTGCTACTTCTGATTTGGACCAAGCGGAAAGCTTGGGAAGGGTTGGGAGTTTGTGGCTGATTAAGTGGATAGGTGGTCCGCATTTGGTTAAAACGATAAGTTATACCAAAGCAATAATCACCCCCTCAATCAGAAACAGCAGAGCAGGAGTAACCCTCCTATTCTAATGAAAGCAACAAACATTTAAAAGCTAAATAAAATGGCAAAGTCAAATCAAAAGAAGAAGAAAAACGTTAAAGTTGACGCGGTTGGGCAAGCGCACATCCAAGCGACTTTTAACAATGTTATCGTTTCTTTGACAAATAATTCAGGTCAAGTTATCTCTTGGTCTTCATCTGGAAAAATGGGATTCAAAGGTTCTAAGAAGAACACACCTTACGCAGGACAAGTTGCTGCTGAGGATGCTGCGAAAGAAGCTCACGATTTCGGACTAAGAAAAGTAAAAGTATACGTTAAAGGACCAGGATCAGGTCGTGAATCTGCGATCCGTTCATTGCACAATTCAGGAATAGAAGTAACTGAGATCATCGACGTTACTCCACTTCCTCACAATGGATGTCGTCCTCCTAAGCGTAGAAGAGTATAATATTCTTGAGACATTAGACTAAATGTTACTAAGACAAAAGAACCGAATCAGTTTCGGTCTTTTGTCTTTAAGCGAAGCACTCTCAAGTCTAACATCAAAACAAAGCAAATAATAACCTAGGGTGCCGATAGCTATCGGTACAAGATCATCGGAGGATTTAGCCTTAATTCATGGTCTCCCTTAAATAAAGCAAAATGGCAAGATATACAGGCCCAAAATCAAAAATCGCTCGTCGTTTCAAAGATCCAATCTTCGGACCTGACAAAGCGTTGGACAGAAGACAATACGGTCCAGGACAACACGGTCCAAACAAGCGTAGAGGTAAGCAATCAGAATACGCTATCCAGCTAGCTGAAAAGCAAAAAGCAAAGTACACTTACGGAATTCTTGAGAAGCAATTCTCGAACTTGTTCGAAAAAGCATCTCGTATGAAAGGAATTACTGGTGAGAACCTACTTCAATTGTGTGAAGCACGTTTGGATAACACAGTATACCGTCTTGGAATTGCTCCTACGCGTAGAGCTGCTCGTCAGTTGGTTTCGCATAAACACATCACAGTAAACGGAAGCGTTGTTAACATTCCTTCTTACTCATTGAAAGCAGGTGAAACTGTTGGTGTTCGTGAGAAATCTAAATCATTGGAGACGATTAGCGATTCATTGGCTACTAACACAAAAACATTTGATTGGTTGGAATGGAATCCAGGTCAATTGGAAGGTAAAGTAGTTGGTACACCTACACGTGAAATGATCCCTGAGAACATCAAGGAGCAGTTGATCGTCGAATTGTACTCTAAGTAATCTGATGGTTAGCATCATTGATGCTACTTAATGATAATCAGGTAAATTTATAAACAACATACATTGGTATTCAGCCAAAGGGTCCGTTCGTACTTCTTCAAACTTACAGACCGCGCAACTGAGTAACAATTAAAACGAAGAAAAACATGGCAATATTAGACTTCCAGAAACCGGACAAAGTGATCATGATCCAGTCCGATGAGCACAAAGGACAATTTGAATTCCGCCCATTGGAGCCAGGTTATGGTATCACAGTTGGTAACTCATTACGTCGTATTCTTCTTTCCTCTTTGGAAGGATTTGCGATCTCATCAGTTCGCATTGAAGGAGTAGACCACGAGTTCTCAACAGTCAAAGGAATCGTTGAAGACGTTACTGAAATCGTTTTGAACTTGAAACAAGTACGTTTCAAACAACAAATCGAAGGAACGGACACTGAAACGGTTATCGTTTCTGTTTCTGGTCAGGAAACATTGACAGCAGGAGACATCGGTAAATTTACATCTGCATTCCAGGTATTGAACCCTGACATGGTGCTTTGTAACATGGAGCCTTCTGTGAAATTGGAAATGGAATTAACGATCATCAAAGGTCGCGGATACATTCCAGCTGAAGAGAACAAAGATAGCAATGCGCCTTTCGGTACAATTGCAATCGATTCGATCTTCACGCCAATCAAAAATGTTAAGTACGAAGTTGAGAACTTCCGTGTTGAGCAAAAAACTGACTACGAAAAGTTGATTTTTGACATCACGACTGACGGTTCGATTCATCCGAAAGAAGCATTGAAAGAAGCTGCTAAAATCTTGATTCACCACTTCATGTTGTTCTCTGATGAGCGCATCACATTGGATAGCGAAGTGAAAGCAGAAACAGAAGAATTCGATGAAACTTCATTGCACATGCGTCAACTTTTGAAAACGAAGTTGGTAGACATGGATCTTTCTGTTCGTGCATTGAACTGTTTGAAAGCAGCAGACGTGGAAACATTAGGAGACCTCGTTTCTTACAACAAGAACGATCTTTTGAAGTTCCGTAACTTCGGTAAGAAATCGCTTACTGAATTGGAAGACTTAGTAGATAACAAAGGTCTTTCTTTCGGAATGAATGTTTCTAAATACAAATTAGACAAAGATTAGTATCGCAATTAAAAAGTAAAAATGGCGTAATAGGTGGCTGAACTGTAGCGATACACTAATGCAAGATTCAGTTAACCGATACTTACGAAATTAGAATTATGAGACACGGAAAAAAATTCAATCATTTAAGTAGAAAGACTGCTCACAGAAAAGCAATGCTTTCGAACATGGCTTGTTCATTGATCGAACACAAGCGTATTAACACAACAGTTGCTAAGGCAAAAGCGCTTCGCGTTTATGTTGAGCCAATTTTGACACGTTCAAAAGACGATTCAACACACTCTCGTCGTCAGGTATTCAAATACTTGCAAAACAAAGAGATGGTAACTGAGTTGTTCAGAGAAGTAGCTCCAAAAATTGCTGACCGTCCAGGAGGATACACACGTATCATCCGTACAGGTTACCGTTTGGGAGATAACGCTGAAATGTGTATGATCGAGTTAGTTGACTTCAACGAGCTTTACACAAATGAAAAAGCGAAGAAAACTACACGTCGTTCACGTCGTGGTGGAGGTGGTGCTAACAACACTGCTGCCGAAGGAGAAAACACTGAAATGGCAACTGAATCTCCAGTAGTGGAAGACGCAGTTGTAGTGGAGGAAACTACTTCTGAAGAGCCAGCAAAAGCGGACGCGAAGCCTGATAACCTTACAAAAATTGAGGGAATCGGACCTAAAATCGCTGAGACGCTTGTAGCTGCAGGTGTTGCTTCTTACGCTGATTTGGCAGCGAAGACTCCAGAAGAGATCGCTGAGATCATCAAGGATGTTCGTGGAAAGCACGTTCCTGACACTTGGCCAAAGCAAGCTCAAATGGCTGCTGACGGTAAGTGGGATGAATTGAAAGCATGGCAAGATGAGCTAGACGGTGGGAAACCAGCTGAAGGTTAGTCAATAGCTAAACTGAT
>Ga0123365_1182274_pt1 | contig 19663 bp, 33 predicted proteins | sample GoM_2015_C6C_201_FD_105262 | JGI IMG/M metagenome (GOLD analysis project Ga0123365, IMG submission 105262) | Marine microbial and viral communities from Louisiana Shelf, Gulf of Mexico - GoM_2015_C6C_201_2m (Metagenome Metatranscriptome) | ecosystem: Environmental > Aquatic > Marine > Hypoxic... | reverse complement strand
TGCTGTTTGCCCTTGATTATGGGCTATTTGCAATGTGTTTTGTTGTTGATAACTTTTTTCCAACAATATTTGTCTGTTAACTAATTTAGTTATACCTTTGCACACGCAAAAAAGCAGGTTTTGTTGATTCAAAAATGCTCAGCCCCTTGAAATAAAGGGAAAAGAAGAAATTGATTTATTGATAATAAATAAGTGTAACAGATGCCAACTATTAACCAGTTAGTTCGCAAAGGGAGAAAGAAAGTCGTTATGACGAGTAATTCTAGAGCTTTGGATTCATGTCCTCAAAAACGTGGAGTATGTACTCGTGTATATACAACGACTCCAAAGAAACCTAACTCTGCTTTGCGTAAGGTTGCTAAGGTGCGCTTGACCAACGGTATTGAGGTAATTGCCTACATTCCGGGAGAGGGACACAATCTACAAGAGCACTCTATCGTGCTAGTTCGTGGAGGTCGTGTAAAAGATCTACCGGGTGTACGTTATACGATCGTACGTGGTGCATTGGATACAGCAGGAGTTGCTGACAGACTTCAGAGTCGTTCCAAGTATGGTGCTAAACGTCCTAAGAAATAATATCTAAGGCAAGAGTAACAAATTAACGAATTATGTTTCACAGCGAAACCGCTAATCTTAAAAAGTAATGAGAAAAAGAAAGCCGAAAAAACGAATAATTACCCCGGATCCAATTTATGGAGATCCAATGGTAACTCAGTTTGTTAATAATATGATGCTTGATGGAAAGAAATCCACAGCATTTAAAGTTTTTTACGATGCTATGGCTATCGTAAAAGAAAGATCAGAGCAGCCTGAACATGAGGTTTGGAAGAAAGGTCTTAATAATGTTATTCCTCAGGTTGAAGTGCGTTCAAGAAGAATTGGAGGTGCAACTTTCCAGATTCCTACTGAAATCCGTTCAAATCGTAAGATTTCAATTGGTATGAAGTGGATGATTCGTTTCGCACGTCAGCGCAGTGGTAAAGGTATGGCTGAGCGATTAGCTGCTGAAATCATAGCTGCAAGCAAAAATGAGGGAGCTGCTGTTAAGCGTAAAGAAGATACGCACAAGATGGCAGAATCTAACAGAGCATTTGCTCACTTCAAAGTTTAATTATTTACCTAATTAATAAAAACCTTTAAGGTTAAATTATGGCTAAGGATCTTAATTTCACCCGAAACATTGGTATCGCTGCCCACATTGACGCAGGTAAGACGACTACTACAGAGCGTATCCTGTACTACACAGGTATATCTCACAAAATTGGTGAGGTACACGACGGTGCAGCAACAATGGATTGGATGGAGCAAGAGCAGGAGCGTGGTATTACTATTACTTCTGCCGCTACCAAAACTTCTTGGAAATGGAAGGATGAGGAATACTCAATTAACATTATTGATACTCCTGGACACGTTGACTTTACAGTAGAAGTTGAACGTTCTCTTCGTGTATTAGATGGTGTGGTTGCACTTTTCTGTGCTGTATCAGGTGTTGAGCCTCAATCTGAAACGGTATGGCGTCAAGCTGACCGCTATAAAGTACCTCGTATCGGATTCGTTAATAAAATGGACCGTTCAGGTGCTGATTTCTTCAACGTTGTTAAAGATGTTAGAGAAAAATTAGGTGCTAATGCAATTCCTATGCAGGTGCCAATTGGTGCTGAGGAGACTTTCCGTGGAGTTGTTGACTTAGTAACAAACGAAGCAATCATCTGGAACGAGGAAGATAGAGGGATGACTTATGAGGTGATTGATATTCCTGCTGATTTAGAGGATGTTGTTGCTGAAAAAAGAGAGCTTCTTTTAGAATCAGTTGCAGATTATGATGAATCTTTAATGGAGAAATTCTTCGAGGATCCAGATTCAATTTCAGCTGAGGAAATTCGTGAAGCTATTCGTAAAGCAGTGATTGATATGAGTATCACACCTATGTATTGTGGTACTGCATTCAAAAATAAAGGTGTTCAGGCAGTATTGGATGCAGTTTGTGCATTCCAGCCTTCTCCAGTTGATATCGATGCAATCGAGGGTACAAACCCTAAGACTGAAGAGCAAGAGACTAGAAGACCATCAGTAGAAGATCCATTTGCTGCTTTAGCATTTAAGATTGCTACCGATCCATTCGTAGGTCGTTTGGCTTTCTTCAGAGTTTACTCTGGTTCACTTAATGCTGGTTCTTACATTTACAACTCTCGTTCAGGTAAGAAAGAGCGTATTTCAAGATTGTTCCAGATGCACTCAAACAAGCAGAATGCTATTGATCGTGTTGAAGCTGGTGATATTGCTGCAGGTGTTGGTTTTAAAGATTTGAGAACAGGTGATACATTGTGTGATTTAGATCACCCAATCGCCCTTGAATCTATGACTTTCCCTGATCCAGTAATCGGTATTGCTATCGAGCCTAAGACACAGAAAGATGTAGATAAGTTGGGTATGGCATTAGCTAAATTAGCTGAAGAGGATCCAACGTTTAAAGTTCGCTATGACGAAGAGACTAACCAAACAGTTATCTCTGGTATGGGTGAGCTTCACTTAGAGATTATTGTTGATCGTCTAAGAAGAGAATTCAAAGTAGAATGTAATCAAGGACAACCACAGGTGAACTATAAAGAGGCGCTTACAACAATGGTTGATCACAGAGAGCGTTTGAAGAAGCAATCAGGTGGTTCAGGTTTATTTGCAGATATGCAATTCGAACTAGGGCCTGCAGATCAGGAATTCTTAGATTCTGATGATTTCAAGGATGGAAAAGTTAGACTTCAGTTCGAAAACAACATTGTAGGTGGTTCAATTCCTAAGGAATACTTCCCATCTATCTTGAAAGGTTTCGAAGCTATGATGGATAATGGAGTACTTGCAGGATACACTATGGATTCAATGAAGGTTCGCCTTTATGATGGATCTACGCACCCAGTCGATTCTAAGCCAGTTGCCTTCGAGCTTTGTGCTAAAGAAGGATTTAAAGCGGCTGCTGCGTCATGTAAACCGGTAATTCTTGAGCCAATCATGAAGATTGAAATTACTACGCCAGATGAATTTGTAGGTAGCGTAATTGGTGACCTTAACCGTCGCCGTGGTTTACCACAAGGACAGGATACTCGTACAGGTGGTGCAATTGCTATCCAAGCTGAGGTTCCTTTATCTGAGATGTTTGGATATGTAACTGACCTTCGTACAATTACTTCTGGTCGTGCAAATTCAACTATGGAATTTTCTCACTTTGCGCCTGCTCCAACGAGCATCGCTAAGGAGGTGATTGAAAAAGCGAAAGGTGGTGACGCCTAAGTTATAAAGAATGAATAGGGTTGGGACGAAAGAGCCCCGATCCTTCACTTATATGTAAATTTTTAAAAGTTTGATATCAGGGTTATGAATCAGAAAATCCGTATTAAACTTCGTTCTTACGACCATAATTTGGTTGATAAGTCAACGGAGAAGATTGTAAAAACAGTTCGTAACAGCGGTGCTGTTGTAACAGGACCGATTCCGCTGCCCACTAAGAAAGAGATTTTCACCGTCTTACGTTCTCCGCACGTAAACAAGAAATCTCGTGAGCAGTTCCAATTGCGTACACACAAGCGTTTGATTGAAATTTTCACTCCAACGCAAAAGACTGTGGATGCACTATCTAAATTGGAACTTCCTAGTGGAGTGGATATCCAGGTTAAGCTAACTTAACCTGACGGACAACGCTTAAAATTTATTTTAAACGAATCACGAATGCCCACTAAAGCTTGCGAGATGCAAAGACGGTATATGCCTATCTTTTAAAATCTCTTGTTCTTTTCAAAGTTCAATTTCAAGTTTTATTTCAGGTGTTCTCGATTCAAAAAATTAATGTCGTGAACGGTATTATTGGTAGAAAGATCGGGATGACCAGCATATACGATGATAAAGGTCGTAATGTAGCTTGTACTGTTGTAGAAGCAGGTCCATGTACGGTTACTCAGATAAAGACAGAAGATACTGACGGTTATAACTCCACTCAGTTGGGTTATGATGACGCTAAGGAAAAGCGTACGACCAAGGCAATGATGGGTCACTTTAGCAAGGCTGATGCTACACCAAAAAGAAAAGTGGTTGAATTCCGCGATTATGATTTGGTTGAGAAGCAGTTGGGTGACGTAGTATCCTTGGAAGAAGTACTACAGAATGGCGATAAAGTTAGTGCCATAGGTACAACTAAAGGTAAAGGTTTCCAAGGGGTTGTAAAACGCCATGGTTTTAGAGGTGTAAACGATGCAACTCACGGTCAGCACAATAGACAGCGTGCCCCGGGTTCCATTGGTGCAGCTTCATATCCTGCAAAAGTATTCAAAGGAATGCGTATGGCAGGCCGTACTGGAGGTAACCGAGTAAAAGTTAAGAACCTTGAGGTGCTTAAGGTGTTCCCAGAGCAAAACATTGTATTGCTTAAAGGAGCTATCCCAGGTCACAAAGGGTCTTATGTGATTATTGAGAAATAAATCGTAGGGGATTCTTATTCCTAAACTATTTAAAGAGACAGCGATGAAACTTGATGTTTTAAATATGCAGGGAGAAAAGACCGGGAAGTCGGTTACTCTTCCAAAAAATATCTTTGGTGTTGAGCCGAATGAGCATGCTGTATATCTTGCAGTAAAGCAATATTTGGCAAATCAGCGTCAAGGTACGCACAAAGCGAAGGAGCGTGGCGAGATCACAGGTTCTACGCGTAAAATTAAGCGTCAGAAGGGTACGGGTACAGCTCGTGCAGGTAGCATCAAATCTGGTGTTTTCAGAGGTGGAGGCCGTATGTTCGGACCAAGACCACGTAACTATGGTTTTGACCTAAATAAAAAGGTTAAAAGACTTGCTAGACTTTCAGCTCTTTCAGCAAAGGCTAAAAGTAAGAATATCGTAGTTCTTGAAGACGCAGCTTTCGAAGCACCAAAAACTTCTGCGTACAATGGTATGCTAAAGGCACTTGGATTGAGCGGAAAGAAAACGCTTCATGTTGTTCCAGAGCACGATGTAAACCTACTTCGTTCTAGCAGCAACATTCAGAAGGCATCTGTGATGCGTTCAGCAGATTTGAATACGTATGCAATTATGAATTCAAATACACTGATTATTTCAGAAGCTTCTGTAAAGAAGATGAAAAAAGATTTTGCATAAGCTGAGCAGGTAACTGTAAAGCTATAATTCGAAAAAAATGGCAAAGGATATCTTAATCAAACCGTGGATTACAGAAAAGACCGAGCGAATTTCTGATCGTTTAAATCAGTACACTTTCATTGTAAACAAGAAGGTGAACAAAATCGAGATCAAGAAAGCCGTTGAAGAAAAGTATGGCGTGAATGTCGAATCGGTTAATACGGTAATTATGCCTGCAAGGGCAAAGAGCCGTAACACGAGAAGCGGTATCCTGAAGGGTCGCAAGCCAAGTTTTAAAAAGGCTGTTGTAACCCTAGGAGCAGGAGAAGAAATTGACTTTTATGGTGATGTTTAATGAATTGTGTGGGTCTAGTCAATGCCCGCGATAATTCATAACAATTAATAACTGAAAAATTATGCCAGTTAAGAAGTTTAAACCCGTTTCGCCAGGTCTTAGACACAAGATCGGAAACGCGTTTACAGAGATTACGGCTAGTAAGCCAGAGAAAAGTTTGTTAGCTCCACTTCACAAGAGTGGTGGTCGTAACAACTCCGGTCGCATGACTATGCGTCAGCGTGGTGGTGGTCACAAGCGTAGGTACAGAATCATTGATTTCAAGAGAAATAAAGAAGGTATGAACGCTTCTGTACTTTCTATTGAATATGATCCAAATAGAACTGCCTACATCGCTTTGTTGAAGTACGAAGATGGTGAAAAGCGCTACATGCTTGCACCTGACGGCCTAACAGTAGGTGATACAGTTTGTTCAGGAAAAGGAGCTGCTCCAAATGTGGGTAATGCACTATACCTTTCTGAAATTCCTTTGGGTTCTTCTATTCACGCAATAGAGATGCGCCCAGGAGCTGGAGCTGCACTTGCTCGTTCTGCAGGTACTTACGCAACATTGATGTCTCGCGAAGGGAAATATGCAATAATTAAATTGCCTTCTTCAGAGGTACGTAAAATCTTGTTGACTTGTAAAGCGACTATTGGAACTACTTCAAATCCTGATCATGGATTAACAGTAGTTGGTAAAGCTGGTCGTTCAAGATGGAAAGGACGCCGTCCACACGTTCGTGGTGTTGCCATGAACCCGGTTGATCACCCAATGGGTGGTGGTGAAGGTCGTGCTTCAGGTGGACACCCTCGTTCAAGAACGGGAATCATGGCTAAAGGACAGAAAACGAGAAACACTCGTAAAGCGTCTTCTAAGCTTATTGTTTCTCGTCGTAAGAATAAGAAGAGGTAATTGTTAAATAAGTATTGACTTAAAAAATAAGTTGCTTTATGGCAAGATCGATAAAAAAAGGACCTTACGTATTTCACAAGTTGCTAAAGAAATTATACGCAGCTAAGGAAAACAGTAAAAAGACAACAATCAAAACTTGGTCTAGATCATCAGTGATCATTCCAGACATGGTTGGAGAAACTATTGCTGTACATAACGGAAAGATTTTCGTTCCGGTATATGTGACGGAGAATATGGTAGGACACAAGTTGGGTGAATTTTCTCCAACGCGTTCTTTCAAAGGTCACGGCGGTAAAAAATAAGAAAGGCCTCTTGAATGCCGAATATTAAGATTCGGATAGAAGTGGATTTTTGAATATTCAAATGTATTGAATACAATGGAAGCAGTAGCTAAACTTAGAAACTGTCCGATGTCAGCACGTAAGATGCGATTGGTGGTTGACCTCGTAAGAGGAAAGGGAGTAGAGGAAGCTTTAGATATTCTTCGCTTTACTAAAAAGGAAGCAGCAGTGTGGTTGGAAAAACTTGTCCTTTCAGCTGTAGCTAACTGGGAAAACAAATTGGATGGTGCTGAAAGCGCTGATGACTATGGTCTTGTTATTAAGACTGCATTCTCAGATCAAGGTACTATGCTTAAGCGTTTCCGTCCCGCTCCTCACGGTCGTGCGCACCGTATTCGCAAGCACACTAATCACGTAACTATCGTGGTTGAGAATAGTGTGCCATTAGCGTCTGAGCAGGCAGAAACTGTAGAATAAAATTATTAACAGTGGAATAAAGTGAGACATACTCTTGTAGGTCTCTATTTCAAACATTTAAATTGGAACAATGGGTCAAAAGACGAATCCAATTGGTAATCGTTTGGGTATTATCCGAGGGTGGGAATCCAACTGGTTTGGAGGTAAAAACTTCGGAGATAAGGTAGTTGAAGATGAGAAAATCAGAAAATACCTTAAAGCTCGTATCCGTAAGGGTGGTATCGCTCGTATCGTGATTGAGCGCACACTTAAGCGTGTTACCGTTACTATCCAGACTTCACGTCCGGGTATTATCATCGGAAAAGGCGGTCAAGAAGTAGACCGTATTCGCGAAGAGCTGAGAAAGCTTTCAGGTATGGATGTTCAGATTAATATCTTGGAAATCCGTAAGCCAGAAATGGATGCTACTATTGTAGGTGAAAGTATTGCACAGCAAATCGAAGGAAGAATCAACTATCGTAGAGCTATTAAAATGGCTATCCAATCAAGTATGCGTGCTGGTGCTGAAGGTATCAAAGTACGTATTGGTGGTCGTTTGAATGGTGCTGAGATGGCTAGATCTGAAGAGTATAAACAGGGTAGAACGCCACTTCATACTTTTAGAGCAGACATTGATTATGCTTTAGTTGAAGCACAAACAGTATACGGTAAGATCGGTATCAAAGTATGGATCTGTAAAGGAGAAGTACTTGGTAAGCGTGACTTATCTCCAAATGCTGGCTTCGATTTGAAGAAAGACAAAGGAGGTCGCGGAAGAGGTCAAGGCAGAAGAGATGGCCGTCGCGGTGGTGGAAATAGAAGACCAGGGAGACAAAATAAAAACTCCTAAGACTTTAGTTTTTACTGTCAATAATTTAGGTAAAGGGAAGTTGTATTATTTCGAAAAAATGACGTACCTTTGCCACGCTTTTTAGGCTCGGGCTCTTGTAGTCAGGCTTAAGAGTGTTGTAAATTATAATTAACTGGTAGGTATAGCCTGCCGACAAATTGTTTTAATAATGTTACAGCCGAAAAGAACGAAATATCGTAAGCAACATAAAGGAAGAAACACTGGTCTTGCTCACAAAGGGCACAAAGTTTCTTTCGGTAGCTTTGGTTTGAAAGCTACAACACAAGGGCGTATTACTAGCCGTCAGCTAGAATCAGCTCGTATTGCGATGACTCGTTACATGAAGAGGGAAGGAAAGGTTTGGATCCGTATTTTTCCGGACAAACCAATTACTTCAAAGCCAGCTGAGGTTCGTATGGGTAAAGGTAAAGGTGCATTGGATCACTGGGTAGCTTTGGTTAAACCTGGACGCGTTATGTTCGAACTAGATGGTGTGCCTAGAGAAGTTGCAATGGAAGCATTGCGTTTGGCCGCGCAAAAGTTGCCTGTTATGACCAGGATTTCTGAGCGACCTGACTTCGTGGATTAATTAATTTTTTAACAAGAAACGTCGAAAGGTAATGGCAAGCAATAAATCTTTAGAGTACAAGGATTTTTCAGTTGAAGACCTGAAGAATGAACTGACAAACAAGCAGAACGAGTACAAGCAACTTCGTTTCGACCATGCAGTTACAGGTCTAGAAAATCCGCTTTCACTTAGAGAATTGAGAAGAGACATCGCCAGAATCAATACAGAAATCCGCAATCGTGAGCTTGCAGAGATGTCTGAGGAAGAAGTGGCAGGTCGTTCAAAAATTCGCTTTAGAAGAAAGCAAGGTAAATAAATAGTTTATCAGATCCGGTTCACCGGTTCTAAAACCATTGATAATGGAAGAACAAAGAAATTTGCGTAAAACTCGTATAGGTACTGTGGTGAGCAATGCTATGGAGAAGTCGATCAGCGTACAGGTTGAGCGTCGCCTTCGTCACCCGATCTATGGTAAGTTTGTGAAGAAGACCAAAAAATTCATGGCACACGATGCTAACAACGATTGTAATGTTGGCGATAAGGTTCGTATCATGGAAATCCGTCCAATGTCTAAGAATAAGCGTTGGAGATTGGTTGAAATCTTAGAAAGAGCTAAATAATCATTTGATGTTACTACATCGTTAGTGACTGAATAATTGAAATGTTATGATCCAACAGGAATCAAGATTAAAGGTAGCAGACAACTCAGGAGCCAAAGAGGTTCTTTGTATCAAAGTATTGGGTGGTAGTAAGCGTCGTTACGCTTCTATTGGTGACCAAATCGTTGTTACAGTAAAAGAAGCTTCACCTGGCGGTAACGTAAAGAAAGGTACAGTTACCAAAGCAGTTGTTGTGCGAACAAAGAAAGAAATTCGTCGTAAGGATGGTACTTACATCCGGTTCGATGATAACGCAGTGGTGCTATTGAATGCAAGTGAGGAGCCAAGAGGGTCTCGTATCTTTGGACCAGTAGCGCGTGAGTTACGTGATCGCGATTATATGAGAATCGTATCCCTAGCTCCTGAAGTATTATAAATTATAAACTTAATCTCATTGATTAGGTTGTAAAGACTTGAGCTATGTCGAAAAAAGATAGATTCGCACCAAAATTGCACATTAAAAAAGGTGACAAAGTCATCGTTGTTGCGGGTGCAAGCAAAGACAGAAGCACTGTTCGCGAAGTGCTGGAGGTATTTCCTTCCGAAAATCGCGCAATTGTAGCAGATGTGAATATGGTTAAGAAGCATTTGAAAGCAACTCAGGATAACCCAGGTGGAATCACTGAGACGCCAGCTCCAATCCATGTTTCAAATCTGATGCTTGTTGATCCTTCATCAGGAGAACCAACTCGTATTGGTCGAAGAGAGGAAGATGGCAAGCTTGTACGTTATTCAAAAAAATCTGGAGAAATCGTTAAGTAATGAGTTATCAACCAAGACTTAGAGTAAAATATCAAGAGGAAGTGAAGCAGGCTTTGATGGATAAGTTCCAGTACAAGTCAGTAATGCAAATTCCTCGTATTGAGAAGATTTGTTTAAACCAAGGTGTTGGACAAGCTACTCAAGACAAGAAACTAGTGGAGAACGCTCTGAATGAGATGACTATGATCACTGGTCAAAAAGCAGTTCCTACCAAAGCTAAAAAATCTGTTTCGAACTTTAAACTTCGTGACGGAATGGTTATTGGTTCACGTGTTACTCTTAGAGGAGTGCGTATGTGGGAATTCCTTGACCGTTTGATCTCAGTTGCTCTACCAAGGGTACGTGACTTCAGAGGTATCAACGACAAAAGTTTCGACGGTAGAGGTAATTACTCTATGGGTATTACCGAACAAATTATTTTCCCTGAAATCAACATCGATAAGGTGAACAAGATTACAGGTATGGATATTACTGTTGTGACTTCTGCTAATACAGATGCTGAGGCACTTGAATTGTTGAAGTTGATCGGACTTCCATTCAAGAATCAACGATAAATTAAATTATTAAAAAAGCTAACAATGGCTAGAAAATCAGTAATTGCACGTGAAGCGAAGCGTGCTAGAATGGTTGCCAAGTATGCTGAAAAGCGTAAAGCACTTAAGGAAGCTGGTGATTATGAAGCACTAGACAAACTTCCTAGAAACGCATCTCCTGTACGTATGCACAATCGTTGCAAACTTACAGGTCGTCCAAAAGGATACATGCGTCGATTTGGAATCTGTAGAAATCAATTCAGAGAAATGGCTCTATCAGGTAAAATTCCAGGTGTTACCAAGGCAAGCTGGTAATTAAAAAAGATAAGTTGGGTGTTTAGGGTTATCGATTACGGTACCTGTTTCACACATAATGTCTGAACTCTAAACTAAAAAAAATGATTGTAACAGATCCTATAGCAGATTTTCTGACAAGAATCAGAAATGCTCAGATGGCAAACCATAAGATGGTTGTCATACCTTCCTCTAAATTAAAGAGAGCGATCACTGAAATCCTTTATGATCAGGGATATATTCTTAAGTATAAGTTTGATACTAACGAGAATAATCAGTCAGTGATCCGAATCGCCCTAAAGTACGATTCCAATAATGTGCCTGTTATACGCAAGCTCCAGCGCGTTTCAAAGCCTGGTTTGCGTCAGTATAAAAAAGCAAACGAACTTCCACGTGTTATCAACGGACTTGGTGTTGCACTGATCTCTACTTCTAAGGGGGTAATGACAGATAAGCAAGCACGCGCTCACAATGTGGGTGGTGAAGTTCTGTGTTATGTATATTAATAGCTTTGGGTTATTCGCAAAGCTCATTTTTGTTTAAATAAAAAAATAATAGGTCATGTCTCGTATTGGAAAAGCACCTATCAATATACCAGCAGGAGTTGAAATAACCGTATCAAAAAGCAATTTGGTAACGGTAAAAGGCAAAAACGCCACTTTAACACAGCAAATCGATGCTGATCTTTCAGTTACCATGGAAGATGGTGTATTGACAGTAACACGCCCTACTAACCAGAAACGCCACAGAGCAATGCACGGTCTTTACCGTTCACTAATTGCTAATATGGTAGAAGGTGTTTCTACAGGGTTTAAAAAAGAATTAGAATTGGTCGGTGTAGGTTACCGTGCTTCTAATCAAGGTAACTTACTAGAATTATCTCTAGGATACTCGCACCCTATCTTTTTCTCCGTACCAGAAGAAGTTAAGGTGACAACAGCTTCAGAAAGAGGTCAGAATCCTAAAGTGATTTTGGAAAGCGCAGATAAAGAATTGATTGGTGAAGTTGCTGCTAAAATTAGAGCGTTCAGAAAACCAGAGCCATATAAAGGTAAAGGGGTTCGCTTTGTTGGAGAGGTTATTCGCCGTAAAGCTGGTAAAACAGCTGCCAAGTAATTTAATTAATAAAATTTCATTTAGAAGGGCCTTGGGTTTGGTTCTACATCATTCACTAAGGCTAAAATATCATTATTATGAAATTGTCTAAAGAAGCAAGAAGAAAGAAAATTCACTACCGCGTGAAGAAAAGTGTCAGAGGAACAGCTGACTGTCCACGCTTATGTGTGTTTAGAAGTAATAAAGCTATTTATTGTCAAGCAATTGATGATGTAAGTGGCGTAACATTGGCATCAGCTTCATCTTTGGATGCAGCAGTTGACTCTAAGCAAAAGTCAGAAGCAGCAGCACAAGTAGGTAAACTACTAGCTGAGCGCGTAGTGGCTAAAAATATTACGAAGGTAAAATTTGATCGTAGTGGTTACCTATATCACGGTCGTGTGAAAGCTTTAGCTGATGGCGCACGTGAAGGTGGTCTTCAATTCTAATTCTTAAATTCAGTCGAAAATGAAAAAGAAACCGAATAATAGAGTAAAATCCACCGAGTCAGAGTTAAAGGAAAAGCTGGTAAAGCTTAACCGTGTGGCTAAAGTAACCAAAGGTGGTCGTACCTTCAGTTTTGCAGCTATTGTAGTTGTAGGTGATGGTAAAGGACGTGTAGGTCATGGATTAGGAAAAGCTAGAGATGTATCCGAGGCTATTTCTAAAGCTGTGGACGAAGCAAAGAAAAATCTTGTGAAGTTTCCATTAATCAATGGTACTATCCCTCACGAGCAGTTAGGTAAGTTTGACGCAGGTCGCGTACTTATCAAGCCAGCTTCTGATGGTACAGGAGTAATCGCTGGTGGTGGTATGCGTGCAGTACTAGAAATTGCAGGTGTACAAAATGTACTAGCTAAGTCTCAAGGGTCTTCTAACCCACACAACGTGGTTAAGGCGACTATTGATGCACTTAAGAAATTACGTAGTCCAAGAGAAGTTGCTGCACAAAGAGGAATTTCAATGGATAAACTTTTCAATGGTTAAAATAACTGCTATTTTAAGCAGTCAAAATGATAAAAAATGGGAAAGGTTCGCGTAACTAAACTAAAGAGTGCTATTAATCGCCCTGCTAAGCAGAAGGCAACATTAACTGCACTTGGGCTTCGCAAGATCAACCAGGTTGTTGAGCACGAAGCTACTCCTCAAGTAATGGGGATGATAAAAAAAGTAAGCCATTTGGTTAAGGTCGAAGAGGCTTAATATTTTTTGAATAATTGATTTGAAATATTTGTAGATATGGAACTGCATAGTTTAAAACCAGCGAAAGGTTCAGTGAAGTCCGGTAAGCGTATCGCTCGCGGACAAGGATCCACAAGAGGTGGTACTTCCACACGTGGACACAAAGGACAAAAGTCGCGTTCAGGTTATAGCCGTAAGCGCCATTTCGAAGGTGGTCAGATGGCCCTTCAAATGCGTTTGCCAAAGCGTGGATTCAAAAACCCTACTAGAGTAGAGTATGTTGCTCTAAACTTAGGGCGTTTGGAAGCATTAGCTGCAAAATATAAAGAAACTAACTTCGATATTGAGAAGCTAGTAGAACTAAATGTTGTGAGAAAAACCGATAGAGTGAAGTTGTTGGCTACGGGAGAATTGAATACGGCTCTTACGATCAGTGTTCATGCTGCTTCCAATTCAGCAAAAGAAGCCGTTGAAGCAAAAGGCGGTACTGTTAATCTAGTTTAACTATCCTCTAATGAAACGATTTATTACCACATTAAATAACATTTGGAATATTGAAGAATTACGTAAGCGTATTCTTCTGACGCTTGGCCTTTTGGCTGTATACAGATTTGGAGCGTTCGTAGTACTTCCAGGTGTTGATGCCTCTAGAATCCAGGCAACTGATCCTGCAGAAGGAGCAAAAGATCTTTTAGATTTGATCAACACCTTTACAGGTGGTGCATTCAATTCAGCTTCGATTTTCGCTCTAGGGATCATGCCTTACATCACGGCATCAATCATCATTCAATTACTAGGATTTGCTGTTCCTTACTTCCAGCGTCTTCAAAAAGATGGAGAAACGGGTAGAAAGAAATTGACGCAAATCACCAGAGCGCTAACGCTAGCCATTACTTTCGTTCAAGGTACCGCATACCTTCAGAAAGTAATTGGAGATGGACTTGTAATGGATGGAATCAGTCTTTCTTTATTCACCATCTGTAACCTTATCGTACTTTCAGCAGGTACTATCTTTGCTATGTGGCTTGGAGAACGTATCACTGACCGTGGAGTAGGTAACGGGGTATCTTTATTGATTACTATTGGTATCATTGCTTCTTTGCCGCAATCATTTGCTGCAGAATTAGGAGCTCAATCGGGCACTTTCTTGATCTTGATTCTTGAATTAGCTGCATTGTTTGGTATCATTATGATTACGGTACTTATCGTGCAAGGTGTAAGAAGGATTCCAGTTCAATACGCTAAGCAAGTTTCTGGACGAGGTTCAAATATCGCTGGCATGAAAATGCAGAATGAGCGTGACTTTATTCCTCTAAAAGTAAATGCTGCAGGTGTAATGCCAATTATCTTCGCTCAGGCTATCTTATTCTTGCCTGCTACAGTAGGTCAATATTTCTTGGCTAATGGAGGAGAAGCTGGTTCTTTATACCAACAGTTAGTAAATCCATTCTCTGTACTTTCAAGTGCATTGGCATTTATCCTAGTTGTAGGATTTACCTACATTTATACTGCTTTAATGGTTAATCCAAAAGAGTATGCGAATTACTTGAAAAACATGAATGCGTTCATTCCAGGTGTAAAACCTGGTCAGCCTACTGCTGATTTGATTGATACTATTACCTCTAGAATTACATTGCCTGGTTCAGTATTCCTAGGTATTATTGCAATCCTTCCTGCTTTCGCTGTTGCAGCTGGAGTAAACCAAGGATTTGCTATTTTCTTCGGAGGTACATCACTGTTAATCCTTGTAGCAGTTGTATTGGATACCTTAGCTCAGATTGAATCTTATCTATTGTTGAAACACTATGATGGTTTGATGAAATCCGGTAGAATTCAAGGTAAACAATCAAGAATGAATAACATTGGTGCTCAAATGTAAGCATACATTTGCATGCATACTATACGATAAGCCGCATCAAAAGTCCGCTTCTATGGCCCTTTGATGCGGTTTGTTTGAAAGCAATAAAATGGTATACTACAAAACTAAAGAAGAGATTGAATTTATACGGGAGAGTTGCTTGCTTGTGTGTAAAGCACTTTCTGAGGTCGGTAGTATATTAAAACCAGGAATGACTGGTTTAGAAATTGATAAGGTGGCAGAAACGGTTATTCGTGATCATGGCGCAGTACCCGGATTTAAAGGATACAATGGTTTCCCAGCAACACTTTGTGTTTCTGTAAATGAGCAAGTAGTTCATGGAATTCCAACTGAAGAACCCTTTAAAGAAGGTGATGTAATATCTGTAGATTGTGGCGTGTACATGAATGAGTTTTTTGGAGATAGTGCTTATACTTTTCCCATTGGTGAAGTCAGCGATGAGGTAATGCGTCTATTGAAGGTAACCAATACATCATTGTATAAAGCTATTGATAAAGCACTCGAAGGGAATCGAATTGGTGATATTGGCCATGCAGTCCAATATTATGCAGAACGTGAAAATAATTACGGTGTCGTGCGCGAACTAGTTGGCCACGGAATCGGAAGATCACTTCACGAAGCTCCAGAGGTTCCAAATTATGGCCGAAAAGGTAATGGTCCAAAAATTAATGAAGGGCTGGTAATCGCTATTGAACCTATGATAAACATGGGTAAAAGAGGAATCAAGCACGCAGAAGATGGATGGACAATCATTACCAAAGATCGTCAACCTTCAGCTCATTTTGAGCACACTGTTGCAGTCGGTATGGAACAAGCAGATATTTTATCTGATCACACACTGATTGAAGCAGCACTAGAAAAGAACCCAAATGTGCAAGCAGTTGGTACTTTATAGTAATATTTGATTTAAAGCAAAAAAATGGTGTGAAACTTTAATCTTACTTAAAAAATGGTTAATTTCGCACACCGAAAACAAATGTATGGCAAAGAAAGACTTAATCAAACAAGATGGAACGATCGTAGAAGCCTTGTCTAATGCAATGTTTAAAGTACGATTAGGAAACGACCACCAGATTGTAGCTACTATTTCAGGAAAGATGCGTATGCACTATATTCGTATCCTGCCTGGAGACAAAGTAGCAGTAGAGATGTCTCCATACGATTTGACTAGAGGTAGAATTATCTATCGATACAAATAAGGAATTTAAAAGCTTAGCAAAATGAAAGTTAAAGCGTCGGTAAAAAAACGTTCTGCAGATTGTAAGATCGTAAGAAGAAAAGGTAAAATCTATATTATCAACAAGAAGAACCCCAAGTTCAAGCAACGCCAGGGTTAATCGTTGATTAATTTGTATAAAATTGTAAGATAATGGCTCGAATAGCAGGTAATGATCTTCCAAGAAACAAACGTGGTGTTATTGCATTGACATACATCTACGGAGTAGGACCGACTCGCTCGGCTGAAATCCTAGAAAAGTGTGGCATTGATCAAAACACTAAAGTAGGAGACTGGAATGATGAAAACATTCGTAGTATCACCACTCTTATACAGAATGAATATACTGTAGAAGGGGAATTAAGATCTGAAGTTCAGATGAACATCAAGCGTCTTATGGATATTGGATGTTTTAGAGGTTTGAGACACAGAAAAGGTCTTCCACTTCGTGGACAGCGTACTAAAACAAACGCTCGTACTCGTAAAGGAAAGCGTAAGACTGTGGCAAACAAGAAAAAAGCGACTAAATAATTTTAACTTATGGGATATGTTCAGTGTCGCTTACTGAGTCCAATCCCGTAAATCTAGAGGTAAATGGCACAAAATAGAAGTTCGCGTGTTAAGAGAAATGTAAAGGTTGATCCAGAAGGTCTAGTATATATCAAGGCTTCTTTCAATAATATCATTATCTCAATCACGAATAAGAAAGGAGAGGTAATCTCTTGGGCATCTGCTGGTAAAGCAGGTTTCAGAGGTTCTAAGAAGAATACTCCTTATGCTGCTCAAATTGCTGCATCTGATGCTGCTAAGACTGCTAACGAAGCTGGTATGCGTTCTGCTACCGTTTATGTTAAAGGTCCTGGTGCAGGTCGTGAGGCTGCAATCCGTGCAGTAGACTCTGCAGGTATTAAGATTTCACGTATTTTTGACGTGACACCTGTTCCGCACAATGGCTGTCGTCCTCCTAAGAAGAGACGCGTGTAATCCATCAGTGTTGGATATTTTTTAACTTTATTTTTGTTTAAAAATGGCAAGATATACAGGTCCTAAGGCAAAGAAAGCTCGTGCGCTTGGAGAAGCGATTTTCGGACCGAGCAAGGCCTTCGATAAAAAGAAATACCCTCCGGGTATGCATGGAAATAGCAGACGTAGAAAAAACAAGTCTGACTATGCCAATCAATTAATGGAAAAGCAAAAAGTAAAATATACTTACGGTGTTCTTGAAAGACAATTCCGTAATCTATTTGAAAAAGCGACCAGAAAGGGTGGTGTTACCGGTGAGGTATTACTACAACTTTTAGAATCTCGTTTAGACAATACAGTTTACCGTCTGGGAATTGCTCCTACAAGAAGAGCAGCTCGTCAGTTGGTTACACATAAACATATCTGTTTGAATGGCGTTGTAACAAATGTACCATCGGCTTCATTGAGACCTGGTGATATCGTTACAGTAAGAGGAAAATCTCAGGGTAACTCTGTTATCGTGGATAGTGTTGGTGCGAAATCAGATGTGCGCAAGTTTAGCTGGTTAGAATTCAACTCTGATAAGATGGAAGGAAAGTTTTTAACTGCTCCTGAAAGAGATCAGATACCAGAGAATTTCAATGAGCAGCTGATCGTTGAATTGTACTCGAAGTAATTTCGAATTGTTGTTTTTTTTATATATATTAGGCAGATAGAGCTGTTCATAACAGGTCTATCTGCTTATTCCGTATATTTAATTACAACTTTCCCTGTATCTCTAGAGTTAATTAAATAGGTCAATAATAAAAGTCTAGCATATTTCAATATGAGCATATTAAACTTTCAAAAGCCTGATAAAATCGTAATGCAGAAAGCTGATGAATTCGAAGGTGTTTTCGAATTCAAACCGCTTGAGCCTGGATTTGGTCAAACTGTAGGAAACTCATTAAGAAGAGTTTTACTTTCTTCTTTAGAGGGATACGCTATCTCTGCAGTACGTATCGCTGGTGTAAGCCACGAATTCGCTACAATCAAAGGAGTAGTGGAAGATGTTGTAGATATCATTTTGAACCTAAAGCAGGTTCGTATCAAACAAGTACTTCAAGAAGATAGTCTTACTAACGAGAAAATCTACTTAACCATCTCTGGTAAAGAAACATTTACTGCTGGTGATATTGAAGGGTTCACGAATGTATTCAAAATCATGAATCCTGATTTACATATTTGTTCTATGGAGCCTTCTGTAAACCTTGAATTAGAGCTTACAGTTTCTCATGGTAGAGGATATGTTCCTGCAGATGAGAATTTACCTAAGGATGCACCAATTGGTGTAATTCCGATTGATTCCATCTACACACCAATCAAGAATGTATCTTATAAGATTGAAAATACACGTGTTGGTCAGCGTACGGATTACGAGAAACTGACTATAACAGTTAAAACAGATGGGACTATTCATCCAGAAGAAGCAATTAAAGAAGCTTCTAGAATCATGATCAAGCACTTGATGTTGATTACGGATGAGAATATCACATTTGATACAGGTAAAGAGCGCAAGGATGATGTAGTTGATGAGCATATCCTACACATGCGTAAATTACTTAAAACTTCATTGGAAGATCTTGACTTGTCTGTTCGTGCATACAACTGTCTTAAAGCAGCTAAAATCAATTCACTTTCTGAGTTGGTTCGCTATGACACGCACGAATTATTGAAATTCAGAAACTTTGGTAAGAAGTCTTTGGTAGAAATCGAAGAGTTACTTACTGAGAAAGGACTGACTTTCGGTATGGACTTGTCTAAATATAAAATTGAGGAAGACTAAATCATATTGGTTTAGACCTTATTTCTTGTAGTAATGCACCTGCTTTAATTGTGGTGAGCATGCTACGATGTTAAACAATTTAAAACGAATTGACTATGCGTCACGGTAAGAAATTTAACCACCTGGGGAGGAAAGCGGCCCATAGAAAAGCGCTTTTAAGAAACTTATCTATTGCTCTTATTGAGCATAAGCGTATCGAAACAACTTTAGCAAAAGCTAAAGCGCTTAGAAAGTTTATCGAGCCTCTAGTTACTAAAGGTAAAACGAATACGATGCACTCTAGAAGAGTGGTATTCTCTTATCTACAAAACAAAGAAGCTGTAAAAGAAATCTTTGGTGCAATTGCTGAGAAAGTTGGTGATAGACCAGGAGGATATGTACGTGTAATCAAAACTGGATTCCGTCGTTCTGATGGTGCAGAGATGGCAATGATCGAGTTCGTTGACTTCAATGAAGTATACAGCTTGAAAGATGCTAAAAAGCCTTCTCGTCGTCGTCGTTCAAAGAAAAAATCTACGAATAAAGATGTAGATACAACAGCTACCACAGAAGCTACAGTTGAAGAGACTACAGAAGAAACTCCAGCAGCAGAAGAAGGTGTTGAGGTAGTGGAAGAAGTTGTTGAAGAAACTCCAGTAGCTGAAGAGGCTGCTGAGGAAGCTCCAGCAGCAGAAGAGCAAGCTTCAGAAGAGGAATCAACAGAAGAAAACAAAGAGGACGAAGCTAAGTAATTTCGGT